>OLPH01002922.1_pt1 | contig 12906 bp, 10 predicted proteins | sample 1672951 | NCBI WGS metagenome assembly OLPH01 (sample SAMEA3136740, study PRJEB25190) | human gut metagenome
AGTTGCAACTAAGCATTTGCCGAGTTGCATCTCGCCGATTGCTTAGTTGCATCTCAACTTTTACCCTACTAGTATAGGGGTTTTATGGAGGGCAAGAGATGGCATCTTTGTCCTATAAATAATGTGGTTCAATAGACAATGGGTCGAATGGTAATTGATGATTTTTCTGTCAATACTCATATACACCGTATATATAGATCAGATTTATATGGGTAACTGAGGGCTATAAAATAGGGGCTCTACCCATAAAGTATGAGGGAAAACTGTATTTTCTGCTTGAAAACTATGTGTGAATACCTATTTATTGGTATCTTTGCTGTGGCAAATAATTAACTAATCATTAAGAAACAATCATTTTTATTATGGCACATTTTATTCAAGACTCATGCATCGCTTGTGGAAGTTGTATTGACGAGTGTCCTGTAGGGGCAATTTCTGAGGGTGATATCTACTCTATTGATGCCGATACTTGTATTGATTGTGGTAATTGTGCAGAGGCTTGTCCTACTGACTCAATTATTGCTCAGTAATAAGGACGAATAACTTGCAAAACAGATGTGCGGTGGTAGCAAAAGTCTACCATCGCGCATTTTTTTGTTTTTAGTGGTTAGCTGGTACCAGATTAAGTATCTACTCCTTCACAATATGAGACAGTTGCACGAAGGCGATCTGCTGCGCCTAGGCTTCCGTAAGGATGCCAAGGTACATAATGTTGCTTTCGGAATTCGCCAACGGTCACGTACGTGAGTACGCTCCCTTCGGTCTTATCCTCAGTGCCTATTTAGGTACCTTCGCACCCTAACGGTTGCCTTGCATCTCATCCTTCGTGCAAAGTCTCAGCACATTTGCTTCAAATGTGCGAGAATGGCACCTCGTGCAACATTCTCAATATGTATGTTTTGGAGCCTATTTTCGAATAATCTCGTGTAACTTGCGTAAAAAGAGGTATCTTTGCGAAAGTTTAACTATTCTAAGAAGAATTATAAGTCATAAAGTGAATCTATACTTACTATTGAATCAAAATGAAACGTATAAGCTCTAAACTATGGAGAGGGCGATCTTCTCTGTTAGCAGTGACTATAAGCGCACTAGCCTTAACTACTTATGCCAATGAACCAGTTAACCTAGGACCTACTCCTTTGGACTCAGTGTGGATGCATTATTCACTAGAGGATGTAGTGGTAATGGGGATTAAGGAGCAGTCTAAGCTTCGCGTTGAACCGATTAGCTCTACCTCGTTGGGAGTTGAGCAACTACAGGTTCGGAATGTCAATAGTGTGAAGGAGGTGCTTGGAATGGTGCCCAACTTCATTATGATTGATCGTGATACTCCTCATACCTCTTCGGTATTGGTGCGTGGTATTGGCTCGAAGCTACAACCCGCGGTAGTGATGTATGTGGATGGTATTCCTCACTTTGAGAAGTCGACATTTGATCTTTCCTTAAACGACGTAGAGCAGCTAGAGTTTCTTAGAGGACCACAAGGCACTACCTTTGGTAGAAATGCCATTGGCGGAGTGATCTTGATGCAGACTCGTTCACCATTTAAGTACCAAGGGAATAAAGTTAGAGTGGGCTACGGTCGTTTCAATGAAGTGCGTGTAGATGCGTCTCGACTAGCTCGGGTGGGTACGCACTGGGCTTACTCTATTGCAGGTAACTATCAGCATCTAGGGGGGTATCTTGTAAATAGTTTTGATGACTCAAGTGCCGATAAAGCCGATAAGGGCGGAGTGAATGCCAAGCTGGAGTACTCTCCTAATGAGAATACACTCTATAGGCTCACTCAGAGTGTAGACTATGTAAAGCAGGGTGCCTTTACCTATGGTACTGTAGATATGGAGACGATGAAGGTGCCTACGATTAGTTTGGATCACCCTAGTGAGTACACTCGCCTGATCTACGATGGTGGCCTTTCTGCGTCCTACCACAGTGATCAATTTTTGCTCAAAGGGCAGCTCTCTTCGCATATCGTGAATGCAAGCTATGATGTGGATCAAGATGGTTCTCCTAAAGACCTTTACTATGCTTTACAAAAGGAGAAGCAGCGTCTCTTCTCACAGGAGCTCTCTATGATTGGTAAAAATGAGGGTTGGTACAATTGGAGCTTTGGCCTTTTTGCATTTGAACAGCAGATCAATAGGGATGTGGATGTGACGATAAATAAGCCTAAGTCGGTGCTCATCAAGCGTTTGAATGATCAATTTACTTGGGGCGCTGCACTTTATCACCAGAGTAAGTTCTCTCTTTCGGAGGAGTTTAAGATAGAAGCGGGTGTCCGTGTTGATTACGAGAAAAGCCGACTAGCCTATTCGGAGGATAAAAATGGCAAGAAGTCGGAGAGTGATAATTCCCTTCCTTTCGTCCAAGTAAGTCCTAAGGTCTCTTTTCAGTACTTTATAGTGCCAGACTTTCAGGTCTATGCTACAGTAACTAAGGGGTATGTGACGGGAGGCTTCAATACTGTCTATGTGGGTACGGAAAATCGCTCTTACGATGCCGAGCATAGCTGGAATTATGAGGTCGGTGCTAAGGGTGAGATCATTCCTGGTAGATTGACGACAGAGTTGGTGGCCTTTGCGGTGACAACGCGAGATAAACAACTGAGTAAAATAATTCCTGTAACAGGCCAAGTTACCTATAACGCAGGTGCTTCTAGAAGTATCGGTCTGGAGGCTGCACTGGATGCTCAGCTGACTAAGCAATGGGGGCTCTCGGCTTCATACGGTTTTACTAATGCGAAGTTTACTGACTATGTAACGGATAAGGGGATTGACTTTGGGGGTAAATATCTCCCCTTTGTGCCAGAGCATACATTGGCAGTGAATACGCAATATCGGATTCCTTTCAAGGGTCAGTTGCTAGATAGTGCTACTATCCACCTCGGTTATAGAGGTATCGGTGATATGTATTGGCATGAGGATAATAAGGTAAAGCAGGACTTCTACCAGCTCCTAGATGCGTCTCTATCTTTTAAGCGTGCTGGATTTACTTGTACACTTTGGGGTACCAACCTATTGAATAGCTACTACTTAGGCTACTTCTACACCCAAAGTGGAAGGAATATGGGTAAGCCAGGTGCACCTCTTAAAGCTGGGGTGACTGTAGAACTCAACTTCTAAGGCTAAATGGGGCGACAAAAGTCTTACAACCTATTCACCTTCTTTTCGCTCTACATTGCGCAATCGGTGCCGATGAGCTTCTTTGCCGCAGTATTACCAATACTTATGCGACAAGGAGCTTATTCGCTCACCGCTATTGCGCTCATTAAGCTGATTAAGATTCCGTGGATTATTAAATTCCTTTGGTCGCCATTGGTGGACCGGCATACTAAGGAGGTGCTGGACTACAAGCGGTGGATTGTGGTCTCGGAGATACTCTATGCTTTGATTATTTTAGTAGTGGCACTTCTTGAATTGGATACTACTCCAATCTTGGTCATAGGGTTGATTTTTATTGCTTTCCTGATGTCGGCGACTCAAGATATTGCTACCGATGCGCTGGCGGCTCGCTCTTTTCTCCCTAGTGATCGTGGATTGATTAATAGCATGCAGTCGATGGGCTCCTTTGCCGGTAGTATGGTGGGTAGTGGGGTGCTATTGGTGCTCTTTCACAAACTGGGGTGGCACCATATGTTGCCTTGGGTGGCACTCTTTGTGTTGGTTGCCCTGATACCACTTTTGCAGAATAAAGGAATTGAGCTCCAACCAACAGCCGAAAAGGAGCGTCCTATAGCACGACCTAAGGATATGCTCACCTTCTTCACGCAAAAGGGGATATACAAGCATGTCATTTTTCTACTCCTTTTTTACACTGGTATCATCGGTCTGCTTTCCAACCTTCGCCCTATGATGGTGGACTTTGGATATGAGATGAAGGAGATTGGTTTTATCGTGGGTATCTGTGGTACCGCTATGGGTATTCTAGGCTCTTTTTTATCGGGACTCGGGGTGAAGTATCTGGGCCGAAAGTGGATGAGGCGACTTGTGTCGCTACTGATTGTAGGTACCGCTACGCTCTTTTTAATCACTTATAATGGAGGTCTCCTTGGACAGCATACCCCCTTTATATTTGTGGCTATTGGGTCGGTATGGCTTACCTACGGGATGGCTTCCACTTTGGTCTATACTACTAGTATGGACTTGGTGCGATCGGGTAGGGAGGGGACTGATTTTACTCTCCAAATCGTGGTGACTCACTTGAGCTCTATGCTCTTCTCTATCTCCTTTGCCCGTGTAGCCGATGTGACTGGGTACCAAGGTCTATTTACCCTTTCACTAGTAATGGGGCTACTCACAACGCTATATATATGGTTTTACAATCCAAAGAAAGTAATAGATGATTCCGCTATTAGATAAGTACAATCGTCCTGTTCCTAGGTATACTAGTTATCCCCCTGCCAATTTCTTTCATGCTGGTGTCGGGGAGCGAGATTTCTTGGAGGCTGTGGAGCAGTCTAATGATGAGGTGCCGTCGCTTCTCTCTTTTTATATCCACTTTCCTTACTGTGAACAGAAGTGCTTTTACTGCGGCTGTAATTCTTACCTCAGATGTAAGGAGGGGGATGACGATGTCTACTTTGAGGCGGTGCTGAGTGAGATAGATAGGGTGATTGAGCGAATTGATAGCTCTCGTAATATTGCACAGATACACTTTGGCGGAGGAAGCCCGAGCCTTGCCGATCCAAGACTTTTGGGTAAGGTAATTGATAGATTGACCTCTCGCTTTGCGGTGATTGAAAAGCCAGAGATCGCTATTGAGTGCCATCCTGGTCACTTGACGCGTGAGGGGTATGAGGCGTTGCTTTCTCTTGGCTTTACAAGGGTGAGCTTGGGGGTGCAGGACTTTAATCCTGAGGTGCTTAAGGCGGTTCATCGCATGCCACCCCTCCTCCCGATAGAGGAGGTGCAAAGGATTATGTCGGGCTATGGAGTGCCCCTTAATCTGGATTTTATCTATGGCTTGCCACTGCAGACGGTGGAGAGTTTTGAGGAGACTATCAAGCGAGCCATTGCTTTGCACCCTAGTCGGCTAGTCACCTTTTCGTATGCACACGTCCCATCAATGTTCCCTGCCCAAAAGATCTTAGAGCAGAGGGGATTACCCTCTTCGGAGGTCAAGGAAGAGATGTATCAGCGTGCTAGGAAGCTGCTCCTAGATAGTGGCTATCTACAGATAGGATTGGACCACTTTGTCCTTCCTTCGGATGAGCTTCATCAAGCGGCGGTGGAACGAACACTACACCGCAATTTCCAGGGGTACTGCACACGTCGTACTACAGGGCAGGTCTATGCTTTTGGAGTGTCGGCTATCTCACAGCTTACTTCGGCATATGTGCAGAATACCAAGGATATCCCTACTTACCTTAAGACCATCAAGTCGGGTCACCTACCTATTGATCGTGGTCTGCTGCTTACTAGGGAACAAAGAATTATTCGAGAGGTGATCACCACCTTTATGTGCAATGAGCGCATCTCGTGGAGCGACCTTGCCCAAAGACTTCAACTAACTCCGGAAGAGGTGAAGGGGGCAACTGCTTTTAATGAAAAAGAGATGGAGGCGATGGCACTAGATGGCTTGATTTTACTCTCTGATGATGAAGTGCGTATGGCGACTCCAGGCTCCCCGCTTCTTCGTTATGTCGCTTCTCGTCTGGACCCTCTCCAGAGTGAAGGTGGTAAGATCTACTCCAAACCAGTCTAAGGCACCCCCTATTAAAGACGACTCAATCACGTTTTTATGGATTTGAAATAAAAGTAATGTGGAGATGGAAGCAATGAGAAAGAAACAGCAAGGTGGCGCCCACAACGTGGCAAGGACCGTTTGAGTAAGCAGAGCAGAGGCGAAGAAAATGAGAAGACCATAGCTGAATTGATGAAGAGGAAGCGAGAGCTGGAGGAGCAACTCTTTAGGCAGACTGTTTGGACTGAAGCGTTGGAAGAACTGATTAATGTTGCCGAAGAGAACTTCAATATTAAGATAAGAGATGAATCATTCAAAAGAAAGTAGTCGTTTGCAAAAAAAAGGGAGTTGGTTTCTCAATTTTATGTACCTTGCTGATAAGTGAGTCAGAGACTTGGGTCACGTGCATAACAATTAAGATAATACACATTATGAACGTAAGTGTGCTAAAGTGGAGTATCCTCCTAGTAATTCCTTTGATAGCAGCGTGTAGCAGCAGAGAACAGCAGGTGTTACTTGCTGAAAAGAGTATTTGTGCCGAGACGCTAGCTGAACATGTAAAGGTGCTAGCATCAGATGAATTTCAAGGGCGTAAACCTTTTACTGAAGGGGAAAGAAAGACCATTGAGTATCTTGCCAAAGAGTTTGAAAAGATTGGTCTCAAAGCCCCCTACAATGGCAGCTATCTGCAGGAAGTGCCAATGGTGGGGATGACCTACCACCCAAGCCCTACCATCACGCTGAACCTGCCTAAAGGGTCTCTGACACTCTACAATGGCAAAGACTATCTTGCCAAAACCCCTCACATCACTGATCGGGTAGAAATCCAAGAGGCAGAAGTGGTATTCGCAGGCTATGGCATTGTGGCACCCGAGTATGGATGGAACGACTTTGCCGATATTGATGTGCGGGATAAGGTGGTGCTTGTTCTGGTCAATGACCCTGGATTTGCCACCCAAAACCCTTCGCTTTTCAATGGAAAGGCAATGACCTATTACGGTCGATGGCCGTATAAATATGAGGAAGCAGCTCGTCATGGAGCTAAGGGCGTGCTGGTCATTCACGAAACCGCTGCAGCTGGATATCCCTGGGCTTCCCTCTCCAATACCTCGGGTACCAACCTTTACCTACTGACGGAGAATAACAATATGGATCAGTGTGCCCTCACTGGATGGATTACCGAAGAGGCGTGCCAAAAGATGTTTGAATACAATGGCTTGGACTTTGCACAGGCTAAAAAGGATGTGCTAGATCCATCGTTCAAAGCCTTTTCCCTAAATACCCATATGAGTCTTACTATTCAGAATGACCTAAAGCAGGATATCACGCACAATGTAGTAGGCATTATTGAGGGCAAAAGTAGGAAGGATGAGTGCATCGTCTACTCCGCTCATTGGGATCACTTTGGTATTGGTGTCCCTGACAACGGCGACTCCATATACAATGGTGCCGCAGATAATGCCCTTGCCGTTGCTTGTATGCTGGAGACGGCGAAAGCTTTTGCCCAAGCACCACAACCAGAGCGGACGGTGGTATTCCTTGCCCCAACCGCCGAAGAAACAGGTATGCAAGGATCGCTCTACTACGCCCTCAACCCCCTCTTTCCACCAAATAAGACAGTTGCCAACCTTAATTATGAGCTCCCCCTCCCAATGGGGCGGATGAGAGATGTCACCATCACTGGCTTCGGCCAATCGGAACTTGATGCTTATGCCGAGCGTTTTGCGAAAGAACAAGACCGGTACATTGCCCCAGAGCCCTTCCCCGAAAATGGGATGTACTACCGCTCAGATCACTTTAGTTTTGCCAAAGTAGGCATCCCTTCCCTCTTTATAAAAGGGTGGCAGGAGAGCCGAGAGCACGGTAAAGAGTGGTCAAAAGCACAGATAGCACACTACTGGGAGACGGCCTACCATAAACCGGCAGATGAATTTGACGAGCAGTTGGCCGACCTCTCTGGCAATGTAGAGGACGCCCAGCTATTCTTCAAGATTGGGTGGCAGCTCTCTAATGAGAGCACTTTCCCCACTTGGAGCGATACGTCTGAATTCAAAGCCATCAGAGATGCCTCTTTCCAAGGAAAATCACCTCATTAAATGGACTAGAATAGGTAGGTGTACTCTTGGAACCACTGGTAAAAGGAGTGGATGCCTTGTTGGATAGAGGTACGGGGTACGAAACCAAAATCGTGCTGCAAGTGGGTTATATCGGCATAAGTGCAAGTCACGTCGCCAGGTTGCATCTCCTCCATCTTCATGATCGCTCGGTGTCCTGTCACCTCTTCAATCACTTTTATGAAGTCCATTAGCTGCACAGGGCTAGAGTGCCCAATATTGTAAACCCGATGAGGCACCGCTGCTGAAGATGGTTTTGCCAAAACCAAGAGTACCGCATTGATAATATCATCAATGTAGGTAAAGTCGCGTTGCATATTACCGTGATTGAAAACACGAATTGGCCTGCCCTCAAGGATTGACTTCATAAATAAGAAAGGAGCCATATCCGGCCGCCCCCACGGACCATACACCGTAAAGAAGCGAAGCCCGGTAGCTGGAATGCCATAGAGTTTACTATAAGAAAAAGCCATCAATTCATTGGCTTTTTTAGTCGCAGCATAGAGACTAACCGGGCTATCCGTCTTATCCTCTTCGGAGTAGGGGATTTGCTCATTCATTCCGTAGATACTGCTTGAGCTGGCATATACCAAGTGCTGCACCGGATAATGCCGACAATTTTCAAGGATATTTAGGAAGCCATAGACATTGCTATCCACATAGGAGAAAGGATTATCGATTGAATAGCGCCCCCCCGCCTGTCCTGCAAGATTACATACAGCATCAAAACGGTGAGTAGCAAAGAGCTGTTCCATCGCTACACGATCGGTCAGGTCCATCTTCACAAATTGATATCTAGGTGAGTGGGTACTCATCACAGATTGACCCTCAGCGATGGTAGAGGTGTCAATGCCAGTATCGGTTAAGCGAGCATATTTTATGGATTGTGCATAATAATCATTGATATTATCCATGCCCACTACTTCATGCCCTTCAGTCACGAGAGCTTTCACCAATGCAGCCCCAATAAATCCAGCTGCTCCTGTCACTAATACCTTCATTTCCTTATGAGTTCTTCTTTTCGTGCGTTATGATCCAAAGATTGCGTGCGTAGGCCACTGCACCAAACATCTGCCCTACAATCAACACCGCATCTGCTCGGATGATGCCGTAGGTCAGGATGAGGAGAGAACCGGTCAGGCTAATGATCCAAAAACCTGCTGGTAGCTGCGACTCCTTTCGCCGTTGTGAATAGATCCACTGATAGACAAACCGGAGCGTAAATAGCACTTGCCCCACCGAGCCAAATATTAGCAACCAGAGTGCCACCTCCTCATTATGAAGAAAGCGAGCGACAAAGGCAGAGGCATCCTGTGCTACAAAGGCCACCGCTACAATAGGTGTTGCCAATAGCAGATATCCTATCACCTTTGGGAGTCGTTGCCATACCCCTTTGAGCTTAAGATTGGCAAGGTAGATATAATAAGAGATAAACTGCCCAAGAATGATCGCAAAGTCATTTCGGAGCCATCCGTAGATGCAGAGAAGATAGGCCCCCAATAGGCTCAGCACCCAGAAAATAGTGGGCGAGAGCACCTTCTTCGCTTTTTCCGATAGGATCCACTGCACCAACGTGCGTGCCGAGAAAAAAGCTTGGGCAAGGAAGCCGATCGAAAGTATGGCAATATTACTACTCATTTGTCATAAGCAGGTTACTGAAAATTGCCCTCCGAAACCTTATAATTGATATAGCGCTTCTTCATCCAGCGATATGCGAAACAATCCATAAATGGTCCCCACAGACGGTTCCAAAGGTGATACTTTGACTCCCCATGCAGTCGAGGAAAGTGACGCACAGGCAACTGCTTTATTTTTCCCTCCTGAAGGAGGATAAGGGCAGGGAGGAATCGATGCATCCCAGTGAAAAATGGGACTCGCTTAGCGTAGTCACTCTGCATAATCTTTAGTGGGCACCCCGTATCCTGCATGCCATCGTGCGTCATCATGTTGCGAAAACCATTGGCAAAACGAGACTGAAACCTTTTGAATGCCGTATCCTTACGATTCGCCCGAATACCCGTCACCAGCTGATACTCCTCACGATAGGGGAGGAGGAGATTAAAATCCTCTGGAGCTGTCTGTAGATCCGCATCCATATAGCCCACATACGTTGATTGAGCTGCATCAATACCCGCCTTAAGTGCAGCACTCAAACCACTGTTTTTTGCGAATGCTAGATAATAGAAGTGACTCTGCCGGGCACAAACCTCCTGAATCCGCCCCAAGCTACCATCCTTAGACCCATCATCCACAAATAGCACACAGCTCTTGCAGAGTGCCTCAGGTAAAAAAGCCGAGAGCCTTTCTTCAAGCGGATAGATATTACTCTCATTAAAAACTGGCACAATGATGGTCAGTTCGTATTCCGATGTTTTATTTACACTCATTCTATTTCTCAATCTCATTTATTATTCTGCTGTAGTTCGTCCGATCTAATGATCGCATAGGGTCCCAAGACCTCTGCTTCCACATTCCCCAGTTCTTCCAGATAATTAGCAGGCATCATCACCACAGCATTAGGAAGTGCATAAATGGTCTCTACCTCCTCTTTTTCTACTATTATAATTGGTTGCTCAAGGTACGCATCCATATTTTCGGGTCGATGCATTCCATAAGCAATATATTGCTCCGCTCCCACCTCCTTCGCCATTTCCTTCGCTTCTTGGCACAAGGCTCCGTATCCAATCCACGGATTGATTGAAGGCAGTGCCCATCCCGCCAAAAAGATAGTACAAGTAAGGGAATATACTAGGGTGCACAATCCAGATTCTATGCTTCCTTGTGCTCTAAAGGCATTCCTCAGTGCGACCACTCCACCTTGCGTCATGATGGCAGCGGCAAAGTAAATGAGTGCGTGATCGAGGAAGGCAGTGTCAGCATTATAAAGAGCAAAGTAGCATACCAGAGGAAGTGCCGAAATAAAAATAGTAGCCGTGATGATAAATAATAGCCGCACCCATAGTTGCCCACTAAACCTTGTAAGATTGAGCACCCCTAGGTAGATCACAAAAGGGAAAGCAGGCAATAGGTAGACCTGTAGCTTAGAGCTGACACAAGAAAGCAAGATAAAAGTGGTGAGAAACACTACAAAAAAGAACCGCTCTAGATCCCTTTTTAAGCCACCCTTGAAAGCTCCCACCAACATCAAAGGAATCAGCAGTAGGGACCAAGGTGCGATAGAATACCAAATAGAGAGACCATAGTAGTAAAAAGGCTCTTTGTGGTGAAAGGCGTCTACAGCACGGTCTATCGTCTGGTGGAATACCAAGTTATTGAGATACTCCATGCCTCCCTCGGCATAGACACAGCCAAACCATACCACAAATAGGAACACCAGTACCACCCACGTACGCCACCCCCAGTAGCGACCCATCTCTCTGATACGCCCCGTAATGAGGAGATAAACTACAGTCGAAAGTAGCGGAATGAGTAGCCCAAAGGGCCCTTTGCTGAACACTGCTAGAAAAATATAGAGGGGAAAAAGCCACCCTTCCCGTTTGGGAATCTCTGCAGAGGTCGACATCGTAAAGAATGTGCGGAGCGACAACACGATGAACATACACATTAGCATATCCATTCGTAGTGTCACCACCATTCCAGTAAAGAGCCCACCCGTCAGCAGTAGCATACGAGCTATTTTGCCCGTATCTTCGTCAGTCTCGGGTGCCACCCACCGCTCCATCACCCGAGTGGTGATCAGTGCCGGAACCATTGATGCTAAGGTTAGGAACCACATCTGATGCGTTCCGAAGAGCCATTTTCCCAGCATGATCCACCAGAAGTAAAGCGGAGGTTTATCGGCATAGGGAAGACCGTGATTGTAAAACGTGAAGAAAGTGCCATTCCGCAACGCCTCATCAGCGATACTGAGGTACCTCAGTTCGTTTGAAGGTGTAAAATCACGCAACAGTAATATCGGTAATAATGCAACGCAGAAAGCTATGTAATACGCTTTGCTGCTCAGCTGTTTCTCTGCTATTGTAGCCACTAACTATGTAATCTTTTTTGAATGTATGCGTAAGATTATTGTCTCTAACTCATAATGCAACGCAAATATAGCTAGAATGGGTGAGATACCCATACCTTCAAGAACTCCCTCAATTCCGCAGGCTGAATTTTTATTGCTTTAGTCGGGTACTTATTGATTGTTTTTTCTTGTATTCCGACTATTTGACAGACCAAAGGCTCAATATGGAAATCTGCGTATTTTCTATTTATCTCTTTGCGATGAGTTCATTGCTTTCATTTGTGTAAACACTACGCTTATTGGAACTCCTCACCTTGACACCCTCCTTTATAAGTGCTTCATAGGTTAGTCGAAGTGTCCTAGATTGATCAAAAATCACAGGGACATTTCCGCCACGACCTTTAATGCTTATGGAATGACCATTGAAAAGACAATGCCGGACGCATACCCTTTTACGTCCTTATAGATTCATGCAGAGTCTCGTTTCCTTGTCTAGATAATCTAGATTTTTGTAATCGAAGTCGGAGGCATTGCCACGCTCCAATAGCTCTACTTCAATATTCCTTATATCAAGAATACGTTCTGCTTTGAATTGAGGTTGAATGTATAGTTTATCCCTGACTTTTTCACTTTTACCAGATCGTCATCAACCGAAAGTGTCTTAAGTGTCCTAAGTACACTATTCGCACTCGGAGCCTTTTTGGGGGAATTGAGATAATTTGAGGACTAAGTGGTTAATGTCTTCAATACTTGTGCCTCCACATAAAATTCTGAGAAACAGGACATTGATTACCTCCGAATAAGAGTACCCACCACCTGAACTACATCTTACTCCCAGCTCCTTATCGCACAGCTTATGAGTCTTTTTGTACACCTTAAACTGTAAAACGAAATGTCATCCGCCAAAACGCTGTGCTCTCTCAGAAATTACCTGTATATTTTCTATTCTATAATATGACGTTAGGTATTGTTATTCAATGAGTTGGTATAAAGTAAAGTCAAGATTTCTAACGACAAAGGATGAGAAACTGCAAGAAATCTCACTCTTCATTTTTACCCCTCACTCAGCATGCAGAATCTAGGTAACTGCCGACAACCAAAGCAAAGCTAAACGTGTAGAAAGCGGATTAGTTCCGTGTTTGG
>OLPH01002938.1_pt1 | contig 12831 bp, 10 predicted proteins | sample 1672951 | NCBI WGS metagenome assembly OLPH01 (sample SAMEA3136740, study PRJEB25190) | human gut metagenome
TTTCTTCCTGAAACCAGTTCTTTCCGGACTCAATATCTCTGCGGATCTGTGCCTTCAGAGCCTCAAAAGAAGTGAACTTCTGTTCCGGACGAATATATTTATAAAAATCAACTCTACATTTCTGCCCATAAAGATCCAGATCACAATCAAACAGATTTGTTTCTACTCCAAGGAAATTCTCTCCGACTGTTGGTTTATATCCCACATTCGTGATTCCCGGATAATCTCCATCCTCAAGATGCGATACTGTCACATAGACCCCATTCGGAGGCATCAGCTTCGACTTCGGTGGAATGATATTCGCTGTTGGAAAAAAATCCCGATGCCCCATTCCTCTTCCATGTTCAATGACACCTGCCGTAAAAAACGGACTTCCCAGAAGATCTGCAATCTTTTCCATATTTCCTTTTTTCAGTTCTTCACGGATATAAGTACTGCTGATCTTACGGTTGCCATCCATTTCTTTTGCGATCACAATTGTTTCATAGTCGTATTTTTCTCCATATTTTTCCAGAAGCTCCGGAGATCCCTTGCGCTCATGACCAAAACGGAAATCTTCTCCCACAACCACACAGGAAGCCTGAAGATCCCCTTTGAGTATCTGTCGGATAAAAACATCTGCTTTCATATGCTTTATCTGATCATTCAGAGGACATTCCAACAGTATGTCCACGCCCATTTTTTCCAGAAGTATACGACGTTCTTCTGAAGTAAGAATCGTCTGTCTGTCGGAAACAAACGCCATGACCACTGCCAGTTCTCCATATTCTTTTTTTCTGTTCAGGATCGTCTGAATCAGTTTCCTGTGACCACGATGGATTCCATCGAATTTTCCAAGTGTTACCGCACAGTGGCTGAACTTTGGAAACTGTCCTTCAATCTTTACGTATTCCATATTGTGCTGTTACTCCTGACTTTTATAGCTCACCCGGAGCCTATAAAAACATTTTCTGTGGCTGATAGCGTTTTTTCACCTCATCCCACTGGTAAATTCCCTTGAACTCACCCTGGCTGTCACACATACGCACCCAGCCTTCTTTGTGCTCTCCTCTGACAAATTTCTCAGCAAGCGCATTTCCATTTTCCAGAAGGCGGTCGCCTTCCCGTGTACAAAAAATTTCCGGATAATCCTTCAGGACCTGCCCGATACTGATCACCCGGTCTCCAATTGTACCATTTCTTACCGCTTCCTCAACCTGCGCAAGTGTCATACTGTCTTCCCAGACAAAATTCCCAGATCTGGTGCGGAGCAATTCTTCCATACAGCCGCCACATCCGAGTTTCTGTCCGATGTCATGACATAATGTACGGATATATGTTCCCTTACTACAGGTCACAGAAAATCGCACATATGGAAGCTCTATCTTTTTAATCTCAATCTCATAAAACTGTACAGCACGCGGCTTTCGCTCTACTGTCTTACCTTCACGGGCCAGTTCATAGAGTTTCTTCCCGTCTACTTTCAGAGCAGAATACATCGGTGGAATCTGCTGCTGTTCCCCCAGGAAACTCCTGATCACCGTACGTACCTCTTCTTCTGTTACTTCGACAGGCTTTTCTTCAAGAACCGTTCCTGTCATATCCTGGGTATCTGTTTCCAACCCCAGATGAAGAAGTGCCTCGTATGTTTTCTGTTTTTCCGTCAGAAGATCAACCAGCTTCGTTGCCTTTCCGAGAACGACCGGAAGCACACCTTCTGCTTCCGGATCCAGTGTCCCGGTATGTCCGATTTTCTTCATATGAAGGATTCCACGGAGTTTTGCAACAACATCAAAAGAAGTATATCCTTTTTCCTTACGGATATTCAATACGCCATCCATTATGCGTTCTCCTCTTCTGTCAGCTGTTTTTCAATTTCTGCTGTAATATTATTGATCACATCATACATAGAGCCCTGCAGGTCACAGCCCGCTGCTCTGGTGTGTCCACCGCCTCCAAAGAAGACTGCCACCTTGCTCACATCTACCCTGCCATTGGAGCGAAGGGATACTTTAAATGACTGTGTCTCCAGCTCATAAATAAAGATTGCTACTTCCACGCCTCGGGTAAGTCGGAGCTGACTGACAATGCCATCCAGATCGCTTCCTGTCACGCCATAAAAATCCATATCTTTCTTTCGAAGATATCCGATGATGCATGTACCGTTCTGAAGAAGAATACTTTCTGCAAGAACTCTTCCCATAACCTGATTCTGGATATATGTTTTCTGATAAAAAGATTCATCTATGATCCTGCTGAACGGGATTCCCGTCTTCATCAGTTCTCCTGCAATCCTCATGGTTTCCGGTGATGTAGAAGAATACTGAAAAACGCCTGTATCATGGATCATTCCTGTATAAACAGCCGTTGCAACCGCAAGATCCACTTTATCCGGATCCAGAATTCCATACAGTACTTCACAGCAGGAGCTAACCTCTCCACGGATATGATTCACATCTGCAAATCCCGAATTGCTCACATGATGATCGATGCATACTGTTTTCTTTGCATGCTCAAACAGATTGTCAGCAAGCGCCAGACGGTCTCTGGCACTTACATCACAGGTAATAAAAAGATCGAAGCTTCTTTCTTCTTCCACTTCTGTTTTTATTTCATCGATAGATTCAATATGTCCGAAGATCGGCTTCGGATGGTCCAGATAAACATTCACATCAATATCCGGAAAATATTTTCTGATATACAGATACAGAGCCATACAGGAGCCGACACAGTCGCCATCCGGACGGATATGTCCACCGATTCCGACAGTTTTCACACCTTCCAGTACTTCTGCTATATTTTTCATGAACACACCTCTTACTCTTCCTCAGTCTTCCCTAAAGAAGCATCTCTTCTGGCAACATCATCAATCAGTTTTGACATATTCACACCATACTCAATCGATTCATCAAGAATGAAACGTATCTCCGGTGTATTTCTCAGATTGAGATTTTTTGCAAGTTGTCTTCTGATATATCCCTCTGCCTTATTCAGGCCCTGGATCGTTGCGTCCTTTGCTTCTTTGTTGCCCAGGACACTGATAAATGCCTTGCAGGTCTTAAGATCAGGCGCAACTTCCACAGCCATGACTGAAGTCATTGGATGAATGCGAGGATCTTTGACTTCATTTCTGATGATCGTACTGAGTTCTTTCTGAACCTCACCATTGATCCTTGTATTCTTAATACTGTTTTTTCTCATTTATGATTCACTCCTATCTCGGTATTTCCAATTACCTTGGCACTTCTACCATGATATAAGCTTCTACTTTATCTTCTTCTTTCACATCGTTGAATCCGTCAAATACAAGACCACATTCGTATCCTGCTTTTACTTCTTTAACATCATCCTTGAAGCGCTTCAGAGAAGCAAGTTCACCTTCGAATACCTGCTCGCCTTCACGTGTAATACGTACCTTGCAGTTTCTCTGGAAAATACCATCCAGAACATAACTTCCTGCAATTGTACCGACACCTGAAGCTTTGAACAGCTGACGAACCTCTGCATGGCCGATAACTTTTTCCTCGTATACCGGATCAAGCATACCTTTCATAGCAGCTTCCACATCTTCGATTGCCTGATAAATAACTTTGTAAAGACGAAGATCTACGCCCTCCTGATCAGCCAGCTGTTTTGCCATAGCATCCGGACGAACATTGAATCCGATAATGATCGCATTGGATGTAGCTGCCAGAGATACATCAGACTCATTGACAGCTCCAACACCGCCGTGGATCACACGAACAACAACTTCTTCATTGGACAGCTTGGTCAGACTCTGTTTAACAGCCTCGACAGAACCCTGTACGTCTGCTTTAACGATGATCGGAAGCTCTTTGAGGTCACTTGCCTGGATCTGATCAAACAGGTTATCCAGAGAAAGTTTGCCTTTTGTTTCTTCAAGCAGATGTTTCTTGTTTTCAGTAACGAATGTAGCTGCAAAGCTCTTGGCTTCCTTATCGCTCGGGAATGCCATCAGGATCTCACCTGCATTCGGAACATCACTGAGGCCAAGGATCTCAACCGGTGTAGAAGGACCTGCTTCTTTGACACGTCTGCCTCTGTCATCCATCATTGCACGCACTTTACCACTGCATGCGCCTGCTGCAATAAAGTCGCCTACATGAAGTGTACCTTTCTGTACAAGAATTGTGGCAACCGGTCCCTTACCTTTATCAAGCTGAGCCTCAATAACAAGACCTCTTGCCGCACGATTCGGATTTGCCTTGAGTTCCAGTACCTCTGCAGAAAGAAGGATCATTTCAAGCAGTGTATCGATTCCCTCTCCTGTATGGGCAGATACCGGTACAAAAATAGTACTTCCACCCCAGTCTTCCGGAATCAGTTCATATTCGGAAAGTTCCTGTTTTACTCTTTCCACATTTGCACTTGGTTTATCGATCTTGTTGATTGCAACAATGATCTCAACACCCGCTGCTTTCGCATGGCTGATTGCCTCAACAGTCTGTGGCATAACACCATCATCTGCTGCAACAACAAGTACTGCGATATCTGTGGAGTTTGCACCACGCATACGCATTGCAGTAAATGCTTCATGTCCCGGTGTATCCAGGAATGTGATCTTCTGTCCATTGATCTCAACTACAGATGCACCAATGTGCTGTGTGATTCCACCTGCTTCCCCTCTGGTTACATGTGTATCACGAATTGCATCCAGAAGAGATGTTTTACCATGGTCAACGTGACCCATGACACAGACTACCGGCGGTCTCGAAACCATATCCGCTTCATCTTCTTCGTCTTCTTTCAGAAGTTCTTCGATAACGTCTACTTTCTCTTCCGGCTCTGCGATAATATCATAATCCAGTGCGATCTCCTGTGCTTTTTCAAAGTCGATCTCATGGTTTACCGTTACCATAGTTCCTTCCAGGAACAGTTTTTTAACGATTACAGACGGCTGCATCTTCATAGCTTCTGCGAGCTCACGAATTGTCATTTTCTCCGGAAGTGTGATTTCTTTTACTTCTGGTTTCTTCTCTTCCTGTTTTGGCTGAGGAGCAGGTTTCTGAAGAGCTTTCGGAATTCTGGAAAGATTTCTTCTTCCACCCTGGTTCGGTCTGTTATGACCTGCACCGGATTTCTCAAAGTCTTTCTTTTTGTTCTTATTCTCTCTGTCACGCTCTCTCTTGCTGTCTTTGGATGTTTTTGTCAGTTCTGGTGTAAATACAGCGTCATTCTCTCTTCTTCCGCCGCCATTTCTCTGTCCGCCACGGTTGTTTCCGCCAAAGCGTCCTTCACCTCTGTTATCCGTTCTTCCGTTTCCGCCCTGTCCTGGTCTTCCCTGGCCACCCTGCTGCGGGCGTCCACCCTGACCTCTCATCGGACGGCCATTTCCATCACCCTGACGTGCCGGACGACCTTCACCCTGTGGTCTGGCCGGACGATTTCCGTCACGATTCGGACGACCCTGTCCATTATTTCCATTGCGATCAGAAAATCTTTTTTCTCCGCCACGGAAATCACGGTTTCCTCTGTTATCTCCACCACGATTGTCACGGCCTGAATCTCTTCCGTCACGATTATTCTGGCGGTTCTGTCCTCTGTTATTATTGTAACCGGACTGTTCCTGTCTCTGCGGTCTTGCAGAATTGTTCTGTACCGGTGCTGCCTGTCTGATCTCTGTCGGTTTCTTTGTCTCCGGAGTCTCAGACGGTGCCGCTGCCTGCGGTTTCTTTGGTGCTGCTTCTGCAGCCGGTTTCTGCTGTACCGGTTCAGCCGGTTTTACAGCCTGTGGTTTCTGCTGCGGTCTTGCAGCCGGTTTTTTATCTGATGCCGGACGTTTCGGTCTGTTTTTGCCACCGTCACTTGCATTCTGTGCGTGATATACACGAATAATATTTTTTTTCTTTTTGGGAGCCTCTGTCTTCTCTGCTTCCGGTTTAGTTGTTACCATTTTTTCATCTGTTCTGGAATTATCCACGTTGGTAATCTGCTCCTTTCCCCTTTGTGATAAATGTTCTTTTATTCTGGCAGGTTCATGCTCTCTGCTCTTCGGCACATTGATTCCTCCTTCACGCCAATGACTTCGGATCTTGCTGATTCTGGATCACACTGTTTACATTTACTGTTCCATCTTCTCAAGTTCTTTCAGCATTGCTTTCGCAAAGTTCTCATCCTGTACCGCCAGACTGGCACGAAATTCCTTGCCGCAGAATTTTCCCAGTTCCTCTTTATCCGCGAGGAAATATACCGGTACTTCGTAAAACTCACACATATTACGGAATTTTTTCTTTGTATTTTCGGATGCGTCTGCCGCAACCAGTACCAGAAAACCTTTTCCGCTCTTCACAGATTTCTCTGTGGAGAATTCTCCGCTGGCTATCTTACCTGCTTTTGTGGCAAGCCCCAGCAGTGATAAAACTTTATTGTTGTTTTTCAATATCGTTTAACTCCTTTTTCAGGTCTTCATAGACCTCATCCGGTATTGCGGTCTTCAGTGACCGTTCCAGTCCCCGGGTTTTTACGGCTTTTTCCAGACATTCCTGGGAAAGACATACATACGCACCTCTTCCGTTTTTTCTGCCTGTTGCATCAAGCACGATCTCATTCTCCGGAGTTCTCAGTACACGGATCATTTCTTTCTTACTTTTCATTTCTCTGCAGCCGGTACACTGGCGCAGAGGTGTTTTATTCTTTGTCTTCATAGATTATTCTTCAACAGTAGTTTCTTCTGAAACTTCCTCTGTTTCTTCAGTCTCTGTTTCTTCTGACTCTACAGCACCTTCTTCACTGTACTCCTCTTCGTCGTAGTACTCGTCCTCGTCATCATAGTCATACAGTTCTCCGGACTCTCTTGCCTGAGTCTCACTCTTGATATCGATCTTAAATCCGGTCAGACGAGCCGCAAGACGTGCATTCTGTCCTTCTTTACCAATTGCAAGAGACAACTGATAATCCGGAACGACTACCAGTGCAGTCTTTTCATCCGGATCCGCCATAACAGCGATAACCTTTGCCGGACTCAGTGCATTTTCAATCAGGATTGCCGGGTTTTCATCCCAGTTGATGATGTCGATCTTCTCACCACGCAGTTCCTCTACGATGGAATTGACTCTTGCACCGTTCATACCAACGCATGCACCTACCGGATCTACATCCGGATCATTGCTCCATACAGCAATCTTGGTACGGGAACCTGCTTCTCTGGCAATACTCTTGATCTCAACAGTTCCGTCTTTCACTTCGGCAACTTCAGATTCAAACAGACGTTTTACAAGTCCCGGATGTGTTCTGGACAGAAGGATACGAGGTCCTTTCGGTGTATCTTTGACTTCAAGGATATAAACCTTGATTCTTTCTGTAGGCTCAAATTCCTCACCTTTCACCTGCTCGTTCTCACTCAAGATACCGTCTGCCTTGCCAAGATTTACACTGACATTTTTGCCCATTACACGCTGTACGATACCTGTGACAACTTCTTTTTCCATTCCATAATACTGATCATAAAGGACTTTACGTTCTTCCTCACGGATTTTCTGAAGAATTACGTTCTTTGCATTCTGCGTTGCAATACGGCCGAATTCTTTAGAATGGATCTCAACTTTGATCATATCTCCCAGTTCCGCATTTGTATTGATTTTCTGTGCATCCACCAGGGAAATTTCCAGTGCCGGATCATCTACGAATTCCTTTACTTCACGTTCTGCGTAAACGCTGAAATCACATGTTTCCGGATTGATCGTCACATGCACATTATCTGCTTTACCAAAATGGTTTTTGCAAGCCTGGATCAGGGACTGCTCAATCGCACCCAGTAATGTATCCTTGCTGATGTTTTTTTCTTTTTCCAGGATATCCAGGGCTTCCATTAACTCTTTGTTCATTTTTGTTATTTCCTCCTATTTTATCAAAGCATATCTGAATCGTATTTAAAACTCAATTGCCAGACGGATCAAGGCAATATCCTTTTTGTCAAATGTGCGTAACTGCCCGTCCTCATCGATCGTCACACTGCTTTCATCATATGCATTTAAAATCCCACAGAATTCTTTCTGCTTTTCGATTGGACGATAGGTCCGGATCTCTACCAGTTTACCCATGCTTCTGGCAAAATCCTTCTCCTTTTTCAGTGGTCTGTCAAGACCCGGCGAACTGATTTCCATGATATAGCTGTCTTCAATAAAATCGTTCTCATCCAGTTTATCACTGAACGCTCTGCTGACTGCCTCACAATCGTTAACAGTAATTCCACCCGGCTTGTCGATATATCCACGAAGATACCAGTTTCCTGCTTCCTTCACATATTCTACATCTACCAGTTCGAATCCCTGGCCCTCAACGATCGGTGCCAGCAATGCTTCTGCTTTCTGTTCATATTCATCCCGTCTGCTCATATTTCCACCTGCCTTTCGCACATCCGGAGCATCTCGCAAAAAGAGTGGACCGAAGTCCACTCTCTTGTTGTCCGTTATCATGTTAACCTCATTCTAGCACCTTACTTCCGGAAAAGCAAGGTTTTTTTTATATCCTCGGCTTTATGCCCTTCGTATCCCGCTTTGCAAGCCGCACTTTATTCAGTGCATATTCTTTATCATGATAGGAAATCGTATATTCCTGATGACCTGCCAGAAGGTATGCATGCTCCAGATAATCATCGTCTGCCAGTTTCATGCCCCGCACACCAAGTGCAGTTTTCTTCATTGTCGAAACTTCTTGTGTCAGGAATCGCAGGAAGCAGCCTCCATGGCTCTGGAGCACAATCTGCTCCATCTCGGAAGCACTGCCAATAAAGATCAGTTCATCTTCATCCGCCAGCTTTGTTGACGCGATCGTTCGTTTAGCCACATCAAATTCCGCACCTTCTACCAGTTTGCACATAGAAGTCTTGGTTACAAACAGAAGTCTGTCTGAACGTAGTTGTCCTACCGGTGCCACATAAAGCATGCGTTCCTGGGAACTGTCATAATTACTGAGATTGTCCACCGGTGTTCCCTTGTCGCGGAAACGGCCAAGCGGTATATCAACGGCTTTGATCGTATGCATCTTGCCTGTATCTGTAAATATACAGATCTTGTCTGTATTCATACAGTTGAATACATATTTATTTTCATTATGAACAGCTTCTTTGTTTCGCTCATAAGCATTTTTATCTATAAGCTTCATATAACCAAAGCGATCCATCAGGAAGCAGACTTCCATCTCTTCCATCTTCTTCTCTTCATAGACAGCTTCTTCTGCATTTTCAATCGCTGTACGGCGTTTTCTTCCGTATTCTTTCTTGATGGCGTCCATGTCTTTGATGATCACGGCCGCCATGGAATCATAATTGTCCAGGATATCTTTATAAAGAGCAATGTTTTTCATCGTCTCTTCATGCTCAGCCTGCAGTGCTTCAATTTCCAGACCGATCAGTTTATACAGACGCATATCCAGAATGGCATTTGCCTGACGTTCTGTAAAAAGAAGTTTTGCAGCAGCCTTCTCACTGGCTTTTGACTTGAATTTAATTCCCTCTGTAATTCCTTCTACCAGACATTTCTTGACCTGTTCACGATTCTTACTGCCACGGAGGATCTCAATGATCAGGTCGATCACATCACACGCTTTGATCAGACCTTCCTGAACTTCCTGTTTTTCCAGTTCTTTGTCCAGCAGTGTGTGATATTTACGTGTTGTGATCTCAAACACAAAATCAACGTGATATTCAATAATCTGCTTCAGGCTTAATGTTTCCGGTCTGCCGTCAGCAACTGCCAGCATATTTACGCCAAACGTATCTTCCAGACGCGTTTTCTTATACAGCATATTGGTCAGATTTTCCACATCGGTATCTTTCTTAAGTTCCAGTACGATACGGATGCCTTCCTTGGAAGACTGATTGGAGATATCTATGATATCTGTTGTCTTCTTTGTTTCTATAAGAGATGCCACGTCATTCAGGAACTTGCCAATGTTTGCTCCCAGCATGGTATATGGAATCTCCGTAATGACAAGCTGTTTTCTTCCGCCTTTAAGTTTCTCTACTTCTACTTTTCCACGCAGGCGGATTTTGCCGCTCCCTGTCTCATAGATCTTATGGAGATCATCTTTATTGACCACAATACCTCCGGTCGGAAAATCCGGCCCTTTGATATATCGCATCAGTCCTTTGACACTGATCGTGTTATCTTTCATATATGCTTTGACAGCATCGATAACTTCCCCTAGATTGTGTGGTGGAATACTGGTTGCCATGCCGACCGCAATACCATCTGCACCATTTACCAGAATGTTCGGGATGCGCACCGGAAGTACCGATGGTTCTTTTTCCGTCTCATCGAAGTTCGGAACAAAGTCCACTACATTCTTATCAAGATCACTCAAAAATACATCCTGTGTCAGTTTTTCCAGTCGTGCCTCTGTATAACGCATGGCAGCTGCGCCGTCACCCTCGATTGAACCGAAGTTACCATGTCCGTCAACAAGTGTTCTGCCTTTTTTGAAATCCTGTGCCATAACAACAAGTGCGTCATAAATGGAACTGTCACCATGTGGATGATATTTACCCATGGTATCACCGACAATACGTGCACATTTACGATACGGACGGTCATAGCGGATTCCCAGTTCATACATATCATACAACGTTCTTCTCTGTACCGGTTTCAGGCCGTCGCGCACATCCGGAAGAGCACGGGAAATGATAACACTCATTGCATAATCGATGTATGATTTCTGCATAATTTCCGAATAATCGGTACGAATTACATTTTCCTGTTTTGTTTCCATATCTTATCCCACCTTATACATCAAGTTCTGCATCGGCTGCATGCTCGTAAATAAATGCCTTACGCGGCGGAACTTCACTGCCCATCAGAACTTCTGTCACACTGGATGCAAGACGTGCATCTTCTATCTCTACGCGTTTCATTCTTCGAGTCTCAGGATTCAGCGTGGTCTCCCACAGCTGTTCTGCATCCATCTCTCCAAGGCCTTTATATCTCTGCAAAGTAAAGCTTCCCGGTTTATGTGTCTTACGATATTTTTCAAGTGCTTTATCATCATACAGATATTCTTCCGGTCCCTTTTTCGGCATTGCCTTATAGAGTGGCGGCATCGCAATATATACATGGCCTTCATAGATCAGTTCCGGCATAAAACGATAGAACAATGTCAGAAGCAGTGTGGAAATATGCGCACCGTCAACATCGGCATCCGCCATGATCACGATCTTGTCATAGCGAAGTTTGCTTATATCGAAATCATTTCCATATCCTTCAGAAAATCCGCATCCAAATGCATTGATCATAGTCTTGATCTCCGCATTGGCAAGCACTTTGTCAATGGTTGCTTTTTCAACATTCAGAATCTTGCCTCTGATTGGAAGGATTGCCTGATAATTACGGTTACGGGCTGTTTTTGCAGAACCGCCTGCAGAATCTCCCTCTACGATAAAGATCTCACACTGTGAAGGATCCTTTTTCTCGCAGTTGGCAAGTTTTCCATTGGAATCAAATGAATATTTCTGTTTTGTAAGAAGATTCGTTTTGGCACGTTCCTCTGTCTTACGGATCTTCGCTGCCTTTTCCGCACAGGAAAGAATCGTTTTCAATGTTTCAAGATTACGGTCAAAATACAGGACCAGCTGCTCTCCCAGTACTTTTCCTGTTGCCTTGGCTGCATCCTGGTTATCCAGCTTTGTCTTTGTCTGACCCTCAAAGCGAGGTGCCGGATGCTTGATTGATACGACTGCAGTCATTCCATTACGGATATCCGCACCGGTAAAATTCGGATCTTTATCTTTGAGAATACCGATTTCTCTGGCATACGTGTTCATAACTGTTGTAAATGTTGTCTTAAATCCGGTCAGGTGTGTACCACCTTCTGCATTGTAGATATTATTACAGAATCCAAGAACATTCTCACGGAATTCATTTGTATACTGAAAAGCAACTTCCACCTGAATCCCATCTGCTTCTCCTTTGAGATAAACAGGTTCATGAAGCGCCTCTGTACTGTGATTCATGTCACGGATATAGCCCACAATACCCTCCGGCTCATGGTACTCTTCTTTGACCGGCTCTGTTCCACGCAGATCTTTAAAAATGATCGTCAGCTCCGGATTCAGATAAGCAGTCTCATGAAGACGGCTCTTAACATCTGTAGCAGAAAAACGTGTTTTCTCAAAGATTTCCGGATCCGGCAGGAAATTGATGCAGGTTCCGGTCTCTTTTGTCCTGCCAAGTTTCGGAAGAAGTCCGTTCTCCAGTTCGATCGTAGGAATTCCACGTTCATAGTGGTCATGATGTACATATCCATCACGGCTTACCTTGATATCCAGATAAGTAGAAAGTGCATTCACAACGGAAGATCCGACTCCATGGAGCCCACCGCTTGTTTTATAAGCAGAATTGTCAAATTTACCACCTGCATGAAGTGTCGTAAATACCAGACGTTCCGCAGACATCCCTTTCTCATGCATATCCACCGGAATTCCCCGGCCATTATCTGTTACGGTACAGGAACCATCTTTTTCCAGCACCACATGGATCTGACTGCAATATCCTGCCAGATGCTCATCCACTGCATTATCAACAATCTCATAAATCAGATGGTTCAGTCCTTTTCGAGAGACACTTCCGATATACATACCAGGACGTTTGCGGACTGCTTCCAGTCCTTCCAGAACAGATATGCTCCCCGCATCATAAGTTTCCTTTTTTGCCATGGCTCTTTTCCTTTCTTTCATATTTCCATCTTCAAACATTTGTTCTATATCATACATGATTTGTCCGTAAAAAGTCAAATACTATTCTTTTATGATTTTCGGGCAAAAAAATAACCCGAACCACCGTTCGAGTCATCTTATTGTATATTTAGAGCAGCCAGTACGGGAATCGAACCCGTGTTTTC
>OLPH01002942.1_pt1 | contig 12816 bp, 14 predicted proteins | sample 1672951 | NCBI WGS metagenome assembly OLPH01 (sample SAMEA3136740, study PRJEB25190) | human gut metagenome
CATTATAGTTCTTATGGGACTTTTTGTCTGCATTCAAAAAGCTCTATAATCTCTATAGTGATTTTACCCACTACAGAAATTATAGAGCCTAAAAAATCAAAACGCTTACAAATTGTAGAAAAGCTAGTTTTTTGAATCTAATTGTGATAGAATAAACATGTAAACGGGTTCAAACCCAAAAAAATATAGGAGGCCTTTATAATGGCAATCGTTTCAGCAGAAAAATTTGTCCAAGCAGCTCGTGACAATGGTTATGCAGTTGGTGGATTTAACACAAACAACCTTGAGTGGACTCAAGCTATCTTGCGTGCAGCAGAAGCTAAACAAGCTCCAGTGCTTATCCAAACTTCAATGGGTGCTGCTAAGTACATGGGTGGTTACAAATTGTGTAAAGCTCTTATCGAAGATTTGGTAGAATCAATGGGTATCACTGTACCAGTTGCTATTCACCTTGACCACGGTCATTACAACGATGCTTTGGAATGTATTCGTGAAGGATACACTTCAGTTATGTTCGATGGATCTCACCTTCCAGTTGAAGAAAACCTTGAAAAAGCAGCTAAAGTTGTTGAATTTGCACATGCTAACGGTGTATCAGTTGAAGCTGAAGTTGGTACAATCGGTGGTGAAGAAGATGGTATCATCGGTGATGGTGAATTGGCACCAATCGAAGATGCTAAAGCTATGGTTGCAACTGGTATCGACTTCCTTGCAGCAGGTATCGGTAACATCCACGGTCCTTACCCAGAAAACTGGAATGGTCTTCACCTTGATCACTTGCAAAAATTGACAGAAGCTGTACCTAACTTCCCAATCGTATTGCACGGTGGATCAGGTATTCCTGATGATCAAATCCAAGCAGCTATCAAACTTGGTGTTGCTAAAGTTAACGTTAACACTGAATGTCAAATCGCATTTGCTAAAGCAACACGTAAATTTGTTGCTGAATATGAAGCAAATGAAGCAGAATACGACAAGAAGAAACTCTTTGACCCACGTAAATTCTTGAAACCTGGTTTCGAAGCAATTACAGCAGCTGTTGAAGAACGTATTGACGTATTTGGTTCAGCAAACAAAGCTTAATTGAAAAAAAGAACAAGGTCTTTTCTGGATCTTGTTTTTTTGTACCCAAATATATAGTTAATATCTGCGAATCAATCTGTGATTGAGCGCAAACAAATTTTAAAGAGCGGATATGGCTTTGGTTGATAGATTCTATTTCCTAACTTTTTAAGATATGCTATAATATGAATATGTTTGATAATTATATTGTACCTGTATTTTTTGGTGGTGGAGCTCTTGCTCTACTTGGTTTATTGTTATTTGGTTGGGCCTTGCCTTCATTTTTGAAGGGGAAGTGGTCTTATTTGATTTCCTTGTTAGGTTTAGGCTTGGTTGCTTTTGCTTACTTTGATGGGGCTATTGTTGTCACTTATAAAGTATGGCTCGGTTTACTAGGCGTTATCATGATTGGTTGGGGTCTTCCTTTCAACAATCGCAAGGGACGTCGTGCTATGACCATTTTTTGGAGTATCATGGCAATCGTTGTGGGAATTGCTGCTATTGCGTTCACAATTGCTTATGGTGTTATTAACCGCCACTAACATGAATCTTTAAAACATGCTATAATAATGGCATGTTTTATTTTATGACCCTATCATTTATTATTATGCCTGCTTTGGGTTGTTTCTTAATTGGTCTGGCTTTTGCTAAATCAGATCGTTGGGACTATTCTTGGATTTTATCCTTAATAGGTTTGGTGGCCTTTATTTCATCTTTTTGGCATATGGCGCGTGTAGACCTATGGTTTATGCTTAGCTATAGTTTTGGTCCTTTTTTGACGGGATTTGGTTTTTCTTGGGACTTAAGTAGGAAACGTCGGATGCAGTTGCTACTGTTAGGGGCATTTTTCCTTATCTTTTTTGTGATTCTATATTATCTTATTGTGCGAATCCTAAATACGGCCGTTGTTTAAAGGAGGCTTGTGATGTTGTTAGATTTAGAAGAGAAGACACGGGTATTAGTGGAAGATATTGTTGAACGATCTGCAATTAAGCGGGGAGCTATCTTTGTTTTGGGTTTATCGTCCAGTGAGGTTGCTGGTGGAACTATCGGCAAAGCCTCTAGCCGTGAAATTGGTCAACGAATTGTGAAGACTATTCTTGGGGTTTTGGAACCGAAAGGGATTTACTTGGCTGTGCAAGGTTGTGAACATTTGAATCGTGCTTTGGTCGTTGAGCGTGAGCTTGCTTTGGCTAAAGATTTGGAAATTGTCAATGTGCTTCCAACTTTGCATGCCGGTGGAAGTGGTCAGTTGGCTGCTTTTGATTACATGAAGGATCCTGTTGAGGTGGAAGAGATAGTGGCTCAGGCTGGTATTGATATTGGGGATACATCTATTGGTATGCATGTGAAGAGAGTTCAAGTTCCTCTTCGCCCCATTACTTCAGAACTGGGTGGAGCTCATGTGACTGCCTTAGCGAGTCGTCCTAAGTTGATTGGTGGTGCTCGTGCTGAGTATTTATCAGATCCTATTCGTAAAAACTAAAAAGTATCGGATGCTTATGTGTCCGATACTTTTTATGTTGGTTGGTTCTATATCTTCAGTGATGACGCTTGGCATAATCGACAAATTTGAACTTTTCAAGTTTGTGTCGGCTTTCAGTGAACTGAAACTGATTTCCATTATCCATATAAACTTTTGAGCGTATGCAGACGACGTGATGATCTTTGCCGATATCGATGAGGATTTTGTCTTGCTCGGTAATGTTATCAATGGTGATTTCTTTAAAGGCATGAGAAATGCTAAGGTGGAGCTGATTCTCAAGATAATCATAGATGGAGTTCTCAGCGATGCTGCGGTTGAGTTGAGGCATAAGTCTCGCATCTAGGTAATTAATATCAACGACAGAGCACAACCATCAACTACTCTTTGACGAATAAGACGCCAAACCTGTTGGCTTTTTGAAAATCCAGTTTTTTCTGAGAGATTGGTGTCAACGATGATTTTATCTAGAGAGATAACGTTGGTTTGTGATTTAATGCCTTGTTGTTTTATGAGCTCTTGGTAACTGGTTAAGTAAGATACAGGGAAGTTCACTTGTTCTTGACTAATAACTTGAGAGCCTGATCCATGAATCTTTTTAACCAGGCCCTCTTCAACGAGTAAAGCCAATGCCTTTCGTATGGTGTCTCGACTAACTTGGAAAGTTTCTACTAATTCTTGCTCGGTGGGTAGAAAGTCTCCAACTTGATATTCTTTGCTATGAATAGCTTTTTCTAAATCTTTATAAATAACCTGGTATTTTTTCATTGCTCTCCTTATTTGTTGGCAAAAAAACATACAACTATTGTTTTTTTCAAAAAATATGGGTAAAAAATCACGGAACACTTGCAGACAAATTTGCAATCGCTTACAATTAGTTTATCAAGTCAATCAGATATTGTCAAAAAAGAAAAGGAGATTCAAAACGGACCAATCTTTAATTTCTATAAAGAATTAATTCGCTTGCGGAAGGAAATGCCGATCATTTCAGAAGGTAGCTACCTGCCAGCACTTGAAGATAGCAAGCAGGTCTATGCTTTTGAACGCCACTTAGACGGTCAAAAACTCTTGGTACTCAATCATTTCTATGGAAGTGAAGTTGAAGTAGCGATTCCAGAAGACTACCAAGCATGGCGCGTGCTCTTGTCCAACTATGAGAATGTAAAGCTTTCTGAAAAAGTAATTCTGAAACCGTATCAGACACTGGCAATTTTAGCTTAAGTTCTTGACACTTCGATCTTTTTGGGTCGAAGTGTTTTTCTTTTTGAAAAATATTTTTGAAAGCGCTTGAAAATACAAAGTCATTCACTTATAATAAAAGAGGAAAACTTTTTAGGGATGGAGAAACGCATGAGAAAAAACGGTAAAAAGATTCGCCTACTGGGAGTAGCCACCTTATTGGCTAGTCAGTTGGGGGGCTTTAGCAGTGCCCTCACGGTAGTTGCAGACGAGACCACAGCTTCGACTTCAGAGCCAGCGCTTGTGACGAATACTAGCAGCGAGGAAAGCTCGACAAATCATTCGACTTTCGCTACAACAACAACTACAGACGCTACGACGAGAGCTTCGAGTGATAAAGAAGAGACATCTAGCAGTTCCTCAGACGCTACTGAGGAGAAAACGGTTAAGATCGGGGACATTCAAGGGGAATCGCAACGCTCTCCACTGGAAGGCCAAAAGGTAGCCATCAAAAATGTAGTGGTGACCAAGACAGACCGCTATGGTTTTTATGCCCAAGATATTGAATCGGATGGGAATAGTCGGACTTCAGATGGGATTTATGTAGTTTCCAAATACAAGGTCAAGGTCGGCGACAAGGTTAAAATAACAGGTACTGTCAAGGAAGGCTATATGGAAGAAGTCACCTTGGGAGCTGGGAAGACCTTTAAGGAACCAACGAATAGTTTAACGGTGACCATGCTGGTCGATGCTTGGATCACCAAAGACGGGACAGCCCCTCTTCCAGAAGCTGTGAATATCACTGCGGGCATGCCAGCAGAGGTGAAGCCTAATCCGACTGCTTATGCTCCAGAAACCGATGCCCTCGATTATTGGGAAAGCCTGGAAGGAATGCTCACGGTGGTGAAGAAACCGCATGTCCTTGGTCCCCAGTACAAAGGAGATATCTATGTATTGGGAGAAGATTTTACAGGCCTTCCTTTTAACAATATTGGGGGTCTGAATCTACGGCCACATGCGCAAAATACAGCGACAATCCCGATTTATGTTGGGAATCAGTTTGTCGCAAAAGCCAAGGATTACTTTACAGAAGATGTGACAGGAGTGGTAACGTATCGAAATAGCTTCTATAAATTAGAGCCCACTCAACAGTTGATGGTCCAAGACGGTGGCTTGCAGCGTCAAGCAGCTCAAACCCAACCAAGTGAGGACAAGCTGACCATCGCTTCCTACAATATTGAAAATTTCTCGGCCAACAATGCCAAAAATGAAACCCCAGAGGATAAGGTGACGCTGATTGCCAATTCCTTTATCCATGAAATTCACAATCCAGACATCATTACTTTGATCGAAGTGCAGGACAATAATGGTAGTGTGGATGACGGAACGACCAGTGGTGTTGAAAGTGGACGCAAACTAGCCAATCGGATCAAGGAATTGGGTGGCAAGAGCTATGAGTATACGGAGGTTGCTCCAGTAGATGGCGCTGACGGAGGAAAGCCTGGTTCCAATATTCGTTTGGGGATCCTCTACAATCCGGAACGCGTAACCTTAGCCAAAAAAGAGGCAGCAACTAGCAACGAGGCAGCGCAATTTGACAAGGGACACCTGGTTAAAAATCCAGCTCGGATTGCCCCTAATGACCCATCGTTTGATCATACTCGCAAGTCCTTAGCTGTTGAATTTGAATTCAAAGGTCAACCAGTTGTGGTGATTGCCAATCACTTGAAATCAAAAATCGGAGATGATGCTATTTATGGGGCAAGCCAACCAGCAGTGGAACATACCTTGCCAACTCGTGAAGCACAAGCTAGTGTCATCCATCAATTCGTTCAAGAAGGCTTGAAGCAAAATCCGAAGACCACCTTTGTTTTGACGGGTGATTTTAATGACTACGATTTCTCAACCACGGCGCAGATCCTTGCTGGCAACGAACTAACAAACTTAATGGCCCAACATGATGCAGGCGATCGCTATTCTTATTTCTACCGTGGAAGCAATCAAGTTTTGGATAACATTTTTATCTCAAACAACATGGCAGCTAAAGCAAGGTTTGAACCAGTCCATATCAATGCTTCCTTTATGAAGGAACACGGTCGTGCATCAGACCATGATCCTGTCTTGGTCCAAATCGACTTTAGTGGAGCACAAACTCCAGGAACGCCGACGGATGATCAACAAGGAAATACAGTCCAAGCAACGGATCAAAACAGCCCTTCCTCATCGAATACAGGATCTCAACTAGTCCCTCATCAGGCCCAAGCTAATGAACAAAAGAGTTCAACATCTGAAAGCAAAGAGAAGGGCAAGAACGAAGATGAGAAGCAAGATGAGAAGCAAGATGACAAGGAAGAGGCAGCAACAGAAACCAAGACACCAGGTAAACGGAAAATCCTTCCATCTACCGGACAAGAAACAAGCTATCTAGCTCTTTTTGGAGTGGCAATAGCTACGATGAGTCTTGTCTGGTATAAGAAGAAAAAGACTTACTAACGTTTTCAAAAGAAAGATCTAAAAAAGGAGTCGCTGGCTCCTTTTTTTCTCCTAAAATACAGGACAGATAGTCCCATATTGGAAACTGTACTAGAACAATGAAAACTACTGAAAAGAACAGTTTCTTTTCAAAAAGAAGCTTAAACTCTTTAAAATAGATGGAATCGTGTTATAATAAAACCATAAAACGTTTTCAAGAGAAGAGGTTCCTCAATGGAAAATGAAACAGTTGACTATGGAAAAGTAACAGGAATGGTACACTCAACAGAAAGTTTTGGGGCAGTAGACGGGCCTGGGATCCGCTTTATTGTCTTCCTTCAAGGCTGTCAAATGCGGTGTCAATACTGCCACAATCCAGATACTTGGGCAATGGAAACCAACAAGTCCCGTGAGCGGACGGTGGATGATGTCTTAGAAGAAGCCCTCCGTTATCGTGGATTTTGGGGCGAAAAAGGGGGAATCACTGTCAGTGGTGGAGAAGCCCTCTTGCAGATTGACTTTTTGATTGCACTTTTTACCAAGGCTCAAGAGTTGGGCATTCATTGTACTTTGGATACCTGTGCTCTTCCTTTCCGGAATACGCCTCGTTATTTGGAAAAATTTGACCGCTTGATGGCAGTGACAGACTTGGTGCTTCTTGATATCAAGGAAATCAATGATGAACGTCACAAAATTGTGACCAGCCATACCAATAAAACGATTCTAGCTTGTGCCAAGTACCTATCTGATATTGGAAAACCAGTCTGGATTCGTCACGTTTTGGTGCCAGGTTTGACAGACCGAGATGATGACTTGATCGAACTTGGAAAATTTGTTAAAACCCTTAAAAATGTCGATAAATTTGAGATCCTTCCTTACCATACTATGGGGGAATTCAAATGGCGTGAATTGGGAATTCCGTACAAATTGGAGGGTGTGAAACCACCGACAAAAGAACGGGTCCAAAATGCAAAAGATTTGATGGAAACAGAAAGTTACCAAGATTACCTGAAACGGGTCAAAGGATAAAGAAGAAAAACAGTTGGCAATCCAACTGTTTTTTCTAGTGAATGCATTGTTCTTCCCTTTCTTTAAACGGAAAAACGTGTTAAAATAGAGTGAATCTATAAATGAAATAAAGAGGTAGAAATATGTCAAAAATTCTCGTTTTTGGTCACCAAAATCCTGACTCAGATGCTATCGGCTCATCTGTAGCTTTTGCTTATCTTGCAAAAGAAGCTTATGGTTTGGATACAGAAGCAGTGGCTCTTGGAACTCCAAATGAAGAAACAGCTTTCGTATTGGACTATTTTGGTGTGGAAGCACCACGCGTTATCACATCAGCTAAAGCAGAAGGTGCAGAACAAGTCATCTTAACGGACCACAATGAATTCCAACAATCTGTTTCAGATATTGCTGAAGTAGAAGTTTATGGTGTAGTGGATCACCACCGTGTGGCTAACTTTGAAACTGCTAGCCCACTTTACATGCGTTTGGAACCAGTTGGATCAGCATCTTCTATCGTTTACCGCATGTTCAAAGAACACGGTGTAGCAGTGCCAAAAAAATTGGCAGGTTTGATGCTTTCAGGTTTGATTTCAGATACCCTTCTTTTGAAATCTCCAACTACCCACCCATCTGATAAAGTCATTGCGCCTGAATTGGCTGAATTGGCTGGTGTCAACTTGGAAGAATACGGTCTTGCCATGCTCAAGGCTGGTACTAACTTGGCAAGCAAATCAGCAGAAGAATTGATCGATATCGATGCTAAGACTTTTGAATTGAACGGAAACAACGTTCGTGTGGCTCAAGTGAATACAGTTGATATTGCGGAAGTTTTGGAACGCCAAGCTGAAATCGAAGCAGCTATCCAAGCTGCCAATGCAGCTAACGGCTACTCTGACTTTGTTTTGATGATTACAGATATCGTCAACTCAAACTCAGAAATCTTGGCTCTTGGTGCCAACATGGACAAGGTAGAAGCAGCCTTCAACTTCAAACTTGAAAACAACCATGCTTTCCTTCCAGGTGCCGTTTCACGTAAGAAACAAGTGGTGCCTCAATTGACAGAAAGCTTTAATGGGTAATGATAAATGGGGAAACCCATCGTTAAAAAGGAGTTTCGACTCCTTTTTTGCTAGGAGAAGATCATGTTAGAGACGGGCGATTTGATTTTTGTCAGTGAAAATACAGAAATGGGACAGGCTATTCAGGACTCTACTGGCAACTATAGCCATGTAGCTATCTTTTTGGACGGATTCATTTATCATGCCACTGTAGAAGGTGGCGTCCTTGCCCAATCCCCTGAAGATTTCTTTGAAGCTGGAAAAGTCTATGACCTTTATCGCTATGCGGCGATTGATTGTCCAGAGGTCAAAAAGAAAGCAGAGAGTCTTTTAGGGGCTCCCTACAATGCTTCCTTTTATCCGGATGGAGATGGTTTCTATTGTTCCCAGTTCATCGCTGAACTACTTCCTATTTTTGAGACCATTCCCATGAAGTTTGGAGATGAGGAAGAGGAGATTAGTCCGTTCTGGCTGGATTACTACAAGGAACTTGGCCTAGCCGTTCCTTTGGATAAGCCCGGGACCAATCCTAGTCAGTTAGCCCAATCACCACAGCTACAGTTTAAAGAAAGGTATATGGATGATTACAATCATTAATCCTACACGTTTGACACGTCAGCCATTTTTCAAGGACTTGGTCAACTATTTGGACCAGCACGACGATGTGATCCTGCGGCAAATCAAGGCCCAATTTCCAGATCAACCAGTGGATAAGCTGATGGAGGAATATATCAAAGCGGGCTTCATCCTTCGAGAAAATAAACGCTACACCCTCAACCTGCCCTTCTTGAAGTCAGCTGATCTTGTTGACTTGGATCAGGAGGTCTTTGTTCGAGAGGACAGTGCAGTTTATCCAGAATTAAAAGCTAGGGTCTTCCAAACGGAACTCCGCAACACGACCAATGAAGCGATTCTCATAGAGGAGACGGACTTTGCACGAAATGCACAGACCCTTTCCAATTACTTTTATAAGGTAGCTCACCAATATCCATTGACAGAGGAGCAAGAAAAGCTTTATGCCATCTTGGGAGATGTCAATCCCGAGTATGCCCTTAAGTATATGACTAGCTTTTTGCTCAAGTTCCTCAAAAAAGAAGAAGTCCAGCAAAAGCGCAAGGACATCTTTGTCGATAGTTTAGAAATCTTAGGCTATATCCGCAAAAATGATGAAGGCAAATATGAATTAGCAGTGGACTTGGATAAGGAAAGACTGATGTTTATCAAACAATAGAAAGAGGCTAGGAAAACTTCCTAGCCTTGTTTCGTTTGATTATAAATAACGTTCAGCAATGGCGGCATCACCTGGATACTCTTCTTTTACGCCATTGACGATTTGGTAGCAGTCTGCTCCTTTTCCAGCGATAATAACAGCATCTTCAGGCTTGCTGGTTGTCGCCATAGCCACTTGAATGGCTTGTTCGCGATCTGCGATTTTCTCGACAGGGCGCGTGATAAAACTACTAATCTCTTCAGCGATAGCCAAAGGATCTTCATAGTTGGGATCATCCGCTGTGAGGAAGACTTGGATTTCAGGATGGTCTTCTAAGAGTAAGCCAAAGTCCTTGCGGCGGCTCTCTCCTTTATTACCGGTTGATCCAAGGACCAGTGAAATCGTCCCCGTTTGATGGGTTTCGACAACTGAGAGCAGTTTTTTCAAGCTATCTCCATTATGGGCATAGTCGATGAAAACCTTAGCGCCGTTTTTCTGAGTCAAGACTTCCATTCGGCCAGGAACGCGCGTCTTAGCAATCCCTTTTTGGATATCCTCGAGGCTCGCACCTAGGCGAAGGCAGGCAAGACCTGCAGCCACAGCATTTTCTTGGTTGAAATGTCCAATCAGTTGGATTTCATAGTTTCCAGCTAATTTACCAGTGGCTGAGAAGCTGAAGGCCTTAGAGTTTTCAATTTGATTCTCAGACTGGCTTCCATAAAAATCATGGTCTTGGTTCGCGACTTGGTCCGCTAAAACTTGGAAATGATCCATATCACTATTGATGACAACGGCTTGGCTATTCTTCATGAGGAGACGTTTGTGGTAGAAATAATCCTCAAAAGTTGGGTGTTCAATTGGGCCAATATGGTCAGGGCTGATGTTGAGAAAAACACCAACATCAAAGGTCAGACCGTAAACCCGTTTCACTAGATAAGCTTGACTGGAAACTTCCATAATGAGGTGGGTCCGATCATTGGCTACTGCCTCAGCCATCATGGCAAAAAGATCCAAGCTCTCTGGAGTTGTCAGGGTCGATTTAAAGAAGTTTTTACCATCCAGTGTTGTATTCATGGTCGACAGCATAGCTGGTCGGTGACTTTGTTCCAAAATATGGTAAGCAAAATAGGCCGCGGTTGTCTTTCCCTTAGTCCCTGTGAAGGCCAATAGTTTTAATTGTTTCTCAGGGTGTCCATAAAACTCCATGGCGATTAAGCTCATAGCCTGTTTGATATCATTGACGAGGATGGCAGGAATACCAACTTCATAATCTTTTTCAGAGACATAAAAGCCGAGTCCATTAGAAATAGCCTGTTCCAGGTATTCTTTTTTGAAGTTGGCCCCTTTGACAAAAAAGAGGGTGCTAGCAGAAACCTTCCGGCTATCATAGCTAATAGCATCAAAATTTGTTCCTTCTAGATGGTAGTAGTATTCACCATTTACTAGAACTTCTCGGAAATTTTGGTCATGTTTTAAAATATTGAGGGTTTGTTCAATTGTAATCATAAAACTATTGTAAACCTAAAGTCCCTATTTTACAAGTGTCATGGAAAAGTTTATAATGAAGAGAAGAAGAAACGAAAGAGGACACCAATGAGTCACGAACAAAATGACCAGCAAGCCCAGATGCTACGCGGGACTGCCTGGATGACAGCCAGCAACTTTATCAGCCGTTTGCTAGGAGCCGCTTATATTATTCCTTGGTATATTTGGATGGGGAAATATGGGCCACAAGCCAATGGTCTTTTTACAATGGGCTACAATATCTATGCTTGGTTTCTCTTGATTTCGACAGCCGGAGTACCCGTAGCTGTTGCTAAGCAAGTAGCCAAATACAATACCCGGGACCAAGCGGATCATAGCTTTGCTTTGATTCGGGGCTTCTTGAAATTTATGGGAATTCTAGGCCTTGGATTTGCCATTCTCATGTATCTTTTGTCTCCTGTCTTTGCGAGTCTTTCAGGTGGGGGAAAAGAGTTGATTCCGATCATGCAGAGCCTTTCTTGGGCTGTCTTGATCTTTCCTTCGATGAGTGTCATTCGGGGATTTTTCCAAGGTTTTAACAACATGAAGCCTTACGCCATTAGCCAGATCGCTGAACAAGTGATCCGGGTCATCTGGATGTTGCTCACGACCTTCTTCATTATGAAGATTGGCTCAGGAGACTATGTGCAGGCTGTGACGCAGTCGACCTTTGCGGCCTTTATCGGTATGGGAGCGAGCCTTCTGGTGCTCTTTTATTACCTTGCAAAGACAGGCTTGCTCTCTTCTATTTTTAGAAAGCAAGAGGGAAGTGAAGGGATTGACACTCGGGCTCTCTTGATTGATACGATTCGTGAGGCTATTCCTTTTATCATCACAGGATCCGCGATTCAGCTTTTCCAAATTGTTGACCAGATGACCTTTATCAATGTCATGTCTTGGTTCACAGACTATAGTCAAAAACAGCTCTTGGTCATGTTTAGTTATTTCTCTGCTAATCCAAACAAAATTACCATGATCTTGATTGCGGTAGCGACTTCGATTGGGGGAGTTGGGATTCCTCTGTTGACAGAGAATTATGTGAAGGGGGACCTAAAAGCGGCTGGGAAGCTCGTACAGGATAACTTGACCATGTTGCTGGCTTTCTTGCTTCCAGCCACCTTTGGTGCAGTAGCAGTCGCAAAACCACTTTATACGGTTTTCTATGGGCAACCAGATGGCTTGGCCTTAGGGCTCTTCATCGTAGCAATGTTGCAGACCGTAATTCTCGGTCTTTACACAGTCTTGTCTCCGATGATTCAAGCCCTCTTTCAAAATCGTAAGGCCATCCGCTACTTCCTTTATGGTGTAGTGGTGAAATTGGTCCTACAAATTCCATTTATTTTGGTTTTTCGTTCTTATGGACCACTTTTGTCAACGACCATTGCGTTAATGGTGCCAATCGTTCTCATGTATCGAGAGATCCAAACCATCACTCAGTTTAATCGCACCATCGTCTTCAAGCGGACCTTGCTTGGTTCCATTCTGACCGTGGTGATGCTACTTGGAGTCTTGATCGCTGGTTTGATTTTGGGCTGGATTTTCCCACCAAATGGCCGTGTATCGAGCATGATTTATATCATCGTCATTGGCGGATTAGGAGTTGTTATCTATGGAGCCTTAGGATTATGGCTACGGTATTTTGACCGCTTTATCGGAGGGCAAGCCACACGTCTCAGACAAAAATTCCGCATTAAATAAATCAGAGACTGGACATTTATGTCCAGTCTCTGATTGAGGACAGAGTTATCTTAAAAACTTTCCTTAAGTGAGTACGGACGTCAGCGAACTTCGTAGAAGTTCCATGACTAATTATTGAGCCT
>OLPH01002945.1_pt1 | contig 12797 bp, 13 predicted proteins | sample 1672951 | NCBI WGS metagenome assembly OLPH01 (sample SAMEA3136740, study PRJEB25190) | human gut metagenome
ACCTCCAAAGTAGATTTTGGTTATTTACCTTATCTACTTTAGAGGTATCATATCAAACTGAATTGCAAGTGCCCATTCTTCTTTCTTTTTACCGATTGCCAGTCCCAGCATCATTCTAGTTGATTCGCTCATATTTGGTTACCTCTTTACTAATCTTTCCTCTACTCGTTCATTATGTCAGCGCGCTGTCATTTATCTGACAATGCTATTGTACGAAAAAAAAGACACAAATTCTATTGACGCTTTCATCAATACCTATGTACTTTTTTTATGTATTCTTTACAATTTTTCATATATAGTAATGAAGTTTTCAAAATCATTTCGTTTTCATTTCAACATGATATTTTCTGTCAATCTATACTTTTTCAGCAATTGTTTTATTTCATATTTTGAAATCTTTCATTCATATATTGCATTTTTGTGAATCATATACATTTTCCAGTTCTTCTTTTATGCAATCTTCCCCTTGTACCTTTCCACCTTGTTCCTCTCTCCAAATAATGCTACAATTCTTAAATAAGTGGTAATGATACCGTTCTCTTTATCCTGTTAAATGCTGGATAAGCATCTGCATCATTCCCGCAACTTCTTTTCCAGAATCGGAGGATGTTTAAAATGAAGTTAGACAAATCACTTGCCTTTCAGGTAGTAAACACGATCAAAGACACCTGCGGACAGGATATCAATTTTATCGATAAGCAGGGAATGATTTTTGCGAGTACCAACGCCGACCGGATTGGTACGTTTCATGCCATCGGTCACAAAGCCGCCCAGACAGAACAGACAATCGAAGTTTTTTCAGATAATGATTTTCCCAGAACACAAAAAGGGATCAATATGCCACTCTATTATCACGGCAGTTTTCTTGCAGTGATCGGAATTACCGGAGAACCGGACCAGGTCCGCCAGTACGTCCATCTTGCCGACCGGATTACCCATCTGCTGATCCGCGAAAAAGAGCTGAACCGACTGAGCCGCTCTCTGGAAGATAAAAAACACTTTGTTATCGATGCCCTGATTCGGAATGAGATTGCTGATCCGGATTATCTGGACACCTGCCTTTCAAATCTTCAGGTAAATCCAGGGACAAAGAAACGGCTTCTGATCATCCAGTCATCACCGAATAGACACAACAACTCTTCTTCCCTTGAACAGAAGATCATCGGACTTTTCGGCACGCTTGGTATTACCCTTTATACCTTTTATTATCCAAATGAATATCTTGCCGTGCTGGAAAACTCCGGCAAAGCCGCTCTCTATCAGATACTGGCTGATTTTACCGCAGACTGTGGAGCTTTGCTCTCCATTGCAGTCGGAAAGAAATGTCAGCTTTTCCAGCTTTCTCTTTCTTACCAATCTGCACTCACTGCGCTGAAATACTGCCGGAGTTCGGAAAACGGGATTGCTTTTTTCGATGATATGACACTGGAAATTCTGCTCTCTTCCATCTCGGAGCAGGAAAAAAATGCTTATCTGCAAAAAACGATCTCTGCACTTTCTGATGAAGAAAGAAATCTGCTTCAGACTTACTTTGAAGCAAATATGTCTCTTCTCAGAACCAGCCAGAAGTTGTTTCTTCACAAAAACACAGTGCAGTACAAGCTGAATCATATTTACCAGAAATGCGGGCTGAATCCGCGTGTTTTCAAGGATGCGGTGCTTTTATATCTTGCCTTGCAGTTGTGATATTTTTAAATCCCAGACACAGATTCCTGTGCACACATCTTCCATATCCGTGTACAGTTTTGCCTATATAAGAAAATATTCTTGACAGATAAGTTTACTTACAGATTTTCGTCAAAAAACAGGACAGCCTTTCCTTCACCCTCACAACGGGTATTAAAAAGTCTGTCCTATCTTTTTTTATTCTTTATTTCTCATCAGCTATTCATCACACTTTGCTTCCACGCCATATTTCTTCATCCTCCGCCAGAGCGTCGTCGTACTGATCCCCAGCTCTTTTGCCGCAAGGTTCCGGTTTCCGCGGCACCTTTCCAGAATTTCTGACAGCTCAATACTCTCTGGCTGCCGATTATTTCAATTGTATTTAACAATATGCCTTTTTTGCTTCGTCCATTCTCTGGAAAAATTCACTGTAAAATTCTTCCGTCTGATACGGAGTAAGGTAAAATCTCTTCAGTACATCCATGCTGACCGCCTTCGCACTCTCCGGATGTGCTGCAATGTATTCCTGTAACTGAATCAGTAATCCATGCCATCTGGCAATATACGTTTCATACTTTTTCAGATCCGGTGTATCAAGCCATTTTTTGACCTTTACTTTCGCCCGGTTCTCTTTCTGACATTCATGTACCTGAAGGAAATAGCGAAAACCATTTTCCTCATAATATCTTCCAAGCGGGAAAAGCCGACAGATTCCCGGACGAAATGGATGAATCCCACATCTTCCTTCCTCAGTCAGAAAACCACAGCCATCTTCCGCTCCTGCCATCTTCAGATTCGGCAAAATGATTCCGTCTACCACATTCAGTTCAATCTTTCCTGCAAGCAAAGTTTCAAAAGCCGCTCCTGTTCCCCTGCTGATCCGGACAATATCCAGCGGATCCAGCACAATCGAGCTTCCCATCCCCGTACAACAGGCGTGGCATCCCTCACAATCGCCACAGTCTGCTTTTACCAGGTCATTGCTGGTATATAATTTTCCATCTGAAATTTCTTCCATTGTCACCTGTCTTTTCATATCAATCTCCTTTCCTATACTCCTTCCAGTGTAAATGGTGGGATAAAGCTTTCCTTTGCCGTATCCCCTTCCTGTATAAACGCCTGCATCACACCAAGCGAGATCGCATAGTCCACCAGTTTCTCATACGCATACTCCGGCACTTTCCGGTTCAGCTCCGGATATTTTACCGCATCCAGACTCTCCAGTGGCGTATACTGGCTCATCAGGCTCATATAAATCCGGTTTCCATAAGTCTCATGCAAATATTTCACCACTCTTTTTCCATCTGCAAGACATCCCGGCAAAAGCAGATGACGCACGATCACGCCACGTTTCATCATTCCGCGCTCATCAAATACCGGCTTCCCTGCCTGTCTTACCATCTCAGCAAGAGCCGCCTTCGCAACCTCCGGATAATCCTCCGCCATCGAATATTTTTTCGCATGATCTGTATTTAAATATTTAAAATCCGGCAGGTAAATATCCACCAGACCATCCAGCATTTTCAAGGTTTCCACTCTCTCGTAACCGCCTGTATTATAAACAACCGGCAAATACATCCCCTGCTCCTTCGCACTCTGAAGCGCCCGGATGATCTGCGGCACAAAATGCGTCGGCGTCACAAGATTGATATTATTCGCACCTTTCCCCTGCAGTTCCAGAAAGATCTCCGCCAGCCGCTCTTCTGAGATCACTTTGCCAACCTTGCTTCCCGCAATCTCATGGTTCTGACAGAACACACATCTTAAAGTACATCCCGTAAAAAAGACCGTCCCTGATCCTTCCTTTCCTGAAATACAGGGTTCCTCCCACATATGAAGCGCCGCTCTCGCCGCCCGGATCTCCCCTGTCTCTCCGCAAAAACCTGTCTTCCCATTCTCCCTGTCCGCCCCACACATCCGCGGACATAATGTACAGCCACTCATCCTATCGCTTAACCTCTCATCTATCCCTGATTCATTCCTATCAGTATACCGCACTTTTTGAAAAATAGCCACCCAAGTTTTCCTCTTCCAGAGATTGAAAATTCTTTTCCCATCTGCTACAATAAAGTGCAGACAGGCATTTTGCCTCAAGTTTGGAGGAATATACAATGAGTAAAATTGATGAAGTAAGAAGCGCTATGGTCGCAGCCATGAAAGCAAAGGATAAGGACACAAAAGAGACATTATCTGCTCTTCTTGCAGCCCTTAAGAACAAAGCCATCGACAAACGTGCCGATCTTACCGAAGAAGAAGAAGTTCAGGTTATCTTAAAAGAGATCAAACAGACAAAAGAAACTCTGGAGATGACTCCTGCTGATCGTACAGACATTATTGAAGAATGCGAGAAACGTATCGCTGTTCTTGAACAGTATGCTCCGAAGATGATGGACGAAGCTGAGATCAAAGAAGTGATCGCAGGTGTCCTTTCCGGTCTTGGAATTGATGCTCCGACACCAAAGGATAAAGGACGTATCATGAAAGAACTGATGCCGAAAGTAAAAGGAAAAGCTGACGGAAAGCTTGTGAATGATATTCTCACAGGAATGATGGCTTAATAGCAGATATTATGAATGCAGGGTTCCGGATTGGTTCCCTGCATTTATATATAGTCGAATATACTCTGTATTGCGTCTGTTACATTAATTACATCTGCCATTTTTACACGATCTATTATTTTATACCCCCTTACTCTCAAGTCTAACATTTTCATTTGTTCACATTGGATATAACCTTTATTTTCATCCATTTCAACATAAATGTGAAGTGGGCTTTCTGTACTCTCTCCTAATATTGGACAGCCAATTATTTCTCCCGACTGATTAAAAAAATTTTTACTTGCAACAAATACAGGATCCTTAATTTTTTCCACTTTTAAAACAGCCCCCTGCTGTATCTCCATTTTCTACCACACCTCTCTTCCTTCCGGCTTATCCCATTCATATTCTCCATCAAGATTTAACTTACCACCAAACTTTTCAGCTCTTTCTTCTAATTTTTGATGCCTGAAGGTCTTAACAAGCATAATCATACCATCCGATACTTTTACTTCCAGCATATCATTTATTTCTACATTGGCCTCTTGTAAAATATCTTTTGGAAGTCTGATTCCCTGACTATTTCCCCATGCTTTTACCTGTGTTTGCATAAAATTCACCTCCATATAATGTATATACTTAGTATATACATTATTCTGAAAATAATCAAATAATTTTCTCTCCTAATCACACTCTTCCTCAAAATATGTTATAATTCATAAGCATCAGTTTTTTACAAAATCACAATTACCAAAAGGGGATTTACTTACTATGAATAAAAAAGAAGTTACTGAAATCAAAAAACAGTTCACCCCATCCAACTGTGCGATCACCCGCATCTGCGGATGCTATGTAGATGGTGAAAAAGAGAAAAAAACGGAGATGAAAGATGCTTTCCTTTCTCTTCCGGAAGAGGAAATGTTCAAGTATTTTGACATTTTTAGAAAGTCCTTGTCCGGTACGATCGGAAAAAATCTTCTGAATATGGAATTTCCTCTGGAGACCGAATCGGAAGGTGGTACACAGGAATTTCTTCTCAAATTAAGAAACAGCCGGCTTACTGACGACGCTCTTCTGGAAGAATTCTATAATCGTGTCATCGATTCCTATGATTATGCCGAGAACTATCTGATCCTGCTCGTCCATGCAGCCTACGATATTCCGGGAAAATCAACGGACGGAAGTGAAATGTTCGATGCATCCGATGAAGTCTATGATTACATCATGTGTACCTTCTGTCCGGTCAAGCTTTCCAAGCCAGGACTCAGTTATCATGCAGAAGAGAACAGCTTCCATGAGCGTATCCGTGACTGGATCGTAGAGATGCCGGATGCCGGTTTCCTCTTCCCTGCTTTTAATGACCGCAGCACCGATATTCACAATCTGCTTTATTATTCAAAAAATGCAGAGAATCTCGGAAACGGTCTGACCGATCTGCTTCTTGGATGTGTTCCGCCACTCACCGCCGGAGATCAGAAAGAAACTTTCCGTACACTGATCGAAGAAACGCTCGGTGATGACTGCGACTACGATACAGTCAAAAATATCCACGAAAACTTGAATGAAATGATTGAACAGAATTCTGAAAATCCGGAACCACTTGCCCTTGACAAAGCAGAAGTTAAATACCTCCTTGCCAAAAGCGGTGTCGAAGAAGAAAAGTTGGAAACATTCGATGAGCAGTACGATTCCGCTGCCGGAGAGCACAGTACACTCCTTGCCTCCAATATTGCAAACCTCAAAAAATTCGAGATCAAAACTCCGGACATCACCATTCAGGTAAACCCGGAATGCGCGGATCTTGTAGAAACACGTATTATCGATGGTCAGAAATGCCTGGTCATTGTCGTTGACGATCGCGTTGAGATCAACGGAATCAGTGCAAAGACTGCCGTATCCGGAGGACTTCCAAAGTCTTCCACCCCTGATGCGTCTGATGAATCCAAAAGCGATACATCCGAAAATGAAATGGATGTTCCATTCTAAATGCCTTACATATTATACGAAAGACATTTTTATTGAATGTCTTTCGTAATATTTCCTTATTTCTTTTCAGTTTTACAATGTATACAAAAAATGCAGGTAATCCTCTCGACTACCTGCATTTTCCTATACGCAATTTTCTATTTTCACTTACACCGTTTCCCGGCTCTTTTTCACCTTTCTCTTAAATCACCGTTCCTCCACCGGTCGTCACAAATCCAACTCTCAGAATTGCTTTCACAAAACTCCACATTCCATTGATTACTACAGAATTCAGCAGACTGATCGGCACATCCAGAATTCCTGTTCCAAGTAACAGAAGCAAGATCCACATACTATACGGTCGGATCTTCCAGTAAAACTCTGCTACCCTCGGAAAGATCTCAGCAAGAATATTCGATCCGTCAAGGGGCGGAATCGGAATCAGATTGAACACACCAAGTCCAATATTCAGCACTGCTCCATAATAAGTAAGCACATAAAGATAATTCAGAATCAACCCACTCGATCCGTACTTATACAAAAGCCCGTGCAGAATCATACAGACAAACGCAAGCAGGAAATTCATGACTACTCCCGCTGCTGCCACAAGAATTGTATCTCTTTTTTTATTCTTATAATTCCTGGTATTGATCCTTACCGGCTTTGCCCATCCCACATGAAAGACAAGCAGACATAACGTTCCCCACACATCCAGATGCTTAAATGGATTCAAGGTCAGTCTTCCGTCATATTTTGGTGTCATATCCCCGAGTTTATATGACACATATCCATGTGCAAATTCATGCAGCGAAACAGCAAATAGTGTGGCAGGGGCAACGTAAATGAGTGTCTGAAAAAACTGATACATCGCCCTGGTCAGTCCTGTATTTTGAAACAGCATAGCATCCTCCAAATTTCCTTAATAACGTCCATTATAGTACCTGATGAAATGGGATTCAAGAAAGATTGTGTAAATTTTTTCTAAAGATTGTACAGAAAAAGTCATTATCCAATCCATAGATAATGACTTTTTTATACCATTTATTTTGCTTTTTTATTCTGTCTGTCCATGTAGATCTTTCTCCCCATAAAAATCAGTGCCGACAGAGCAAACAGGATCAGCAGTCCTGTCACCAGAAGCTTCGCTCCTCCTGTCAGCATTCCTCCAACATAAGAATATACAATCGTTGCCGGAAGCTGTCCTACACCAGTTGCCACAAAAAAAGATATAAACGACATCGAAGTAAGTCCTGCTGCATAACTTACAATATCAAACGAAACAAACGGAAGCAAACGACAGATCAGAACTGTATTCTTTCCATATTTTTCAAAAAATGTATCTATCTGCTGCATTCCAGCTTTACTCGTAAGCTTTTCTGCCACATCACGTCCAAGTATTCTTGCAATGAAAAAGCATACCGCTGCTCCTGCCATCGCACTGCTCCATGACAGAATAGCTCCCTGCCACCATCCAAAAAGATTCGCATTTGCAAATGTAATCAGAAATGCCGGAAGTGGCGCTGCAATCGACTGAAAAATCATAAGCAAAAATGAAATCAATGCCGCATATGCCCCATAAGATGCTACAAAGTCTCTGACCACTGCAAAATCTCCACTAGCAAACATCTTAAATACCTGATTCATCACATGTTTTACGGACGGAAATACATAATAACTTCCGATTGATACAATAATCAAAACGATCACTACTATTTTCCCCACCCAAATATTTTTCTTTTTTTCCATACTTTTTACTCCTTATTCCTTATTTTCTTCCAGATCATCTTTCAGGTAACGCTTTTTCAGGATCATCCCGATTATCGTGACTACAACTGCCAGCACTACTGCTATTCCAATATAAAGCAACCTATTCTCCTTATCCGCAAGGCCTGCTGTACCAACCGTATACATCGCTGTACCAGGTAGCATAAATATCAACGAACCAATTGCATACGTACTAAAACGGATATCTGTAATACCATACGCAAAATTCTGCAGATTAAATGGAAATACCGGAACCAGACGTGTAATCATAAGAACAAATAATTCATTACAGCCAGTATCGTCAAACAACCATTTTTTCAAGATACGGTTTTTTGCAACCACTGGTCCAATACTGTCTTTCAAGAAAAAACGTCCTGCAATAAATGCAAGAACCGCCCCGATCGTTGTTGCCAGAGAACAACAAATCGTACCGATTACTGGTCCAAAGAGAAGTCCTGCCAGTATCGCAAACGTCACTCCCGGAAGCGCAAGCACCACACACCCAACAACTGTCAATACCATATACAATAGAATTGCCAGAGGAAGATTATTCTGCACTATCCGCTTCATAAATTCAAGATTTTCTGCAGTACTTATGTAAGAAGACCAGTCAAAAATATGATTCAGGATCACAATCAAAAGGATGATTCCCCCAAATATCCATAGCTTCTTGTTTTTCATCTCTTTTTCCTTTTCCCCTTTTTGAATTTTGCTATCTAATGTTATCACATTTTCCCTTCTATCTCAAATACATTTATACTATAATTGTATATCCTTATCGTGTTTTTCTATAGCAAAAAGCAGCCCTTGATGGACTGCCCTTTACGCTTTCTGAATAACTCAGATTATTTACCTTCTTTTTCGTATTCTGTAATTCTTGCCACCTTTGGCATAGAACGGGATTCCGGATCGAAAGTTACGCTTAAGTACTCTTTTACGAGGCATTTTGCGAGCTCAATTCCTGTAACCTGTGCACCAAGTGTGATAATGTTGGCATTATTACTGAGCTGTGCTCTCTGAGCCTGATATACATTGTTAACCAGTGCTGCATAAGCTCCCGGAACTTTGTTGGCAGCAATGCTTACCCCGATACCTGTTCCGCAGATCAGGATTCCTCTTGCAATTTTCATTTTTTCTTTTTTATTTTCGATTATTCTTGTGTTTTGTTTTCGTTTTCTTTCGTTTTCGCCGGTTTTCTGTTTATCTGCAACTGCAGGTTCACCCCAAACGGATTGACTGCAACACCAAATGCTTCCGGTGAAAGAATTTCCGGAATCTTACTTCCTTCTACAACAGCGGTTTTCAAAGTCACACCCTTGTTCAGGTTCTGGAATTTCTTAACTTCCTGCACATCCGTAAAGATTGGCTGATACACTTTTCCATCTTTCTGTTTCAGAATCGGAATTCCTTTGTCCTCCTGAACAGTCACAATATAACGCCCCTCCTGATAATGGGCAAGCATTTCTTCGTTCAGTTCTTTTAACTCATCCGTCATCTCCGGTTTATCCGGCTTTCTCATCTGTTGCATAAAATACGCTGCAGTCAGCACCAGTTCCGGATTCTCTACACGTATTTTTCCTTCTGGCAGTTCTTCATCCTTCGGTCTCGTGATCAATTCGTCAAGCTGCACAGTAATCTGTCCGTCCAAACCTTTGTCCACCAGAATACAGTTGACTCCCATTGGAAACAACCCGGTAAAAAATGACAGGCGGGAATTTTCATCCACCTTGACAAGCTGCATTGGATTTCCCTCCTTCTGAAGCTTCATAGCCTCTTCTTTCGCTTCCGCTTCTGTGTAGTAAAGAAGGATCTCATCATCAAATGTCTCCGGGTCGCAGACCACATATGGCATTCTTGTACAGGATGACATCAGTACATAAATTGCCTCTGTAGTACGCAGTTTATTTAAAGTTTCGATTTTCTGATTTGTATTGCTCATTCTAGTATATCCCTTTCCTATTTCTCCATATAACAAGAATTATACCCGTCTGTCCGAAAGAAGTCAATTTATACTCCCTTATTCCACTTGATTATCTTCGTATTTTCCTATATCATATGTGTTTAGTGGCTGTTTTTACAATATTTTTACTCTTTTATCAGAACAGAAAGGAATGAGAAAATGAATCAGGAAAATACATCTGCACCTGCAGAAAACAAAATGGGTACCATGCCCATCGGAAAACTATTATTTAATATGTCTCTGCCTATGATGATTTCTATGCTGGTACAGGCTTTGTACAACATCGTAGACAGTATTTTTGTCGCTAAATTATCGGAAAATGCACTGACCGCCGTTTCACTTGCCTTTCCACTCCAGACACTGCTTATTGCAGTTGGAACCGGAACCGGTGTCGGCATGAATGCACTCCTTTCCAAATCACTTGGAGAGAAAAATTTCAAAAAAGCAAATGCAACTGCAAGCAACGCTGCCATTTTATATTTTTTCAGCTATCTCGTATTTTTCATTCTTGGCTTTACGATCGTCCGTCCTTTTTACGCAAGTCAGATTGGAAATGCTGACCAGGAGATCATGGAACTCGGAATTGAATACTTAAGCACCGTCATGATTTTTTCTTTCGGGCTGCTTGCACAGGTCTTCTTTGAGCGTCTTCTTACTTCAACCGGAAGAACCATCTTCAGTATGACTTCCCAGCTGACAGGGGCAATCACTAACATCATTCTTGATCCAATCCTGATCTTCGGACTTCTCGGAGCTCCGAAAATGGGTGTGACCGGAGCTGCTGTTGCAACCGTGATCGGACAATGCGTTGCCGCACTTGTCGCCGGATTTTGTAACCACCGGTACAATCATGATGTGAAACTGAAGTTTCATGGATTCAGACTCGATTTCCATATTATCGGCACCATTTATGCAGTTGGAATTCCAACGATTATTATGCAGTCCATCGGATCGGTTATGACTTACTGCATGAACCGCATCCTGATCGAGTTTTCATCAACCGCAACTGCTGTATTCGGCGTTTACTTTAAGCTACAGAGTTTCTTCTTCATGCCGGTATTCGGTCTCAACAATGGAATTACTCCGATCATTGCCTACAATTATGGTGCCGGTCAGAGAAAACGTATGCTCAAGACGATCAAGCTCAGTATGCTGGTTGCCTTCTGCCTCACCTTCATCGGATTCCTCTGCTTTGAAGGAATCCCACAGATACTTTTGGGTATGTTCAATGCATCGGACGAGATGCTCACCATCGGAGTTCCTGCCCTGCGGATCATCGGAATCCACTATCTGATCGCATGGTTCTGTATTGTATCAGGAACAGTATTTCAGGCTCTTGGAAAAGCATTTTTCAGTATGATCGTCTCCATTATGCGTCAGTTATTTGTACTGATTCCTGCCGCATATATCCTTGCAAAGCTTGGCGGTCTTCATGTAGTGTGGTGGTCATTCCCGATTGCGGAGGTCATTTCACTTATGGTATCCTCCTTCTTCCTGGTACGGATCAACCGGACGATCATTTCCAGGGTTCCAGAGGGAAAGCTTTAGTAGAACTGTGCTCGGATAGTTCCTCTGATAGCGAAAAAGAAGATTTTCACGAATCGGTTCTGATCCGTGAAAATCTTCTTTTTATTTTAACTTTATCTTACATAAATCCCTGTATGGATTCGTCCTCGCAAGCCCAATCTCAACCGCTTCACCTGTAAACGGTGCAAACTGGTTCTGCATCACAACAAATGCCTCCCGCATTTCCGCCTGGTTCAGTCTTTTTCCCAGTGTTGTATGCGGAAACCAGGAAAACGGCTGGTATCTGATCTGGATCCGTACCTCCTCCAGATATCTGATCTTTGAGAAAACAGACTCTGACAGCTTTTGAAGATATGCATTTAAAACCGGTGACAAATAAATTGTATGTGGCAGAAACATCCCTACCGAGCACCAGAAAATCTGTCCTTTTTCAAATTCCTGTTCCATTGCCGTAAAGCCGGCGATTGCTTTCTCTTCTTCTGCCATATCAAATGCCGACAAGGTAATATGTGGCGGAACCTTTCCGTCAATCATCGCCATATTGCCCGTTCTTTGCGCAATCTGTTCCATATATAACTGGATCTTCTTGTTTGTCCCTTCGTCAAAATAAAGTGATATCAGGTACATACTATCCTTTTAGTCCAGCTGACTGCCGGATCATATCTTCCACTACGATATCGTAAATCTCGCCAATACTATTACAATATTCCAGAATCTTCCATGGCTCGTTTGTATGGAAATGAATTTTGATCAGATCTTCATCTCCTACCGCGATCAGACAGTTTCCTTCAAAATGTTCGGATATATATTCTGCAATCTCATCTTCATCCAGATCTTCATCTCTTCTGTCAATCAGAAGCTGCGTATCATAACGGTATGCAAACTGATCCTCTTCTACGTCTATACTGTGTACATTTTCCATCTGTTTGTTCCTCCTTACTCAAAGTTCAAGAACAGTATAGCATATTTTTATTTGTTATCAAATGTAATATTTCTGACCATATTCCGGTTGATCAGCTGTATTCCCTTTTTCCCTGCATCCACTTTTGGAATCCGTAAAGGATTACCGGAAAATTGACGGACTTATACTTGAATGATTTACTTTGTCGCAGAATTACGGCAGTGCTCCAATCTTACGAACAAGTTCGTTCGATTGATGGGTGTACGCCTTGAATGGTTTACTTTTGTCGCAAATTTACGGCAGTGCACAATCTCACGAACATAGTTCGTTCGATTGACGGGCGTACGCCTTGAATGGTTTACTTTTGTCGCAAATTTACGGCAGTGCACAATCTCACGAACATAGTTCGTTCGATTGACGGGCGTACGCCTTGAATGGTTTACTTTTGTCGCAAATTTACGGCAGTGCACAATCTCAC
>OLPH01002948.1_pt1 | contig 12785 bp, 5 predicted proteins | sample 1672951 | NCBI WGS metagenome assembly OLPH01 (sample SAMEA3136740, study PRJEB25190) | human gut metagenome
CGGACAGCATATGCCGCCGCACCTGCCGCGTCAACAAAACGCATCCGGTGTGGGGTGGTGAGACGGAGGCAAAGATTGGCTGTTTCGCGGATGGGAATTGGCAAGAATGAAAGAGGCGGAATCCTTGGATTGTGCGAATTAGTAGTGAAGTAGTTGCTGAAAAATAGAGGTACTTGATAAAATAGAGTTGCATTTTCCGTATAAAAACGTATCTTTGTGTAAAGAGAATCAAAGACATCGATTATTAATGGCTATTTTCTTTCGCACTGCGAAACAAAACATATAAGCGATTGCCTGATATTTAATAGATGATATTAATGATTAACACAATGAAAATGCGCTTGATTTTTCCTTTTGTTCTATTGATTTATTCATTGATCTGTCAGGCAGATGGTGGTAAAGATTCATATATCTTCCGGAAAGTAGATTATCAGCAAGGATTATCCAATAGTGCTGTGCTTTGTCTTTTTCAAGACAATACAGGGTTGATGTGGTTCGGTACTTACGATGGAGTCAATTGTTATGACGGCAGAAGCATGGAAGTTTTCCGTTCCGATTTTTCAGCTCCCAAGGCTTTGAGTAACAACGTAATCCATTCTATTCAGCAGGCGGATAATAATTGTTTGTGGATTTCTACACATTTGGGTATCAATCGTCTTTCACAGGATTCGCGGCAAGTTGTCGGATATTATGACTTTACAGATGATTATTATCTACATTCCAATTCTAAAGGAAACACATGGGTGGTGAGTCATGGTGGAATTTTCTACTATAATACATCTTATAAACGATTTGTACAGATTAAGAATCTGAAAGTACCCGTAGAAGATATGGATAAACGGGCATTCGTAACGGATGATGGTGTTTTGTGGATTTTCACTCAACAAACAGGGGAGCTGTTACAGGTTTCGCAGGATGCTTTTGATTGTGACACATTATCAATTCATTCAACTGTTTCATCTACTGATTTTCATGCGAAACCTATTGAAGATGTCTTTTATCAGAATGGCGTTCTTTGTTTTATCGATAGTGAGCATGATCTTTATGTTTATGATATTTCCCGACAATCTAAAATTTATATTCGTAACCTTTCTTCATTAGTGCAGAAGAATGGAACTATTGCAGGAATAGCCCTTTTCTATGAAGATATTATTATTGGTTTTCGAACGAATGGGTTAGTCCGTCTCCGTACTTCACAAAAATATAAAGAAGAAGTGGTCGACCGGAATGTACGTATATATAGTATTTATCGAGATCCTCATCAGAATGTCTTATGGGTTGCTTCGGACGGACAAGGAACGATTATGTATGCTAAGAAATATTCTATTGCCACCAATTTGATGCTCAATCAACTGTCATCTAACTTAAGCAGGCAGGTACGTTCTGTTATGACAGACGATAGTGGTGGACTATGGTTCGGGACGAAAGGTGATGGACTGCTGCATATACCGGATTATCGTGAGAATGAGGAGGCTTCTGCCGTTACAGTTTACTCTCCTGAAGGAAAGCAAAATGTTGTGTCTTATATACGATGGAATAAAGAATTTCCCGTTTATAAATTGGTTCAAAGCCGTTATATGGATGGCTTTTGGATAGGTTCTGGAGATCCGGGACTATTTTACTATTCTTTTGAAGACAAAGCTTTGCATTCTGTGGAGAATCTGCCGGCACAACCCACTGAGATACATGGCATTTATGAGGAAAATGATAGTGTACTTTATGTGGTGACAGCCGGTTCCGGTTTTCATAAATTAATACTTGAGAAGCAGGCAGGTACCATTCGTTTCAAGTCGCAGAAAAGTTATCATTTTTTTCACGGTCAGCGGGAAATTACGATGTTCTATCCAATGCTGCCCGAGGGGGATTCTATTTTGTGGCTTGGCAGTCGGGAGAAAGGACTCGTACGGTTTGATAAGCGGACTGAAGAATATAAAGTGATTTCTTTGAAAGAAATGCTTCATAAGTCGGTAGACGATGTGCTCAGCCTGTATCGGACCAAAGAAGGGTTGTTATATGTAGGGACAACATCAGGATTGGTATGTCTGAATTCTAATGGAAAACAGATGAAAGCTACCTATATCGGACGGGAGCAAGGTTTGCTCAATGATATGATTCATGGTGTACTTGAAGATGAGAACGGACTCTTATGGCTTGGTACGAATCGGGGGCTGATTAAATATAATCCGATAAATGGCTCATCACATGCCTACTTTTACAGTGCAGGTGTTCAAATCGGTGAGTTTAGCGATGATGCTTATTACATGTGTCCATATACACAGGAGCTTTTTTTCGGTGGGATTGACGGGTTGCTTTATCTGGATAAAGAGGTGCAGGCTGCTCCGGAATTTTATCCGGATATTTTGTTACGTAAGTTGACTGTTGGACATACGCAAGTGGTTCAGGGGGATGGAGATTACTATACAGACGATGGTAAGGCATTACAGTTGAAGGGGACGGAGGTTTCATTTGCACTTTCTTTTGTTGTTCCGGATTTTTTATCAGGAGAAGATATAGAATATTCTTACCAGTTGGAAGGATATGATAAGGATTGGACCTCTTTTAGTAGTATTAATGAAGCCTCATATACAGGAGTGCCGGCAGGTGATTATATCTTTAAGGTACGCTATAAGAGGGATGTATTTGATACAGAATATCGGCATTTTTCTATTCCGGTATATATCCTTTCTCCCTGGTATCGATCGGTGGCGGCTTATTTTGTTTATTTGATCATTTTTTTGTTGTTGTTAGGGTACGTGATATATTTGCTACGTAAAAACTACCTTCAGGAACGGATGATGAAAACACTGATGGGGACAGAAAGTTGCCGGAAATCCGAGACTGTATATACAAACCGTAGGATGCTTGAAGATTTTACTCTTATTTATAATTATTGTGACCAATTGCGTGCAGAGAATCTTTCTTATGAGCAATGTCTTGAGAAAGTGTCACTGATACGCGAAACTGTGATGAGCGCACTTCTTAATCCTGACGCTCTGTTTTTGGAAGAACTTAAACAATTCTTTCCGGATCGGTTTATTGTTTCTGCGCGTATGAGTATACAGGGAGTTTCTCAAGAGGTGTTGCGTACGTTGGAAGAACAAGGGATTGATCATTCTTCTATATCGTCAATGATTCCGGAACACTTAACATTTCCAGTTTACAAGAATGCGTTATACAGTATTCTTTATTGCTGCTATCTCCGGATTACTGAAATGAAGGGTACTCATGGCGTAATAGTAGAAATGTCAGAACAGGATGGTAAGATGCAGCTACATTTTTCTTCTAAAGATGCTACTGCGAAAGCGTTGTATGAATATCTTTCAGATAAAGCTTCTTCAGTGACGGAGAAAAATTCCGATCATGTGTTTACTGTGCATTTACTTTTAGGTTTTGTACGGTCAGCTTTGGAACGTATTCATGCCGTTCTTCGTTATGATAATGATGGGAGTGGTAGTCGGTTGACGATTATCTTTGAACCGGCGGTCTTGACAGTGGCAGGTGAACAAGGGAAGAAAACTGTGCTTTTGTTGGAAGACAGAGATGAAATGACTTGGTTGATTAGTAATTTCCTGGCTGATGAATACGTGGTTCATCAAGTAAAGAGTGTGCAGCTTGCTTTTGACGAAATTCGCCGGTCGGCTCCGGCTCTATTATTAGTGGATATGACAATGTATGCCAATGCTGAAAGTACTTTTATGGAGTATGTTAGCCGGAATCGTACTCTGCTTTCAAAAACAGCTTTTATTCCATTGTTAACCTGGAAAGTTGGTTCGGCCATTCAGCGGGAATTGGTCTTGTGGTCTGATTCTTATATTGTACTTCCTTATGATATATTATTCTTGCGGGAAGTTGTCCATAATGCTATTTATGGAAAGCGGGAAGCGAAGCAGATATATATGGAGGAACTGGGAGATTTGGCGGGACAGATTATCTGTACAACTACCGAACAAGCTGATTTTATTCGCAAATTGTTAAAGGTGATTGAAGAAAACCTGGACAAGGAAGAACTGGGCTCAACGTTGATCGCTGATCGTATGGCAATGAGTTCCCGTCAGTTCTATCGTAAATTCAAGGAAATCTCCAATACTGCTCCCGGTGATTTAATAAAGAGTTACCGCATGGAAAAGGCAGCCCGCCTGTTACTTGATGAAGAACTTTCTATTCAAGATGTTATTATGGAGGTCGGTATTTCCAGCCGGTCTTATTTTTATAAAGAGTTTACCCGTCGGTTCGGGATGACACCGAAAGATTATCGGGAACAGCGAAAGGTATGCTGATTGTCAGGTTAAATTCTTTCGTATAGGTGATTAGTTGGGAAACATTATTATTTATTTGTTTGTCACAACCTTGTGCTCTAAATCCCTTTTGCTAATTTTATTGTATTGATTATTAGGGTATTAATCTGTGCTCTAATTTGCCATTCTGTGCTTTAAATATGTGTCTTTATTTTGCCGTTTTTTTGGCAAGGTAGAGCATTGGACTTTTATTCGAATAGCCTTTATTTGCAACAATCTTTTTAAAGGGAATTAACCTTATTACTAATCAAATTTAAAGGAATTATGAATGAAAAACTAAAGTATCTTACCTTATTTGTAATAGGTATGATGTTGAGTTTGGGCATGAATGCTCAATCTGTAAAATCAATCTCCGGTACGGTAACCGATGATCAGGGAGAGGCGGTTATCAGTGGTACGGTGAAAGTTAAAAACGGTAGTACAGGAACAATCACTGACATTAACGGTAAATACACTCTCTCTGTTCCTTCCAATGCCACCTTGGTGTTTTCGTATATTGGTTATATCACACAAGAATTTAAAGTCTCGGAATTAAAGAGTAATGTTCTGAACGTAGTTCTGCAATCGGATACGAAAGCATTGGACGAAGTAGTCGTTGTAGGTTATGGTACCATGCGCAAATCAGACTTGACGGGTTCCATTTCCACAGCCAAAGGTAAAGACATGCTGAAAGCACAATCATTCAATGCGCTTGACGGATTGAAGGGTAAAGTGGCCGGTGTGAATATCTTCTCTAATACCGGTCAGCCGGGTGGAGAATCACGTGTCATCATTCGTGGTATTTCTACTATCAACGCATCGGCATCACCGCTGTACGTAGTCGATGGAGTGGTGATGTCAAACTTCGAATTGCTTAATCCGAATGATATCGAATCTATCGAAGTATTGAAAGATGCTTCCTCTGCTGCCATCTATGGTGCCCGTGGTGCGAATGGTGTTATCATGGTGACTACCAAGCGCGGTAATGCAGGAAAAGGAGTCCATGTTTCCTATGATGGTTCATTGTCTATCGGTAAGATGGCTAGAAAAATAGACGTAATGGATGCTAACGAATGGATGTCTACCTTCAAGCAGGGATTGGAAAATGCCAACGAATTTCAAGGCAAGAACTTCACAACTGATCTGTCACAGATATTCACAGACGAACGTTTGTTCAATGCAGACGGTTCTCCGAAATATAATACCAACTGGCAGGATGAAGCATCCCGCACTGCCATCTCTCATAACCATCAGATCAGTATCCAACGTACGGGAGAAGGATCTTCTATCGGAGCATTCATCAATTATACCGATCAACAGGGAATTTTGTTGAATTCTTACTTCAAACGTATCAATGCAAAATTGGCGTATGATGACAAACCGACTGATTGGCTGTCTACTTCCGCTAATTTATTAGTAAATCATACTTGGGGTAATAGAACTTCTGATAACCCTTACGGACAAGGCGCATTGCGTACGATGATCGAACAGTTGCCTTTCTTACCGGTTAAGCTGGATGGTGAATATACGCAGACGAACATTATTAATACAAGCTCTATTCTCAATAATCAGACTGATCCTAATAGCGGAAAACAAGGATTCAGCCCGGAAGGTGTAGGTAATCCCGTTGAGTTGCTCGAACGGATGCAGGCTATGCAATATCGTACGCAGATTTTTGGTAATGCTGCTTTGACTTTCCATCTCATGAAAGAATTGGATTTGAAGACCCAGTTCGGTATCGACTACCACAATAATCGTGATGCTAACTATACGCCGTTCACTCCGCGTCCGATGATTAATCAAAGTTCCGAGGGAGCAGCTTCTGCAAATAACTCCAACTCTTTGTATTGGCAGGAAGAAACCTATTTGACTTATGTGAAAGATATAAACAAACATCACATTAATGCAATGGCGGGTATGTCTTGGCAAGAGTATAATTATACCAAATTCGAAGCTTCCGACAGTAAGTATATTGATGACTTCTACGGATATTATAATTTAGGTTCCGGAACGAACCGTCCTTCTGTTGGCAGTGATTACGACAAGTGGGCAATGAACTCTTATTTCTTGCGTCTGGCGTATTCTTATGACAATAAGTATATGGCTACCGTAACCGGTCGTTATGATGGCTCTTCCAAATTCGGACAGAACAATAAATATGCATTTTTTCCGTCAGTAGGTTTGGGCTGGATGATTTCTAATGAAGACTTCTTGAAAGACAACTCATTGATTAGCAAACTAAAATTGCATACTTCTTACGGTGTGACAGGTAACTCGGAAATCGGTACTTATAAGTCATTAGCCACGGTGAGCCAGTCAAATACGATTATTGGTGATGCTTTGCACGTTGTGTCTTATCTGGATAATATGCCTAATCCTGACTTGAAATGGGAAAAGACTGGACAGTGGGACTTAGGATTCGAGTTGGGTTTATTCAATAACAGACTGAATTTCGATATTTCCTATTATTATAAATATACTTCAGATTTGTTGCTCGACCGTCCGGTTCCTGAATCAACAGGCTACTCTTCCATTATGGATAATATTGGAGCCGTTTCCAATCGTGGTGTAGATATTCTGGTTACAGCATATCCTATTCAGACACATGATTTCCAGTGGACTTCCACTCTTAATTTAGGTTTCAACAAAAACCGTGTAGAGAAGTTGGATGAAAGTGCATCTGTTGATCCTGTCACCGGTAAGCGTCAGATTACAACCGATGGTTTTGTGGGTTACGATATGTTGATCCGTGAAGGTGAAGAGCTTTCTTCTTTCTATGGTTATAAGCGTGCCGGTATTTACGATGGTATTCCGTCTAACTGGGATCCGGAGACAATGAACATACCTTCCACTATTGGTGAAAAGGTAACTTATAAGAAACGCGAAATTATCGGTAACGGATTACCTGACTGGATGGGCTCATTTATCAATACCTTCAATTATAAAGGTTTCGATTTGACTTTAGACTTCCAGTTTACATGGGGGGTAGACGTGATGCAAGAATATTATCACTCTACTGTAGCCCGTTTCCTAACTAACGGTATAGACCGTCTTTATAAGGAAGCATGGCATCCAACTCTCAATCCGTCGGGTAAAGAACAGGCAATTCGTCTGAATAACTTTGGTCAGGGAGCTAATAACCAGGCAGATGATGACTGGGTTTGCAATGGTTCTTATTTGCGTTGTAACATGATTCAGCTCGGGTATACCTTCAATCCGACACTGATTAAGAAGATCGGTCTGTCTTCATTGCGCTTGTATGCGAATGTGAATAACGCATTCCTGATTACTTCTAAGGACTATAACGGATACGATCCGGATAACTCATCTCGTTTAGGTGACAACAAATGGGGGGCTAACCGCCAATTCTTCACCTATCCGCGTCCGAGAACGTTTACGTTCGGTCTTAATGTAGCATTTTAATTCACCGTTATAAAAACTATAAGAATTATGAAACTATTAAAAGTATATATATCTGCATTTTGTATGTGTTCACTTTCTGTGTTGCTGAATTCATGCGACGATTTCCTGAAAGAAGAACCATTGGATATGAAGTCATCTGACCAATTCTGGAAGACGAAAGCTGATGCGGAGTCGGGTGTGAATGCATTGTATTTTGGTGGTGTACCTTATTTACATAACACTGACGTAGGCGGTGGCTGGACTCCTAAAGCGACGATGTGGGGTGGTATTGTGTCCGGATTGTACGTTGATAAGCGTAAAGACAGAACATTTACTACGGCATCCGAAGGGTGTAACTTCAATATTGAATCTTTTGATGATATTGCAATGAAATACTGGCATGAGTTTTATAAAGGTATTTCACGTGCCAACTTTGTTATTGCCAATATTCCGACAATGACCGGTGTGCTGGATGAAGCTACTATTAATAATTATGTGGCTCAAGGTAAATTCTTCCGTGCATACGGATATTTCTGGCTGGTCAAAGAATTTGGTGGTGTTCCTTATATTTCAGAACCTTACACATCTACAGAAGGTATGTACAAAGAACGTCTTTCTGCTGAAGAGGTTTATAAGAAAATTGAAGCCGACTTGCTGGATATTGTCAACGGGGATGCATTACCCAATAAAACGTTTTATGAAAATGGCTGTTATGTCACTAGGGCAATGGCGCAGACTTTGCTGGCACAAGTTTATTTGCAATGGGCTGGTGCACCGTTAAACGGTGGAACAGAATATTATGGAAAAGCTGCACAGATGGCATTGAAAGTGATTAATGATAGTCCTCACGGACTTATTCATCCGAATGGAACGACTGATGATTTGAACTCTGCGTATAATGTGATTAAGACAACGAAAGAATCTGCTGAAATCATTTATGCTAAAGAATATAATTATAGTGATTATAGTGTAGGTAACTCTTATGCTTGTCGTTCTATTGGTACAGATGCTTTTCAGTGGGGAGTGTTCCATCCGGGAGGAGACGTGCTGTATAATGCATACCTTCCCTGTGATATGTTGCTTAACAGCTATGCCTCTAATGATATTCGAGGACATGAGAAACAGTTCTTCTTTAAGCAATATACCGATGCTGAAGGAAATACTCATACTTTGAATAATGCAGGCAACTGGGCATGGTTTGATGAAAATGCTTTGATTAGCGGTCACGACGGTGATTATAATATGCCGGTATTCCGTTTTGCGGAAGTCTTGCTGATTGCGGCCGAAGGTCTGGCACGTACAAATCATGAAGATAATGCTGTCGGTGGAGCTAAATATTATCTCAATCAAGTGCGTAAACGTGCTGGATTGGCAGATGAGACGGCTACAGGAAACGATTTAATACAATCGATTTTGACTGAACGTTTGCATGAGTTACCGTTGGAATTTAAGATTTGGGATGACATTCGTCGTACTCGTTTGTATCCGGAAGCATCTACCGAATCAGGAAAATTGAAATGGACTGCTCTTGCATCGGCTCAAATCCAAAACAAGCCCGATGGAAGCACAAGAGCCGGCGCCATTCCTGAATATGCTTTGTTATGGCCTATCCCGTTAGATGAAATTCAGGCTAATCCTGCGTTGGAAGGACATCAGAACCCGGGATGGAATTAATTAGGTAATAATAAATATTTGTTTCTGATAGAATTGGAGAGAGGGTAAAGGCAAATTATCCTCTCTCTATTGCTTAAACAGTTAGTCCTCCGGTTGTACTCTCGTGGTATGCACATAAATATTACATCCTGATTCTCACTTATTTAACTTGTACTCTCGTTGACGCTCGTATCCTTTGGTTGACCATATACTATTTTTTTCTTATTTTGGCGTATCAGAGGACTGATAATTACAGAAAGATGCTTTAATTTGTAACGTAAATAAAAAAAACTTGATAATCTAATTAATAGCTTAATTCGTAGACCATGAATAAAAAGAAACTACTATCTTTCGCAATAGCCCTGCTATTGGGAGTTTCCTCTACCTTTGCACAAAAGCAACCGGTAGACTATGTGAATCCTTTAATGGGAACTGATTCGAAAATATCACTATCTAATGGGAATACATATCCTGCCATCGCGTTGCCTTGGGGAATGAACTTCTGGATGCCACAAACCGGAAAGATGGGTGACGGTTGGGCTTACACTTATGCATCCGACAAAATCAGAGGTTTCAAGCAAACCCATCAGCCCAGTCCGTGGATCAATGACTACGGTCAGTTCTCAATCATGCCGATGACTAAACAGTTGAAGATCGATCAGGACAGTCGTGCTTCCTGGTTCTCTCATAAGGCAGAGAAAGCCACTCCTTATTATTATAGTGTTTATTTGTCAGAGTATGACATGACAACTGAAATAGCTCCGACAGAACGTTGCGCATATTTCCGTTTCACTTTCCCTGAAACCTCCGATGCCTATGTGGTGGTAGATGCTTTCGACCGCGGTTCGTATGTGAAGGTGATTCCCGAAGAAAATAAAATAGTTGGTTATACGACACGCAATAGTGGCGGTGTTCCTCAAAACTTTAAGAATTACTTTGTGATAGAGTTCGACAAGCCTTTTACTTTCAATAAAGTATGGGCAGACTATCATTTGGTTGAAACACATCTCGAACTACAATCCAATCACGTGGGTGCTGCTATCGGATTTTCAACGAAGAAAGGAGAACAGGTACATGCAAAGGTGGCATCCTCATTCATCAGTCCTGAACAGGCGGAACTGAACTTGAAAGAAATTGGTAATAAGACCTTTGAACAGACAAAAGAGGCCGGTCGTAAGGCATGGAACAATGTCTTGGGGCGTATCAAGGTTGAAGACAGCGATGAGAACCGTATGCGTACGTTCTACTCTTGTTTGTATCGTTCGGTGTTGTTTCCTCGTATGTTTTACGAGGTAAACGGTAAGGGGGAAACTGTGCATTACAGCCCCTATAATGGTGAAATCCGTCCGGGATATATGTTTACCGACACTGGATTCTGGGATACTTTTCGTTGCTTGTTTCCATTTGTTAATTTGATATATCCTTCAATGGGTGAGAAGATGCAGGCAGGTCTGTTGAATACCTATCTTGAAAGTGGATTCTTTCCTGAATGGGCAAGCCCGGGCCATCGTGGTTGTATGGTTGGGAACAATTCAGCTTCTGTAGTGGCGGATGCCTTTATGAAGAATGTAACCAAAGCGGATGCAGAAAAAATGTACGAAGGCCTACTGAAAGGGGCCAATAGCGTACATCCGAAAGTTTCTACTACCGGACGCCGTGGATATGAATATTATAACAAACTGGGCTATGTGCCATACGATGTGAAAATTAATGAGAATGCGGCACGCACATTGGAATATGCATACGATGACTGGTGCATTTACCGTATGGGTGAAAAATTAGGCCGTCCGGCAGAAGAACTGGATGTTTATAAGAAAAGGAGTCAGAACTACCGTAATCTGTTCGATCCGGAAACTAAGTTGATGCGGGGAAAGAATTCCGACGGAACTTTCCAGACTCCTTTCAATCCTTTTAAATGGGGAGATGCCTTTACGGAAGGAAATAGCTGGCATTATACCTGGTCTGTCTTCCACGATCCGCAAGGTCTTATTGACCTGATGGGCGGGAAAGAGATGTTTGTTACCATGATGGATTCCGTATTTGCCGTACCGCCCATTTTTGATGACAGCTATTACGGACAGGTAATTCACGAAATTCGTGAAATGACTGTGATGAATATGGGCAACTACGCGCATGGAAATCAACCGATCCAGCACATGATTTACCTCTATGACTATGCGGGACAACCGTGGAAGGCTCAATACTGGTTACGTCAGGTAATGGACAGAATGTACACGCCCGGACCGGACGGTTACTGCGGAGACGAAGACAACGGACAAACTTCTGCCTGGTATGTGTTCTCTGCGCTGGGTTTCTACCCTGTTTGCCCTGGAACGGACGAATATGTGATGGGAACTCCTCTGTTCAAAAAGGCTACTCTTCACTTCGAGAACGGCAATAGTCTTGTTATCGACGCGCCCAATAACAGCACGGAAAATTTCTATATTGATTCCATGAACTTCAATGGTGCTGATCATACCAAGAATTATCTGCGTCACGAAGATTTGTTCAAGGGAGGTACTATCAAAGTAGACATGAGTAATCGGCCGAATCTGAACAGAGGAACCAAAGAAGAGGATATGCCTTATTCTTTTTCCAAAGAACAGTAGTTAGTTCATCGATTAAATTCACGTTCCTATATTAGGCCCTTTTTCTTCCGGTTTTCTGACTTTCTCTCTGTTCTGAAAGACTTTATCCGGATAATGGCAAAAAAAACGATAGCCTGAAAGTAAACTTCTTTACTTTCAGGCTATTTTTCAGTTAGTATTCACTACTTTTGCCGGACAAACAACTATAAATCATGGAAGAAGAAATTGACTTTACCAAAGTCCCCTATCAGTACGCAATGTGCCTCAATCGGGAATGTTCAAAAGCAAACACTTGCTTAAGACTACTTACAGCACAAAGCGTACCGGAAAAGATTGAATACTGGGTTATTATCAGTCCCAAACATCTCGCTGCCCAACAAGGGAATTGTCCTTATTATCGTTCTAATGTCAAAGTACGTTATGCTAAGGGATTCATCAGAATGTTAGAAGACTTGCCTTATAAGCAAATGCAAACTGTCATATCACATTTAATGAGCTATTTTGGTCGCAGAACTTACTACCGCATCCGCAAAGGCGAACGCCTCCTTACCCCCTCCGAGCAACAAAGAATATTAAATATCCTCAAGAATTGCGGAGCAACTCATCTACAAAACTTTGATGCATACGTTGAAGATTATGACTGGTGATCGGCAGTAACACGAAGTGATACTACTGTTACGCTCAGAAGACACAACTGTCACCATTTGGTGGCACGGCTGTGCCAAGCCGTTGGCACAACAATGACACCGTAGTGGCACAACTGTGCCAAGCCCTTGGCACAAGGGTTCCCTTACGAGGAGACAGGGAGGGACATAGTAGCTTATACAAGAAAAGAGCCAGGCTTTCAAAATGAAGCCTGGCTCTAAAA
>OLPH01002949.1_pt1 | contig 12770 bp, 11 predicted proteins | sample 1672951 | NCBI WGS metagenome assembly OLPH01 (sample SAMEA3136740, study PRJEB25190) | human gut metagenome
AAATGCACATAAGATCAACCGGGGAGAACCGGTCCTTTTGGATAATAAGAGCCGGGATTTCTTCTTTTTGAAAAGACAGGATCCGAATGTGATCATCAGTGTTCTGCTGACACTGATCCAGAAGAAACTTCCCAAATATGTCAATGCAAAACCATATGATATCCAGGTACTCACACCGATGCGGAAAGGACTGCTGGGAGTGGAAAGGCTGAACAGTATTTTGCAGGAGTATTTGAATCCACCGGAGCCGGGAAAAGCGGAAAAAGAATATGGCGATCACAAATTCCGCGTGGGCGACAAGGTGATGCAGATCAAGAATAACTATCAGCTTGAATGGGAGATCACAACCAAGTATGGACTGACGGTGGATAAAGGGATGGGGATTTTTAATGGCGATATGGGAATTGTCACCGAGATCAATACATATACTGAAACACTGGAAGTTGAATACGATGAAAAGAGAAAAGTAAAGTATTCGTTTGAATTGCTGGAAGAACTGGAGCTTGCCTATGCGATCACCATTCACAAGTCGCAGGGAAGCGAATATCCGGCGGTTGTCATCCCTCTTCTGAGCGGACCGAGACAGCTGTTTCACAGGAATCTTCTTTATACGGCGATCACAAGAGCCAGAAAATGTGTGACAATTGTCGGGAGTGACCAGACCTTCCAGGAGATGATCCGGAATACCAATGAACACAACCGGAATACCAGTCTGGCAGAACGGATCCGGGAATTCTGCGGATAGATACACAGAAAATGTAGAAAATCAAATCCGAAAAGCGGATGGAAAACTTAAAAAAGGTCAAAGAAACAATTCTGGAACTAATTTATCCCTCAAAATGTCCGTTTTGTGGAGAAATTGTAAGTGCAGGAAAGAAACATTCTACGGAACACAATGGAATCTGCAAGGCGTGCCGTGAAAAACTTCCTTATATTGGTGAAGTAAGATGCATGTGCTGTGGAAAGCCTTTGACAGATCCGGCTGAAGAATATTGCTATGACTGTACCAGGCAGAAGCATCTTTTTGTTGATGGCAGAAGTCTCTGGGTGCATAAAGATGCAGTAGAAAATGCAGTTTATGCAATGAAATATCAGAACCGGAGGATTTACGGACAAACGTTCGGAAAAGAAATGGCAGAGCATTTTCTTTCTTATCTATGGGAAAGAAAGATCACCTTGATCGTGCCGGTTCCGCTGCATCCCCGGCGAAAAAGAAAGCGGGGATTTAATCAGGCAGAAATTGTAGCAAAGGTATTATCAGAAAATACCGGAATTGCCATGGATGCAGGTGCTGTTAAGAGAATTAAGGCGACCAGTCCTCAGAAAGAGCTGGGCGATAAAGGGAGAAAACGAAATATCAGGGGAGCATTTGCAGTGCAGAAAAATGTAAAAGGAGAAAATATCGTTTTGATCGACGACATTTATACGACAGGAAGTACCTTAGACGAGGCGGCGAGAGTGCTGAAAAAGGCAGGAGCCGAAAATGTATACTTTTTGACGGTAAGTATTGGACAAGGAATCTGATATTTGTTATACTGAAAGTAATGCATATACGAATAAAACGTATGAGGTGACAAAATGTTAAATGAAAGCAAAGTTAAGCTGATGACAAGGATGGCGATGTACGAAAGCAAACAGGGAGAGGATGATTTTAAGATCAGTTCTTATTATAAGAAAGATTACCGGAGCTTTCACACCATTGCTACGATCATATGGGTCACGGTCGGCTATGCTGTTGCAGTGGGAATCGGAGTTATTGCTTTTCTGGATGAACTGATGGGAAATCTGAATATGCAGTTTCTTGTGATGCTTGCGGCAGCTGTGATAATTGGATATCTGGTACTTGTTATTTTTTATGGAATCGTTGCTTCCCATTTTTACGGAACCAAACATGAAAAAGCAAGAAAGCGTGTGAAACAATTCAATCACGATCTTACGAGACTGAACAGAATGTATGAAAGGGAGAAACGATAATGAATGATCTGATAGTATGGAGAGATAAATTACAGGAATTATACGCGATGAAATCAATCTATATTGATAAAGCTGTGCAGTTTGTTCTGGCACTGGTCACATTTCTTATGATCAACCAGAATATTGGACTGATGAAAGCGGTGGCGACACCGGTTGTAGCGGTGGCACTGGCAGTGATCTGCACCTTTCTTCCACCGGTTGTAACGGCGTATGTGGCGGCAGGACTTGTAATTGTGCATCTGTTCAAACTGTCTATAGGAGTGGCAGCGGCAGCGGCACTGATCTTTGTGGTAATGTTTATCTTTTACTGCAGATTTACTCCGAAAAAGGCACTTCTTCTGCTGGTCACACCGGTAGCATTTATGCTTCATGTTCCGTATGTGGTGCCGGTTGCCTGTGCGCTTGTACTTGGACCGATTTCAGCAGTACCGGTTGGATTTGGAACGATCATTTACTATATGATCGAATGTGTGAGAACTTCGGCAACAGCGATCACCAGTGCGGATGGAATTACCAGGCAGATTTCGCTGTTTGTGAAGACGGTATTCCAGGATAAGACTCTGTGGATCACTGTGATCGCATTTATTATCTCTATTTTTGTGGTATATACAGTGCGCCGGCTTTCGGTAGATCATGCGTGGAAAATCGCAGCAGCATCCGGTGCGGTTGTGAATATTGTTGTAATTGTGATCGGAGATATTGTATTCGATATACATACCTCTTATAATATGCTGATCGTTGGAAATATTGCAGCAGTCGTGATTGGTTTTATCATGGAATTTTTCCTGTTCTCGGTGGATTATTCCAGAACAGAACGTCTCCAGTTTGAGGATGATGAATATTACTATTATGTAAAAGCCATCCCTAAGATTTCGGTGACAGCTCCGGAGAAGACGGTCAAACATATCAATGAGCGGAAAGAAACAGGTGAGATTGCGGGAACAGAGCCGGAGAGAAGACAGAGGTCGAAGAGTGGGCAGACGGAAAAACCGGCAGTACGCAAAACAAAAACGGCTTCTAAGGTAAAATGGCCAAAGAGTCCGGCAGTTCAGCGACCGACAAGAGTTGGGGGCAATACAGATGAAATCCTTCTTGCACAGAGCCTGAAGGAAGAACTGGATATTCAGAGCATTGTGGAAAATGAACTGAATAGCGATAACAAATAGGGAAATATTATAAAAACAGGGGTATAAATAACGGATAGAAAAAGGGGGTACACTGTTGAACACAGTATTAACACAGGTTTTAAAAGAATTTGTATCAGAATCGTGGTACTTCCCGCAGATCCGGGTAGTAGATGCTGTTGAGATACTGATTATTACATTTTTATTCTATCAGATTATTCTCTGGATAAAGAATACAAAAGCCTGGATGCTGCTGAGGGGGATTCTGGTTGTTGCATTGTTTATTCTGGTGGCTGCAATTTTTAAAATGTATACGATTTTGTGGATTGCACAGAATTCACTTCCGGTCATGGCAACCGCAGTCGTGATCATTTTCCAGCCTGAGCTCAGAAGAGCATTGGAAAAATTGGGGGAAAAACAATTTGTTCCCAATATGGTAGCACTGGATAAAAGAGGAAAAGATAATGTACGTTTCAGCAAGAAAACGATCGATGGAATCGTAGAAGCATCCTTTGCGATGGGAGCAGTGAAGACAGGAGCGCTTATCGTCGTAGAGCAGGCAATCATGCTGACAGAATACGAGAGTACCGGAATCGCGCTGGATTGTATTGTATCACCGCAGGTATTGATCAATATTTTTGAACACAACACACCACTTCATGATGGCGCGATCATTGTCCGTGGAGACAGGATCGTATCAGCGACCTGCTATCTTCCACTGTCAGACAATATGGGAATCAGTAAGGAGCTGGGGACCAGACATCGTGCAGCAGTCGGAATGAGTGAGGTGAGTGATGCTCTGATCGTCACCGTATCAGAAGAGACCGGGTATGTATCTGTAGCGATGGGCGGACAGCTTGTGCGCAATGTTACACCGGAATATCTGAAAAAACGTCTGGAATCTATCAGTAAGAAGAGTGTGGAGATCGGACGTTTGAAAAAAATATGGAAAGGATGGAGATCGCATGAAAAGGGCGTTGACTAAAAACTGGGGTCTTAAGTTGTTGGCATTTGTATTCTCTGTCCTTTTATGGATAATTGTTATGAATATTGAAGATCCGGTGGACGAACGGACATTTTCCGGAATCCAGGTGACAGTGACACATCCGGAAATCGTAACAAATCCGGGCAATACATATCAGATTCTGGATGACAGCAGGACAATATCCGTAACAGTAAAGGCAAAACGTTCTATTTTAAATAAAATTAAAACTGATGATATCAGGGCAACAGCGGATATGAAGAATCTGGATGTCAGAACCAGATCCCTGATCCCGATCGATATATCGATCCCTTCTTATGCAGGAAGGTTTGAGGCAACTGCCAACCCGATCAATCTGCGAGTAAGCATTGAACTTGGAAAATCAGAGACTTTCCCGATCACTGCAACCAGTTCGGGAACACCGAGAGACGGATATCAGGTGGGTGAGCTGAAAGCAAATCCGGAGAAGATTAAGATCAGCGGGCCAGAATCAGTAATCGATTCAATCGACAAGGTGGTAGCACTTGTCGATGTTTCAGGACAGTCTAAAGATGAGGAAAAAGAAGCAGAGCTGATTCTTTATGATAACAATGGAAAGATCATAGATTCGACACAGATTGAGAATAACCTGGGAGACGAAGGACTGAAGGTAAAAATCACCATGCTTCAGACAAAGAGTATTCCGGTAGAATTTGATACTTCACTGATCGGTACTGCGAGCGGATATCATTTCAGCGGAATCAGTATCCAGCCGGAAAGCATTCAGATCGTAGGCACAGAGGAGCAGCTGGAAACGGTGGATTCTATTGAAATTCCGGCAGAAGAGCTGGCAGAAGATGGTCTGGACCAGACAATAGAGAAGACAGTAGATATCGCCAATTATCTTCCGTACTGGGCAAAGACAGACCAGGATAGCGCAGGAGGCGTACCGATCGTTATAAAGATCCAGGTAGAGAAATTCGGAACTAAGACAGTTGAATTCCCATACAATTCCATTGCGCTGCTGAATGCACCAAAGGATTACAAGGTGTCATATGCAGAACAGGGCGATCTGGAAATTGTTGTGCGTGGTTCTAAAGAGGATCTGGATGATTTTACTCTTGAAAAAGGAAGCGTGTCAATCAATCTGAACGATTGCAAGACAGCGGGAACCTATAATGTTCCGATCCAGGTTACACTTCCTGACGGAATTGAACTTGAAGATACGATCAATGTACAGATCACATTGACAAAGAGCAGTGGAGGAGAAAATGACCAGTAAAAAGGTAACGATCAAAAATCCGACGGGATTGCATTTGAGACCGGCAGGACTTTTCTGCAAGATGGCACTGGAATATGAAAGTAAGATCACTTTTCATTACCGGGATACGGAAGGAAACGCGAAAAGTGTTCTGAGCGTGCTTGGTGCATGCATTAAGTCCGGAGATACGATTGAGATCGTGTGTGAGGGAAATGATGAAGAGAAGGCACTTGAAGCGATGGTAGAACTGGTGGAGAGTGGGATTGGAGAATAGCAGGAAAAGCGAATCAGGAGGTATAGAAAAGATGAGCAAAGCTACATTAGTTGTTATGGCAGCAGGAATTGGAAGCCGTTTCGGAGGAGGAATCAAGCAGCTGGAGCCGGTAGGACCAAATGGTGAAATTATCATGGATTATTCGATCTATGATGCAATGGAAGCCGGATTTGATAAAGTGGTATTTGTTATTCGAAAAGATCTGGAAAAGGATTTTCGTGAAATTATCGGAAACCGGATTGAAAAGAAAGTTGAAGTTGCATATGCATTCCAGGAAGTTGATGATATTCCGGAAGCATTTAAAGAAAAATTTGCAGAAAGAACAAAACCATGGGGAACCGGTCAGGCAATTCTCTGCTGTAAGGATGTGGTAAAAGAACCATTCTTGGTAATCAATGCGGATGATTATTATGGAAAAGAAGCTTATGTGGAAGCATTCAAAGAACTGACAACACCGGAAAAGCAGGCAGATAAAATGCAGATCAGCATGGTTGGATTCGTACTGAAGAACACATTAAGTGAAAATGGCGGAGTAACCCGTGGAGTGTGCAAGGTTGATGCGAATCAGATGCTTACAGAAATCGTGGAGACATCAAATATCATCAAGACACAGGCAGGTGCAGCAGTTGCAACAGATGGAAAAGAGACACCGATCGATGCAGACACGCCGGTTTCCATGAATATGTGGGGACTCACACCAGAATTCTTTGAGATCCTCGAAAAAGGATTCGCAGAATTTGTGGCAGCACAGGAAGAAGGCAATCTGAAAGGGGAGTATCTGCTTCCAACGATTATCGGAGATCTTCTGAAAGAAGGAAAAGTCGAAGTAAAAGTGCTGAAATCACATGATAAGTGGTTCGGGGTGACTTATAAAGAAGATAAAGAACTGGTTGTGAATGAAGTGAAGGCGCTGGTTGAAAAGGGATTGTATCCGGAGAAGTAAATAGTGTGAAATTAAGAAGGCAAGCAACATGGGATGAGACTATGGAGCTTGCCTTGCTGATTTTGAAGGGAAATATGGCATAAAACAAAATGTTCGTTGAAAAAGGGTGGAGATAAATTCCTGCTTTTTAATAAATATCCATTTTCGGAAAATTATTTCGTGTCGAAAATAGACAAAAATTGTGAACTATTGTATAATAGATAAGATTAAGAAAGGAGGTGTGAGATGAGAAAAGTATTGGTATTTGTAATGGCATTGAGTCTAAGTGTTATGCTCTTGGGATGCAGTGGTACAGACACTTCAAAAGAAGCAAAAGATACGACGCAGGATACCAGCCAGGAGGACAAGCAAGATACCAGTCAGGAAAAGGCAGAACCAACGCAGGACAAAACAGAACAAAAGGATGAGCAAGTGGAAGAAAATGACAGCAAAGAAGAAGACAGCGGAGACCATGAAGCTCAGGATCAGATTCTGAAATTATATTATATATCCGACAGTGAAGAAATCGAATGCGCAGAGATCAGAACAAATCTGCTCCAGACAACCGATATCTGGAACGGCTTAATAGGGGAAGGCGTTCTTAGCAGTGAGTGTAAGATGAACAGCTGTAATGTTGATCAGAAACAGAAAACGATTGATCTCGATGTAGATTCAGGAACTGGTTCTTACATCAGAAGCATGGGGACGACAGGAGAAGAACAAATACTCACATGTATTAAAAAGTCTTTCCTGAAAACGTATGAATGTGAACGATTTAAGATTACGGAAAACGGGCAGCCTTTAGAGACCGGACATACCGTACTCAAAGGATACATGACAGCAGATGAGTAAGAGAAGAGGAGTATATAATGAAGAACTGGTTGAAAAAATGCAGTGTGGCATTGCTGGTCTTTTCAATGATTGGTACAACAATGCCGGTATATGCGGCGGATGCGCCAGCTGCAAAAACACAGACGACAACAGAGGACCAGACAGAAGAGCAGAAGTCTGAAGTACAGGCAGAAGAATCACAGGTAGAAGAACCACAGCAGCAGGAACAAACTTCAGAAGAACAACAATCAGTTGATGAAAATGTTGAAGGGGAACAGGATGTTCAGGAGCAGGAAGCGCCAGAGCAGGAAACGACAGAACAGGAAGCCCAACCAGAAGAAAGCAGCATGAATTATGCTTACGTGGAAAGTCCATATCTGCAGACACCGGAGACACAGCGAATTGTTGTATCCTGGGGAACAGAAGACGAGTACATAGCGCAGATGGTACTTCATGTACGAAAAGATGATGATACCTGGGAAGACTGGTGTATCAGTAGATCGGAAGGAAATCTGTATCTGTTTGAAAAGTATTACGAAGATGAGTATCAGAGTGGAACCTATGAAGTTGTTTCCATCAGTGTAACAGAAAATGGAGAAACTACAGACTATGCACTTGCTGATCTTGGAATGGAAGCAAAATTCGGTGTGAATCAGGAGTATGATGGAATCGATGAATTGCAGCCGATTGATGAAGAGCAGGAAGAAGCAGAATCTGAGGATGCGGTTGGTATATCCGTTTCTACATTGAATGAAGACGGAACAATTGAAGAGCAGAACAGTATCGAGGATGCACTTGATGCAGCACGGACAGATGTCCTTGCATCAACCCCGGCGATGATGTCGCTTGATGATGATTCTGGAATCAGTACCCAGGCTGCAAGATCAGGCAAGATTGTTGTGGCACTGGATCCGGGACATGATGACAGGGATGCCGGGGCATCAGCAAATGGTTTGCGGGAGGAAGCACTTACACTGAAAATTGCAAATTATTGTAAAGCAGAACTGGAGCAGTATTATGGTGTAGAAGTATACATGACAAGAACTTCTTCAGCTTGCCCGTATCCAAATGAAACGCCGGCAGGAGGTTGTATTACCGCAAGAGCAAATGCAGCAGCCAAAGCAGGTGCAAAGATTTTTGTGAGTTTTCATTTGAATGCGGCAGCTACAACAGCGGCTTATGGGGCAGAAGTTATTATTCCAAACTATAACTGGAAATCAGATGTAGGTGCACAGGGAAGAGAGCTTGCGTCTAAGATTTTGAGTGAACTGACTTCACTTGGTTTGTATAACAGAGGACTGTATTATAAGACAGGAACAGATCCGGAGTACAAGTATCCAGATGGTTCACTTGAAGATTGGTTTACAGTACAGGTTGCTAATAAATATAATGGAATTCCTGGTATTATTGTCGAACATGCATTCATCACGAATAGTGGTGATGTGAATAATGTCTTAAATACAGAGGCTGGACTGAAAAGATTAGGTGTTGCAGATGCAACTGGAATTGCAAATTATCTTGGATTATCGAAAGAAAAAGTAGAATGGAAAACCGTAAATGGAAAGAAATATTGCTATGTGAATAATCAGAGAGTGACAGGAGAAAGACAAATTGGTGGTCACTGGTATTATTTTGATGGAAATGGAGTAATGCAGACTGGATTTGTGAATCTGGGAAGTAAGACGGTTTATTATAATTCAGATGGACAGATGCTTTATGGAGAACAGAAGATAAATAATGCATGGTATTATTTCGATACAATTACGGGTGCAAGAATTACTGGGTTCTACAATTTACCGGGTAAGACGGTCTATTATGGATCAGATGGGCAAATGCGCTATGGAGAACAGAAGATAAATAATGCCTGGTATTGTTTTGATACAATTACGGGTGCGAGAGTAACTGGTTTCTATAATCTTTCGGGAAAAATATACTACTACGGAACCGACGGAAAGAAACGTTTCGGAGAACAAAGGATCAATGATGCATGGTATTGTTTTGATACTTCTACTGGTAAAATGATTACAGGATTTTATGATTTACCAGGAAAAGTAGTTTACTATGGAGCAGATGGGAAGATGCTTTATGGAGAACAGAAAATAGGCAATTGTTACTATTATTTTGATCCTACATTTGGAAGTATGTATGTAGGATGGAAAACAGTTAATAAAAAATCAAGATATTACCAGGAAAATGGATGTTGTACAATAGGAGAGTACAAGATTGATGATAAATGGTATTATTTTGACAAGAATGGAATTATGCAGACCGGATTTGTTGATTTGCCAGAAAAAACTGTATACTATAATGAAAACGGAGTCATGGAGTATGGAGAACAGAAGATAAATGATGCATGGTACTATTTTGATATGATAACCGGAAAGATGGCAACTGGCTTTTGTGAGTTACCTGAAAAGTGGGTATATTACGGAAGCAACGGAAAAATGCTTTATGGAGAACAAAAAATAGGGAATTACTATTATTATTTTGATACAGTATTTGGAAGCATGTATTCTGGATGGAAGACAGTAAACGGAAAAACAAGGTATTATCAAAGTAATGGACAAAGTAAGATCGGCGAATATTGTGAAAACGGAAGATGGTATTATTTTGATAAGAATGGAGTCATGCAGAAGGGATTCGTCCAGTTACCAGGAAAGACTGTGTACTATAATGGAAGTGGTGTCATGCAGTATGGAGAACAGAAGATCAGTGATGCATGGTACTATTTTGATACGATAACTGGAAAGATGGCGACGGGATTCTATAATTTGCCGGGAAAAACTGTATATTATGGAACGGATGGAAAAATGCTCTATAAAGAACAGAAAATAGGAAATTACTATTATTATTTTGATGCTGTGACAGGTGCAATGGTAAAAAATACTACCATAAATGGACATTATTATGATAATACAGGTAAAAGAGTAGAAAAACAGCAAGAAGCAAGCCATCTGATTGTAAATACATCTACCACAAATGTGACGCAGATGGTACAGTTTTATAAAAATACAGGCGAAACGTATCCAACTGAAAAATTAAAAAAAGGTGGAGCGGAAAGTATAGAAAAATTTGCCAGTATTTATTATGAAGAAGCAACAGCGGAAGGTGTAGATCCAGCGGTTGCATGGTGCCAGAGTATGAAGGAAACAGGATGGTTACAATTTGGCGGACAGGTGAAAATAGAACAGTTCAATTTCGCTGGTTTAGGAGCTACTGATAACGGAGCTTCCGGAGCTGATTTTAGTAAATATGGAGAGAATGGTGTAAGAATGGGCGTCAGAGCTCAGATTCAGCATCTTAAAGCATATGCAGTTTCAGGTTTAACAGAGAAAGATTTAAAATATACATGTGTTGATCCTAGATTTCGTTTAGTAAACAAAGGCTCAGCAAAATACGTGGAATGGCTTGGCACCCATGAAAATCCGATAGGAGCTGGTTGGGCAACAGGAGTAGAGTATGGCCAGGGGATTATTAAATTAATGAACCAGCTTGAAAAGTAAGTACATATTGTAAAAGGTGAAAAATGAAGAAGCTCTTTGGAATCTTGGTGAAAATCGGGATTTCAAAGGGTTTTTCTAGATAATTGAACTAAAAAGTATAAAAATTTATTTTTAGGGTATCAGCAGAAGATTGTAAAATATACCTCAAAGTGTTAGAATAGTTGAGTAATTACAGTAAGATTGAAAGGATAAAAATAATGAGAAAAGTACCAATTTTATATATTGTTATTCCTTGCTACAATGAAGAAGAAGTGTTACCTATTACAGCGCCGCTTTTTTTGGAAAAAATTCATCAGTTAGTCAATGAAGGAAAGATTCTTGATGAAAGCCGTATTTTATTTGTTAATGATGGAAGCAAAGATGGTACATGGGAATTAATTAAAAAATTATCAAAGGAAGAATATCATTATAAAGGGATTGCACAGAGCAGAAATCGTGGACACCAAAATGCTGTTCTGGCTGGATTGATGACAGCTAAAGAAGCAGCGGATATTACAATTTCGATTGATTGCGATGGACAGGATGATATTAATGCAATGGACGCGATGGTAGATGCATATATGGCAGGGGCAGAAGTTGTTTACGGAGTACGAAGCAAGAGAGAAACAGACACATTTTTTAAGCGATTTACAGCAGAATCTTTTTATCATTTGTTAAATTGGATGGGAGCAGAAGTTGTATTTAATCATGCAGATTACAGACTGATTTCTTCAAAAGTATTAAATGCATTTTCTGATTTTAAAGAGGTAAATATCTTCTTACGAGGTTTGATCCCGTTAGTTGGTTTTAATAGTACTTCAGTATATTATGAACGGCATGAAAGAATTGCAGGTGAAAGTCATTATCCGCTGAAAAAAATGCTGGCACTTGCGTTTGATGGTATTACTAGTTTGAGTGTTAAGCCCATTCGAATGATTACAGCGGCAGGAACAATTATTTCTGGTTTAGGATTCTGTGCTATTATATGGGCAATTATTATGCAAGTTATGGGAAATACGGTTGCAGGCTGGGCAAGCATGGTTTGCATAGTAGCGTTTCTTGGAGGAATTCAGTTACTTTCGCTTGGCGTTATTGGGGAATATATTGGGAAAATATATTTGGAAACAAAGGCAAGACCAAGATATATTATTAGTGAAACTACAGATGATGTTCAAGAATAAGTATAAAACAGAAAAAATATAGATAAACTTAAATTATTCACGATATTGCCGTGAATAATTTAGGATGAATTTTTGGAGGTGCTAAAAATAGAAAGGGCAAAATTCTTAGGTGATGTGGTAGGTACTTTAACATTTTCAATTGCAGTACCAACATTGAAGCGCTTTACCGCTAACAAGTTATATCCGTATTTTCCAGAAAAATACGGATATAACCGTATTTTTCTGGAAAATGGGACATGTGGAGATACTGAAAAAATAGAGAAGCTTGTGTTGTGAAGATTTTAGAGAATTCGGATATCGAACAAGAAGAAAAAATAGAAAACGACAGGATTAACAATTTGAGAGAATATCGTAAAAGAGCATAATGCTGTGATTTTATTTAATACGGGGACTGTAATAGCAGTTTCTCGACATGGCAACAACTAAATTTTATTTTACTATAGATAAAAGAGGGAAAAGAATGTTATTATTTTCAACTATCCTTGAAATTGACAAGAAACTGACAAAAAATGATTTTATAAATTTAGTAATTGAGTGGAATCAGAAAGGTCATCCGGAAAGTATCATATCAGACATTGAATGGAATGGTGAAAGAAATGTTCGCTATGAAGATGAGAATAAATGTTTAGAGATTCAAGAATACCGAAATAAAAATATAATTGCGGTTCGATTTGAAAAGAGAGAGTCAGATGGAGCTGTATGGGATACGGATTATATTATGAATTTTTCAGAAATGAAAAATGGCAGTGAGATTGGATCG
>OLPH01002953.1_pt1 | contig 12762 bp, 8 predicted proteins | sample 1672951 | NCBI WGS metagenome assembly OLPH01 (sample SAMEA3136740, study PRJEB25190) | human gut metagenome
GAGCGGTCACTCACCGCCTGTAGCACTTCATTTCTGGACTTTTCCAGATGTCCTGTGCTTTCTTTGATCTGACGGATACTCTGCATGGAGCTGCCGATCTGCGCGATTACCTCTTCCACTACCTTCTGCGTATCCTGCATGCTCGCACTCTGGTTCATAATGATCTCCTGCATCTGCTGCATAATCTCAACCGCCTTTGCAGAATCCTCGCTGAGTGTCTTCGCAGTCTCCTCAATCTCCTTGCTCGACTCATTCGACTGCTCGGAGAGCTTCTTGATCTGGTCTGCCACAACACCGAATCCTCTGCCGCTCTCTCCGGCTCTCGCCGCCTCGATCGAAGCGTTCAGGCTGAGAAGGTTCGTCTCCTCCGCAATCGACGTGATAAACGCGGTTGCCTCATGGATCTTCTGTACCGAATCGTTGGTCCGGTTCGTCTGCTCCTGCACTTCACCGATAATGCGTTCCACCTCGATATTGATGTTCCGCAGATTGTTGAGCGTCTCTGCCGCCTTCTCACTGGACTGCTGCATGGAAGCTGCATTGTCATCCAACAGTTCCACCTCTGCCGACGTCTCGGTAATATTCTCACCCATAATACGCATATGTTCCGATGTATTCTGGGAATTCTGTGCCTGTTCAGTGGAATTCTCCACAATCTGGTTGACTGCCATGCGCACATGATCCATGGTTCCGTTTGTCTGGTCTGCCGCTGTACCGAGCAGTTCGGACGCATCGAGCAGGCGTTTGGCATTTTGTGAAATCTCCTGGATAGTTGCCTTCATGGCATCCCGCAGCGTGATCGTCACGCGGGACAGATCACCGATCTCGTCGTGTCTCCCGAGCAGCTTGTCTTCTACCCAGACATTCAGATCGCCGTCCGCCACTTTTCCTACCACCTCAATACTGCTGCGGATATTGCGGCTCATTGAGGTTGCAAGCTTCATGCCGATCGCAATGCATAAGATCATCACCGCACACACCGCCATGCTGATTGTTCCCAGAATCTTGTTGATCACGGCATCCTTTTCCTGCTTGTCCGTTCCCACAAAAATCATACCGATAATCTCATCGGTCGATCCGTTCTGATATACCGGTATAAAATATCCATAGTTCAAAGTGCCCTCGATCGACACCGCATGGCTGAAATAGGATTCGCCGCCCTGTAGTACCTTTTCTACAATCCGGTCACCGGCTTTGGAATTTAAGATGCGGTTCCCTCCTGCATCGACCGCCGATGTCATAATGCGGGTATCTCCGTAAAAAAATGTGACGTCCATTCCGGTATTGCCTTTGATACGGTCTACCAGACTCTCGGACTTTGAAATATTATAACTGCCCTTCCAGATATCTCCATTGCTGGTCTGGAGATAATCTCCCGTATTCTGATCGTAGGCTGCGAGCGTGGCTGCCGCCGTTCCCCGAAGTGCTTCCTCAATCTCCTCCAGCATGGCGCTCCGTACCATTGTGGTTGTCAAAAACATGGAAATCAACCCCAATATAATAACCGGTGCAATTGTAATCCCCAGAATCTTTTTCTTAATGTTCATACTAATCTCCATTTCGTCTGTGCATCTGCATGTCGCTTTTCGTCCGGCTGCTCCTTAATCCACAACATTCACCGTCTTAAAATACCAGTTGATGCCGCCGGTGATTGTCGCATCGTCGAGCGTCTTGCCCGCTTCACCGACCATCTCTCCGGTATTTGTCTCGATCACACCGTCAAATACACCGTTCTGTCCCGAAAGGATCTGTTCCTTCGCCTCGTCTACCTTCTCCTGTGTGCCCTCCGCACAGAAATCCGCCAGATTGGTAAGAGCGACCAGATTCTCGTTCATGCCGCCGTAATAATTGCTTCCATCCCAGGTTCCGTCAATTAAGCTCTGCACTGCCGCGGTATAGTAGGCACTCCAGTTCCAGATAACGCTGCACAGGCAGGCCTCCGGCGCATTCTTGCTCATGTCGGAATTGTACCCGATGCCACGCTCCTGGGCAAGTGTCTGCGGATACTCCGTATCACAGTGCTGGGCGATCACATCACAATCCATATCCAGAAGTGTCTTTGCCGCATTCTCCTCCGCCTCCGGATCATACCAGCTGTTCGTCACCTTGACGTAAACCTTCGCGTCCGGATTGACCGAATAGATACCGAGCGCGAACGCATCGATTCCTCCCGTCACCTCTGAATTGCTGTTATCCATGGCAGCCACATAACCGATCTTGTTCGTCGTGGTATTCATTCCCGCCACAATACCGCTTAAGTAGCGCGCCTGATAGATTCTGCCGAAATAGTTATTGAAATTCCTGCCGTTGCTCATATAACCGGTTCCATGGGAAAAATAAACATCGGGATATTTCTCCGCCATCTCCGCTGTCGCCTCCATGTAACCCCAGCTGGTCGCAAAGATAATGTTGCATCCCTCGTCGATACACTCCTGAATCGCCTGCTTTGTCGCATCCTCGTCGGAATCTGAGACATTGATTTTCCGCACAATCTGATCGTCGGAAAGTCCGAGGTTCTGCTGCATTCCCTGAATTCCCAGATCATGCGTGTATGTGTATCCGCTTCCCTCTGCCGGGTCTGACAGATGAAGCACCCCGACCTTGATCTCGTCCTTCGGAATTCCCTCCGTCGCGGATGCTGCCGCAGCCGCCGACTCCGTCCCTGACGTCTGCTGCACGCTCTCCGCTCCGGCATTTGTAGCATAATCATCAATCTGCGTATCTGCACCGCAGCCGGCAAGCAGAAAACTTCCCATGGCTGCCGCAATCAGTCTGATCCATTTTTTTCTCATATCCGGTACTCTCTTTCTGTATGCTATTATCTGCCAACTTTTTACATCTGCCTTTATTATACACATTTTTTATTTTGTCATCAATAAATTTGTAAATTTTTGGAAATGTATCAGAATGTTTTCTCTGAAACTTTCATAGGAAAGTTCCACTTTCACACATGAATGTATCACGGTATTTCCTATGAAATAAAAAAGCCTTCACAGTTCTGCCGCATTTACTGCCGGCGGCAAATCTGTAAAGACTTTTTTAAAATACATATTCAGTTAGCTCAAAAGATTCTGCATGCTCTTTAAGCTGATGACCAGCGTAGAGGTGTTATGCAGAAGCGCTGATGTGGTCGGCTGTAAAATGCCGCCGACTCCAAGCAGGATCAATCCGGTATTGAATCCGACAATCACGCGGTAATTCTTGCGAATCCGCTTCATCAGGCCGTCGCTCAACAGCTTTAAGGTCACGATCTGATAGAGATCATCCGAGCTTACCATGATATCCGCGATCTCACGCGCAATCTCCGCACCGTCCGAAATCGCGATGCCGACATCCGCCGCAGAGAGTGCCGGGGAATCGTTGATGCCGTCTCCAACCATGATAACCTTGCGTCCGGCTGCCTTTTCACGCTCGACAAAACCGGCTTTATCCTCCGGAAGCACCTCGGAATAATACTCGTCCACACCGACGCGCTTTGCAATGGCGCTTGCCGTCCGCTCGCTGTCTCCCGTCATCATGACGATCTTCCTGATACCGGAGCGGCGCAGGGAATTGATGACTGCCTCCGCCTCCTCGCGGAGCGGATCTTCAATGCAGATCACGGCTGCAAGCTGTCCCTCGATGGCCAGATACAGATGGGAATACTCCTCCGGCAGGCTCCCGAACAGTTCCTTTGTGCCCGCAGGAAGGGCAGCTCCCTCATCCTCAAATACAAAATGATAGCTTCCGATCACGGCTTTCTTGCCGTTGATCGTTGTGGAAATACCATGTGCCACCACATACTCCACCCTGGAATGCATCTCCTCATGATCCAGACCTTTTTCCCTGGCTGCCGCAACAACCGCTTTTGCCATGGAATGCGGGAAATGCTCCTCCATGCAGGCTGCAATCCTAAGAAGCTCATCCGGGCTGTCCCCGTTAAAGGAAACCACTTTTGCCACGGTCGGCTTTGCCTTGGTCAGTGTGCCGGTCTTATCAAAGACGATTGTATCAGCCTCAGCCATTGCCTCTAAATATTTTCCGCCCTTGACCGTCACATTGTAAAAACCAGCCTCACGGATCGCCGACAATACGGAGATCGGCATGGCAAGTTTTAATGCGCAGGAGAAATCCACCATCAGAATCGACAACGCCTTCGTCACATTCCGGGTCAGAAGGTATGTGAGCGCCGTGCCACCGAGGGAATACGGTACCAGACGGTCCGCCAGATGCTCTGCCCGGCTCTCAAGCCCGGACTTTAACTTCTGGGATTCCTCGATCATCTGCACAACCTTATCGTAGCGGCTGGAGCCGCCTACCGCCTTCACGAGAATGGTAAGTTCCCCTTCCTCGACTACGGTCCCTGCATAGACATAATTCTCACTAATCCGGCGTACCGGCTCGGATTCTCCGGTTAAGGATGCCTGATTGACCATCGCCTCGCCGTCTGTCACGACGCCGTCAAACGGGATTACATTGCCCACATGGACAACCACCTCGTCTCCCTCACGGACTTCCTTCGCGCCGACAAGAACCTCCACGCCGTCCTTCTTCAGCCATACTTTGCCGACATTCAAGGACATGGTGCGCGCAAGGTCGCCGACGGACTTCTTGTGTGTCCACTCTTCTAACAGCTCGCCGATGCCAAGCAGGAACATGATCGATCCCGCCGTCTCGGTATCACCGCGCAGAATAGACACTCCGATCGCCGTCGCATCGAGTACCGGTACTTCGATCTTTCGTGCCGCCAGTGTCTTTATGCCCTTCCAGATGTAGCGGAACGACTTGACCGTCGTCCAGCACGCCAGGATGGGATACGGCAGAAAAATCTTGGATGCATAGCGTCTCACCACTCTGCCGATCAGCTTCTCCTGGTAGCTTGCATTCAGCTCTCTTCCGGAATTCTCGATCAGCCCGTTCGGCACTTCCACATCTTCATAGTGGAAATGTCTGAGCTTGTCGATCAGTTCCGCTCTGCTGCCGTCATAACAGATGACTGCGTCACCCGTACGCTCATACACCTTTGCGCTTGAGACCTGTATATCATTTTGTAAAAAATACAGAAGCGTATCCGCCTGTGCACAACTCATGCGGTACTGTGCCACGTGAATCCGCATCCGCCCCTTAATCTCATGCTTGATTGCAAACTTCACTTTACTCGCCTCTTATCAAAATCTTATTCTTCGGTGTTCTCTGCAGTCTCAGTCTTCTCTGCTGCTTCTGCCTCTGCATCTGCAAATGCCTCTGCCTCAGCCTTGGCTGCGCGCTCCTCATTGATCTCCTTTGCGCCTGCATAGATGTCACCGGCATTCTCCTGTACGGTGCTTACGGTGTTCATCACGCACTCTTTTGCTCTTAAGAAAGCTGCGGTACAGCTTGTGTAAACCTTCTTGGCATCCTTGCTGGAAAGTACCTTGATACCGGCTGTTCCAAATAATACGCCGCCTGCAAAAATTCCTGTCTTCTTCCAATCGATCTTCTCAAAACATTTTAACATATGTATCCTCCATTCCATGCACAATCCCGTGCATCCTTTGCTGAACATGTTGTTCGCTCTTTACATTATTGTGCATTATAGTACCGCTTTTTGTATTTTTCCAGTATTTTTTCGTTATTGATAAACTTCATCATTATCCGCCATTTTCCATCCTGCTCCCGGTTTTTAATACCTCCGTCGGATGGCTGCGTTTTTTCTTTATTATATGCCGGTTCATACCGGCTGCAATAACCGATGGCATCAAAAACCCGTAAAGCAGCAGAGATTTACTCGATCCCTGCCACTCCTTTTATTTCTATATTTTTCTATTTCTCTTCCGGTTCGTCCCCAAGCATCTCCGTAAGCGTGTGCCAGCCGAGTACCGCACATTTGACACGCGCCGGCATGTGTGAAATGTCCACAAGCGCCGATGCCTCCTCGAGTTCTTCTAATTCCTCGTCCGATACCGTCCCTTTAATCATCCGAAAGAACAGATCCGCCAGGTGCATGGCCTCTTCCTTTGTCTTTCCGATGACCAGATCCAGCATGATATCCACGGAAGCCTGTGAGATGGCGCAGCCGTCGCCCGTAAAGGTTCCCTCCGCAATCCTGCCGTCCTCCACGCGCAGCTGCAGCACAATATCATCCCCGCAGCTCGGATTCACACCCTCAAGCACCAGATTTGCATCCGCAAGCTTCTCCTTGTGCCCCGGATAGCGGTTGTGATCCGTCAGCACCTCATTATAAAATGTCCGGTTATTCATATCCCATCATCCTCCTGACTTGTGCCAGTTGATCCAGAAATCGTCCGACATCCTCTGGCGTATTATAAAATGCCACGCTCGCTCTGGCACAGGACGAAATGCCGAGCCATTCCAACAGCGGCTGGGCGCAGTGATGTCCCGCCCGCACCGCGACATGCGCCTCATCTAAGATCGATGCAATATCATGCGGGTGTACATCATCCACGGTAAAGCTCACAATTCCGCAGTGCTCCTTTTCGTCCCCGCTTCCCAGAATATGCACGCCCGGAATTTTTTTCATTCCGGCAAGCAGCTGGGCGGTAAGCATCTCCTCGCGCTCCGTGATTTCTTTCCAGCCGATGGATTCCAGATAATCGATCGCGGCGGCAAGCGCGACCGCGCCTCCCGCATTGACTGTCCCTGCCTCAAACTTATGGGGCAGTTCGGCAAATACGGCTCCCTCTCTCGTCACACGGTCAATCATCTCCCCGCCGGTCAGAAACGGCGTCATCTCCTCTAAAAGTTCCTGTTTTCCGTAGAGCACACCGATCCCCATCGGCGCCATCAGCTTGTGTCCGGAAAATGCCAGAAAATCCACGTCAAGTGCCGTGACATCAATCGGCATATGCGGCGCTGCCTGTGCCGCATCCGCCAGTACCACACCGCCGTTTTCGTGTACCATCCCGATCAGTTTTTCTGCCGGGGTCGCCCGTCCAAGCACATTTGATACAAGTGTCAGTGCGGCAAGTTTTGTGTGCGGTGTGACGGCGTCACGGATTTTCTCCTCCGTAAAACTGCCGTCCGGTTCACACTCCAGATATTTAAGCGTGGCTCCGGTCCGCTTCGCCGCCATCTGCCACGGAAGCAGGTTGCTGTGATGTTCCATGATCGTGACGAGGATCTCGTCCCCGGGCTTTAACCGGGGCAGCGCATAGCTGTACGCCACCAGGTTGATGCCTTCGGTCGTATTTCTGGTAAAAATGATTTCTCTCTCACTCTTCGCATGTACAAACCGTGCGACGCGCTCTCTCGCATGCTCATACTGCTCTGTCGCCTCCACGCCCAGCTCATAGAGCCCGCGCAGCGGATTGGCATTCCAGCGCTCATAGAATTCCCGCTCCGCATCGAGCACGCACACCGGCCGCTGTTCTGTCGCCGCGTTGTCGAGGTAAGCGATATCGCTTTCCGCAAGCAGCGGAAAATCTTTTTTATAATCTGTCATATGCATTGCTCCTTCAGATAAGTGTCAACAGCGCCGCGCACCTCCTCTGACGGGATCTGGCTGTTTATCGCTTCGATCTTCGCCAGTGTCAGAAGTCTCTGTGCCTCCTCCGGGGGAATGCCTCTCGTGGCGGCATAAAAGAGCATGTTCTCGTCGAGCTTACCGATGGAAGCGCCGTGATTGCCCTCCACATCCTCCTCCGCGCACAGGATTAACGGGATGGTCTGGTTGACCATATTGTCACCGACAAGAAGCACATCCTCCTTCTCGTCTCCCTTGGCTCCCACACAGCCGTGCACAAAATCGATCGTTCCGCGCAGCAGCTTCTTTGCCTCGTTCTTTAAGATACCCGATATCTGCATATTGCTCTTCGTCTTTTTCCCGCGGTGTCTGGCGACATAATTCATATCAATCTTCTGCCTGCCGGTGCCCAGATATCCGCTTACGAGCTCTGCCGTGCTCTCTTCTCCGCTAAGTTCAAACAGTGTTCCCGTATAGACCTCAGCGCCGCCCAGTTCCAGCTGCACTTCCTTCACAGCGGCATCTTTTTCACACGAGACACCCACATCATGCAGGCAGACGGCTTCCGCATTCATCGTCTGCACCACATACAGTTCTACTTTCGCGCCCTCCCCGGCATATACCTTCGTCTGGATAGCGGACATCATCCCGCCCGTCTCCCCGCTCTCGCAGAGCAGGATTACTTTTGCCCGGCTGTGCGCTCCGGCATAGATATGCAGGCGGTTATAGGCGTGCTGCCCGCTTTGGTAGGAAAAACGGTACACATACGGTTCGCCGCAGTCTGCATGTTCCGGAATCGCCAAAAGCTCGGTATCCCATGCCGCATCTGTCTCCGACGGCTGATCCATCGCCTCGCCCATCCCGGTTGTGATTTTATCCCAATCCGTCTGCTGCGCCATCCGCAGCTGCTCTGCCTCTGCCTGCCCTGCTTCTGCCACACTCTGTTTTATCGCTATACTGCCGTCGATCCGCGGCATCCCAATCACGGTTTCATTCATTTTCAGCCAGTTCCAGGTCTTTGCAGGAAGCCGGTTGACTGTGATCGTCTGATTCTGTTTTGTCATAAGCTCCTCCTTTACCCGATGCTGCCCTTCATCTCAAGATCAATCAGATTGTTCATCTCCACCGCATACTCTAACGGCAGTTCCTTTGACACGTTGCTTGCAAAACCGCTGACAATCATCGACCGCGCTTCCTCCTCGCTGATACCGCGGGACATCAGATAGAACACGGCGTCATCGCTGATGCGGCCGATTTTAGCCTCATGTCCCACATCCGCGTCTCCTGTGCGGATGTCCATCGCCGGAATCGTATCCGATCTTGAGATGTCATCGAGCATCAGCGACTGACAGGAAACTGCCGATTTGCTGCCGGCGGCTTCCTTTGTAATGCTCACGGAACTCCGGAACGTGCTGATACCGCCGTCCTTGGAGATCGACTTGGTGTTCATGTACGAGGAGGTATCCGGTGCGGCATGCACCACCTTTGCCCCGGTATCCAGATTCTGACCTTTTCCGGCAAACGTGATGCCTGTAAATTCCATGTGCGCCCCTTTTCCCTTTAAGATACTCATCGGATAGAGATACGATACATGGGAGCCGAAGGAGCCGGACACCCACTCGATCCGTCCCCCCTCCTTGACCAGCGCCCGCTTGGTGTTCAGATTGTACATGTTTTTCGACCAGTTCTCGATCGTGGAATAGCGCAGTGTCGCGCCCTCCTCGACAAACAGTTCCACACAGCCCGCATGGAGGTTCGCCACATTGTATTTTGGTGCGGAACAGCCCTCGATAAAATGCAGATACGCCCCTTTGTCCACGATGATGAGCGTGTGTTCAAACTGCCCTGCTCCCGGCGCATTGAGCCGGAAATAGGACTGCAGCGGAATCGTCACCGACACCCCCGGCGGCACATAGACAAACGATCCGCCTGACCAGACTGCTCCGTGCAGTGCGGCAAATTTGTGATCGTTCGGTTTGACCAGTTTCATAAAGTGGCTTTGCACCATATCCGCGTATTCGCCCTTTAACGCGCTCTCCATATCCGTGTAGACCACGCCCTGGGCTGCCACTTCTTCCCGCACATTGTGATACACCAGCTCCGAGTCATACTGCGCCCCGACACCTGCCAGCGACTTGCGCTCCGCCTGTGGGATACCGAGCCGCTCAAAGGTGTCCTTGATGTCCTGCGGCACATCCGACCACTTTGCCGTCATCTTTGTATTCGGCCGCACATACGTCACGATATGGCTCATATCCAGCCCCTCAATCGACGGTCCCCAGTCCGGCACCGGCATCTCATTGTAAATCTGCAGTGCCTGAAGCCGAAACAGTTCCATCCACGGCGGATCCTTTTTTTCACGGGAGATCTGCTCGACGATCGCCTCGGTCAGTCCCTCATCGACCTTGTAAGCATCCCGTTCCTCATCCTTCACATCGTATATGCTGCGGTCAATGTCTTCTACGTATGTCTTCTCTTTCACCGCTCATCCTCTCCTTTTTGTGCCAGCTTCTCATACTCCTCGTAACCTTCGCGGTTGATCTTATCCACCAGCGATGCATCCCCGGATGCCACAATATGCCCGTTCACCATGATATGGGTTGCGTCCACATGAAGCGCGTCCAGGATGCGCGTGCTGTGCGTGATGATTAAAAGTGCGCCGTCCGGATTCTCCTTCTGGTACTCGCGGATTCCCTCGGATGCAAGCCGCACCGCATCCACGTCCAGCCCGGAGTCTGTCTCGTCTAAAATGGCAAGATCCGGTTTTAACATCATCAACTGCAGGATCTCGGATTTCTTTTTCTCACCGCCGGAAAATCCCACGTTTAAATCCCGCCCGGCGTAGGAGGGATCCATGTGCAGCACTTCCATTGCCGCTTTTAATTCTTTTCTGAAATTCCAGACGCGCATTTTATTTCTGCCCTGCTCGCTCAATGCACTGCGGATAAAGCTCTCGAGGGAGAGTCCCGGCACCTCGAGCGGTTCCTGAAACGACAGGAACATTCCCGCCTTGGCGCGCTTGTCTGCCGCCTCCTCCGTGATGTCATTTCCCTTGAAAAGGATTTTTCCCTCTGTGACGCTGTATTTGGGATTGCCGGTCAGAACATACCCCAGTGTCGACTTTCCCGCACCGTTCGGTCCCATCAGCACATGCGTCTCTCCTTTTTTTATCGTAAGCCCGACCTCGTGCAGGATCACCTTGTCCTCCACGCGCGCCGTAAGCCCTTCTACCTGTAAAATATGCTCTGCCATAGCTGCCTCCGTTTCTGAAGCGTTTTCTGCAGCCGGAATCCTCTTTCACGATTCCCTCCGCTGCCCTTTTGGTTTTCTTTGCGACGCTCCCACACATTTTTCATATCCTAGTCGCAAGGTAGGATATGATTCAACCACATTCTAGAACGAAACCGTTAAGAAAGCAAGAGAGAAATTGCCCCGCTATTGAGATTGTTTCTCAAATTCATAGAGGGCGTGCGATCGCATTCCGGATAGAAGCAGGCGGGGAAATTCGGATCGCACAATACGGAATTTCTAACCCTGCCGCTTTTTACATCTGCGATAATCCGTGTTTTTCCAAGTTTTGAGCACTCCGCGGGTGTGTCCGCAGGCCGACAGACAATTTAAGGACTTTTGTGTGTTCCTTACATCACCAATGAACAAAACATAACCGCGCGAAGCCGATGTCTGAATTGGCATCTGCCTTATTTTCAATAGCAGATGCCAACGAGTTTCGGTTCGCGCGGTTTTATATTGTCTGTGAAGCGGTGATGTTAGGAACACTAAAAAGTCCGCGTATTGTCTGTCGGCACGCTCTCTTCCGAATCTATGCCTCCGCAAAACGTGCGAATGAAAGTTCCGCTCCGTTTGCCACGCGGCTGCAGATATTGACTGCCCGGCTCATCACATCCGAAAACTGTCCGTCCTTTGTGACGACAAAAAGCATCCGCTCGTCCGCTTTGATCGAGACGTCCTCCACGTCAGCGATTTCTCTCATCTCCCGCTGTACTTCCCTGCTCTCATCCTCTGTCAGCTTTTTTGATAATCGATAATATCTTCCCATAATGCCATCCTTTCTGACCGTTGCATGTTCGGGGTTAGTTATATCTAATCCTGTTTTTATTATAGCACTGCGATCTGAAATGAAAACGGGGTTGCTGATAAGTTTTCTCATTATATCCGGCTCTGCCGCATCTTTTTTACATATTCTGCACATACTGTGCCTGTCGCAACACGGATTACCCGGTATATCAATAAAAATAGGAGAAATCAACATGGGAAATAATATGGAACTCGATTACGAAATGTTCTGCTACCAGTGTGAGCAGACTGCTAACCAGAAAGGCTGCACCAAGCTCGGTGTATGCGGAAAAACTCCCGAAGTCGCAAATCTGCAGGATCTTTTAATCTTTCAGATCAAGGGCATCAGCTGCTATGCCAAGCCTCTGATCGAAAAAGGCACTCCTATGGATAAAAGTGTTGTCAGCTTCATCGAAAATGTGCTGTTTACCACACTTACGAACGTTAATTTTGACGCGGAAGTACATGTCGAACTTTTGCGCGAATCCCAGCGCATCAAAGAAGAACTCCGGGCTTACGCAGGCGCTCCCAGTCAGCCCACGCTTCACGCCACCTACGATCTTCCGCAGACCAAAACCGAGATGCTGCGCGACGCGCCCATCGCCGGTATCATGTATGACAAGTCGCTCGATCCGGACATCCGGTCCCTGCGTCAGACCGTTCTCTACGGACTCAAAGGCATCAGCGCCTACGGGCATCAGGCGAGAGAGCTCGGCTATTACAGCGATGAGGCGGATGATTTCTATATTCTCGCCCTGGAAGCCCTCACGGACGACCGGCTGTCGGTCGAGGAACTGATCCGCCTTACCATGCGCACCGGTGAGATGGCAATCGAAGTCATGAAAAAACTGGACGAAGCCAACACAACCATCTATCAGAACCCAGCCCCGCAAAAAGTCAATGTCCACCTGAAAAAAGGTCCGTTTATCATCGTCTCCGGGCACGATTTAAAAGACCTTGAAATGCTTTTAAAGCAGACGGAGGGAACCGGCATCCATATCTACACCCACGGAGAGATGCTTCCCTGTCACGGTTATCCGGGGCTGAACAAATATCCGCACCTCGCCGGGAATTTCGGTGGTGCCTGGCAGGATCAGCAGAAACAGTTCGACAATCTTCCCGGCTGTATTCTCATGACCACCAACTGCATCGTTCCGCCAAAGGACAGCTACAAAGACCGTATGTATACGACGGGTGCAGCTTCTTATCCGGGATGCACCCATATTCCGGGCGGTGTCGGAGAAGAA
>OLPH01002967.1_pt1 | contig 12711 bp, 8 predicted proteins | sample 1672951 | NCBI WGS metagenome assembly OLPH01 (sample SAMEA3136740, study PRJEB25190) | human gut metagenome
AGTAGCCGTTGGGGTACTCCTGCTCGGGCACGATGGTGATATCGGTGATGCCCATATCGTTCAGCACATGGGTCACGGGCACCAGACCGGAACCGTTCAGGGGGCTGTACACCAGCTTCAGACCGGCAGTCCGGCACAGACCGGGGCGCACCTGACGGGCCTCGATGGCATCGTACAGGGCCTTCTTGCAGTCATCGCCCACAAAGCGGATCAGGCCCTGCTCCACGCCAGCGGCAAAGGAGATGTACTTTGCGCCGGTCAGAACATCGGTCTTCTGGATCTCATCATAGACGATGGCGGCGGCATCATCGGTCATCTGGCAGCCATCCGGGCCGTAGGCCTTGTAGCCGTTGTACTTGGCGGGGTTGTGGGAAGCGGTGACCATGATACCGGCGTTGCACTCGTAGTAACGGGTGGCAAAGCTCAGGGCAGGCACAGGCATCAGGGCATCATAGATGCGCACCTTGATGCCGTTGGCGGCCAGAACACCGGCGGCGGTCTTGGCAAAGACATCGCTCTTCAGGCGGCTGTCGTAGCTGATGGCGACAGTCTGGCTGCCCCCCTGGGTCTTGACCCAGTTTGCCAGGCCCTGGGTGGCCTGACGGACAACATAGATATTCATGCGGTTGGTACCGGCACCCAGCACACCGCGCAGACCGGCGGTGCCAAACTTCAGGGCCACGGCAAAGCGGTCCTTGATCTCCTCGTCATTGCCCTCGATCTTGCTCAGCTCCGGTTTCAGATCCGCGTCCTCCAGATCCGCAGCCAGCCAGCGCTTATACTCATCCAGATACATATTGCACACCTTACCTTTAATTCGTATTTCGCACAGGGATAGTTTTTCCAAACCTACTTATACTATAAACCATTTCTTGGTACTGTGTCAATTCCATATTATGTAAGAATTTTTGCTCCGCAAATCATACAAATGCCACAAAGATTTCAGCCTTTTCCATCATTTGGGGCTTTCGTGCTGTCCGCAGAGCCTGCGGCAGTGCCCGTGCATTGACAAGCCCCCTGCCCGACACTATAATTGGGACAATAGAATATTTTGCCGAGGCCGGACATTTTCCCGGTCATTTCCCCATCGGGCCGCAGACGCGGCGTGAGGAGGCCCCATGTATTCCGTTCTGAAAAGCTATGGTCTGAACGGCCTGAACGGCTTTGCCGTGGCCGTGGAAGCCGATGTCTCCGGCGGTCTGCCCGCCTTTTCGCTGGTGGGCCTGCCGGATTCCGCCGTGCGGGAAAGCGGCGACCGTGTCCGCTCTGCCGTGAAGAATCTGGGCTACAAATGGCCCGACCGCCACATCACGGTCAATCTTGCCCCGGCGGACATCCGGAAGAGCGGCCCGGTATATGACCTGCCCCTGCTGCTGGCGGTGCTGGCATCCTCCGGCCAGATGGAGGAACCGCCCGCCGACGCGGCTTTTCTGGGGGAGCTGGCACTGGACGGCAGCCTGCGCCCGGTTTCGGGCGTGCTGCCCATGGCGCTGGTGGCGGCAGCAGACGGCATCCGCAGCCTGTATGTACCCGCCGAAAACGCCGCCGAAGCCGCCGAGGCGGGCGGCGACGCGATGCAGGTCTATCCCGCCCGCACGGCTCGGGAGGTCGTGGATGCGCTGCGGGGCCTTGTGCCCCTCTCCCCCGCCGCGCCCATCCCCTTTGACCCCGCTTCCGGCTGGAATGCCGCCCCGGATTTTGCGGATGTGATGGGCCAGCCGCTGGCCCGCCGGGCCATGGTGCTGGCGGCAGCCGGCGGGCACAACGTGCTGCTCATCGGCGCGCCCGGCACCGGCAAATCCATGCTGGCCAAACGCCTGCCCGGCATCCTGCCGCCCCTGACCCGGGAGGAAGCTGTGGAGACCACCAAGATCTATTCCATTGCGGGCCAGCTGCCCAAGGGGCGGGGCCTGATCTCCGCCCGGCCCTTCCGCAGCCCACACCACTCGGCCAGCGCGGCGGCACTGGCGGGCGGCGGCACCACCTTCCGGCCCGGTGAGTGCAGCCTTGCCGACTGCGGCGTGCTGTTTCTGGACGAGCTGCCGGAGTTTTCCCGGGACAGTCTGGAAGTTCTGCGCCAGCCGCTGGAGGACGGCCAGATCACTGTGAGCCGTGCGGCAGGCAGCGCCACCTACCCCAGCCGGTTCCAGCTGGTGGCCGCCATGAACCCCTGCAAGTGCGGCTACTACGGCCACCCCACCCGTCCCTGCACCTGTTCACCCAGTGCGGTGCGGCAGTACCGCAGCCGGGTGTCCGGCCCCCTGCTGGACCGCATCGACCTCTGTGTGGAGATGGATCCCGTTGCCTTTGACGAGCTCCACACCAGCACCCCCGCCGAGAGCAGCGCAGACCTGCGCAAACAGGTGCTTGCTGCCCGGGCCGTGCAGGCCAGGCGCTATGCCGCCCCCGGATACGAGGGCGTGCGCTGCAATGCCCAGCTCACAGCCGGGCAGGTGCGGCGTGTCTGCCGGATGACCCCCGCCGCCGAGCGGCTCCTCCGCGCCTCCTACGACACACTAGGCCTTTCTGCCCGCGCCCATGACCGCATCCTCCGGGTGGCCCGCACCGTTGCTGACCTGGCGGGCAAACAGCTGCTGGATGAGGAGGCCCTGCTGGAAGCATTGCAGTACCGCGCGCAGGAAAAAGTCGATTTGACGTTCTGAAAGGAGGTGTTCATCACGAAACAATTTATTTGCAAAAATTGCGGAGCTTCTGATTTTTACGATAAAGATGGCTTTCGTATCTGCAAATACTGCAATTCAAAGTTTATCATCGAAACACAGGATGTTATTCAGAAAGGTTCTTCTATCGCCTTGAATGATGATATACAAATGTTGCTCAACAAATGCCGACAAGAGCCTTGGAACGCACGTAGGTACGCAAACTTGATTTTAGACATTGACCCCCAGAATCGAGATGCAATAAAATATTTGCAATAAAATATTTATGATTGGAGAAAGTCCATATGAAAGTCAAAGATATTGCAGGTCTCTATAATTTGGACAACTATCAATTTGAGAAATTTTTACGTAATCAAAAAGATCCTCTTGGCTATATACAAGAAACATCCACCGGCCTTAGTATCGAAGATTTAGCCGTCCAAAGTTTTGTTGATTCTTTCAATTCTTATCAAGCAGAAGAAGAAGCCAAGCGCGTCCTTCGAGAAAAAGCAGAAGCCGAAAAGGAAATGGCCATGTCTCGTATGTTGATTTCTTCTGGCTTCACCTTTGAGGGCTATCGAATTGTAAAATACTCCGGCTATATTTCTGGTGATGACGCTATCCAAGTTGACCGCGGAACCCACGGCTTTTTCTCTTCGGTCACAAATGTCGGTGAGAGCTTAATGGTTTCTCTCAAGCAGATGCGCCGTCAGGCTTTGAAAGAACTCAAAGAAGCCGCCTATGACTTGGGCTGTAATGCTATCATCGGCGTTGATTTCGATTACATCACACTTGAACCCGAAACCGCCAATTCTTCTGGCGGCACTACTTATCTTCCCTATGTTTTTGGTGTCACTGCCAACGGAAATGCGGTTATTATTGAAAAAATTGAAACTAATATTGAAACCAATTAACAATTCCGCTGTATCGTGCACAGCGCTCTAACCTTATTAACCCACAAATTTTTATCGGAGCATTTATGATAAACGCATTTTACGGGCCATTACAGCCGGAGAGCGGCGCCGACGCAGGGACGCAGGTTTTCTGCGTTTCCAACGAGACGGGCTAGGGCCGGGTGACGGTGGAGCCCGTATTCCCGGGGGTAGAGCTGTGCTACAATGATATGCACCTTGGCTGGTGCAATCAGGAGCAAAATCCCGCCCGGAACATCATTGAGATCAACCCCCGCCGCCGAGCGGCTCCTCCGCACCTCCTACGACACACTGGGCCTTTCTGCCCGCGCCCATGACCGCATCCTCCGGGTGGCCCGCACCGTGGCCGATCTGGCAGGCAAACAGCTACTGGATGAAGAAGCCCTGCTGGAAGCACTGCAGTACCGCGCGCAGGAAAAGGTGGAGGCGTTCTGAGATCCCTCTTGAAAAAGATATCATATATGATATAATAATGGTAAGGAGAGTAGCTTCTATTTATAAGATCGAGTTTTATGCCGCTGCAGATGGAAAAGAGGTCATGGCTGAATTTCTGGATTCGCTCCCGCCGAAACACCAAGCAAAAGCTTTTCGGGAAATCGATCTGCTGGAAAGGTTCGGCAGCTCTCTGAAGGAGCCCTATGTCAAGCACATTGATGGAGAGATCTGGGAACTGCGGATTCGGTTTTCTTCCGATATCTCACGCATTTTCTATTTCACATGGAATTTCAACACCATTGTTTTACTGCACGGCTTCGTAAAAAAGACGCAGAAGACCCCGCGCGGTGAGATTGAGACCGCTCAAAAACGATTGCTCGATTATAAGAGCCGCCATGCTCTGACCACACAAAACCAATAAAGGGAGTGAGCCGATGGATTACCGCACCTATAAAATGAAGACCTTGGCCGAAAAACCAGAAGTCCGCGCTGAATATGAGCAACTCGGCCCGCAGTACGAAGCCATCTGCGCCGCGATCGAGAGCCGCAAGGCCGCCGGGCTGACTCAAAAACAACTGGCCGAAAAAATGGGCACAGCACAGGCCAATATTTCCCGCTTTGAAAACGGAAATTCCAATCCCTCGTTGGAGTTTTTGCAAAAAATGGCTGCCTGTATGGGCAAAACGCTTCACGTTTCATTTGAGTGACCACAAAAACCTTTTCTCACATTTCACGATCTGATCTCTGGATGCGATCCAGACACCGGAACAGCAAAGCTGAAGATCATCCATTTTCCTGACACCACAAAAGGGACGGCGTGGAGCACACGCCGTCCCTTTTTACTTGTTCTCTCAATCCACCACCGGGATATCCAGCCCGAACTCAAGGGGGCGGAAGCGGGGGCAGACATTTTCCGTGATGCAGATGACCGAGGCGGCCAGGCGGCTGCCGATCTCGCAGGATTCAGCCAGAGTCTTGCCGTAGGTCAGGCCGATGACGGTTCCGGCAAAGAAGGCATCCCCCGCACCGGTGGTGTCGATGACATCCACCTTTTTGGCGGGCACGATGCCGCACTCGCCGTTGGCGCGGGCAAACACAGCCCCCTTGCCGCCCATGGTCACCACCATGCAGGGGATGTTGGCGCTGTGCACATTGCCCGCCAGCACCCTGCACATCTCCTCCGGCTCGAGATGGTCGTAATTGTCCGAGAAGAGCAGCCCAGCCTCCTGCTGGTTGCAGACAAAGCAATCGATCTGCTGCAAAAAGTCCCGGCGCTCCATGGCGATGCTCATGTTGGAAACGGCCGCATACACTTTTTTGCCGTACTTTTTGGCGTATTTCAGGGTCTGCTTGACCGTCTCCTTTTCAAGGTCCAGCTCCAGCGCGATGCTGTCGCAGTCGGCAAAGATCTCATCCCCCTGCTCGGCCAGCAAGCCGATGAGCGGCGTGGTATCCGGCCGCTTGGAGATGGCGGCAGTTACATCACCCCTGTTGTCAAAGATGGCCAGCCAGGTGCCCATGCCGTCCGGTACCTTTTTGATGAACCGGGTGTTGACCTTGTGGTTCTCCAGCTTGTCAATGACATCCTGACCCATGCCGCTGTCATCGACAAGGCTCACGAAGGTGGGCCGGAGCTCCACGTTGGCGATATCCTCTGCTACGTTGCGGCTCACGCCGCCGTGGACCTGCTCCATTCTGCCCGCGTTGCGCCCGCCGGGGATATAGGTGGAAAGCGGATATCCCTTGATGTCCACAAACACTGCGCCGATGACTACGATGCCCATAAATTTCTTGATTCCTTTCCGGATTTTACTTTGATATCTTCTATTATATAACAGCTCTTGACAAAAAGCCATTTTTTTCTCTCAAAGCCTACTCTGCCCTTGAAAAAATGTGGCAGAGCTGCCCCGAAGAAAGAGCCTCCGGCATCCACCGGTAATCGCTGCTCAGGCTCAGGATCGCATCATACTTCACGCAGTCCGGCCGGGCAGGCGAGGCCAGCAGGTAATCCGCCTGCACAGGGGCCGCAAGCGCAGCACTGCCGCTCAGGGTGACAAAGGTCTGCCCGGCGGCGTGGATGCGGGCCACACAGCCGTTCCGGGTGCGGAGCACCTCCACCTCTGCCGGGCCGCAGCGGACACGGCGGGTGGCATAGAGCGCCATCCGGTCAACGGCAATGCGCTGTTCTGCCCCCATCCGCTGGGCGCTCCGGGGCCTGAGCCGCAGGTCGATCAGGCACTCCACCGTGCGGATATTCCGGCGTTCCAGCGTGGTCTCCACGGCGCACCGGGTCACGTCACCGCCGCGGAAGAGGATGACGGCACTCCCGTTCCGGCTGATGACCACCGCCGGGGCATTCCGGCTGCCCACCAGCTCCACCCGGACAACATCCCGGTTCAGGGCATTGCCGGTGAAAACAGCAAGCCCCGCCGTCAGCAGAAGGGCAGGCAGGGCCACCCGCAGACGTACCCTGTTATGGAACGCCAGCCAGCAGAGCCCGGCCAGCAGCAGGCAGACCACGGCGGCATAGGCGGTGTCGAACCAGATCTGTGCCCCGGGCCAGCCGGACACCCAGAGCGCCCAGCTGTCCAGCACCTCTGCCAGTAATTCCGCGCAGCACGAGCACACCCGCTGGGCCGGGGCCAATGCAGGCACCAGCCCCAGCAGGGCCGCCCCCAGACCGGTGAGCAGGATGGGTTCCACCAGCCAGAGCACCGCCGCACCGGACACCAGCGCGTACAGGCTGGTGCTCATCCCCCGCAGCACCAGCACCGAGAAGGTGGCCATAGAGGCGCAGGCCGAAATACAGACCGTTTCCCACAGACTCCCCGCAAGCCCATGCGCTTTCCGCTTCCAGAACCGGAGGCGGAGGTGCTTTTTCTCTGCCCGCTGTTTTTCCCAGGCTTCCTGACTGCGGCGCACCACGGCCCCACCGGCCAGGGTGCCCACCACCGCCGCAAAGGAGAGCTGAAAGCCCACGTCACAGACGGCGTAGCTGTTGCCCGCCGTCATCAGAACACCGGCCACGCCCAGCGAGGTCAGGGCATCCGGCGGGCCGTAGACCCAGACCCCCAGCGCACTGAGCCAGACGGCCCCCGCCGCGCGCAGAACAGAGGGCGTAAAGCCCGTCACGCCCACCAGCAGCAATGCCATCACAGCGCTGAACAGCGCCCTGACCCGGCGGCCGGTATAGCCGCGCAGTCGCTTTTTGCGGCGGGGCAGCAGCCTGCCCAGCACATCGCCGCACAGGATCGAAACGTGCATTCCGCTGACCACCAGCACATGGGAAAGCCCCGCGCCCCGGTAGGCTGTGCGCAGTTCCTTGGAGAGATGGGTGCGGTCGCCCGTGACCATGGCGGCCAGCACGCCCGCCGGGCCGGAGGCCATCCCCTGCCGCAGGGCGGTGCTCAGCCGCTTCTGGAGCCGGGCCGTCCGGGCACGGAAGGAGGTGCTCTGCCCCAGCAGCGCAAAACCTTTCTCATAAGCAGCGTTCAGGGCAATGCCATCGGCCAGGGCATTCAGGCGGGCGGTGTCATCGGGCATTTCCAGCGCAAAGCGGCCCTTGACCCGGTCGCCGGGGCTGCAGGTGGGCAGGCTGGCGCACTCCACCCGGAGGGAGGCCGCCTCCCGATCCACCGTTTTCACCTGCAGGACCGCCCGCACCCTGCCAGGGGAATAGGAAGAGGAGGTACTCTCCACCTCTGCCTCCAGCAGGACACTGCGGCCATCGTAGGCGGTCTGGAGCTTTTCCCATTTTGCCTGCGTGGAGCCGGTCAGCACAAGGCCCAGCACTGCCCCCAGGATCAGGCAGATGCCATAGCCCCAGGCCGGACTTTTGCGCAAACGGCCCGCCAGCGCCCACAGCAGACCGGCAATAAAAAATGCCGCAAACGGCACAAAACGTCCCGTTTGCGGCAAAAAGGCGCACACCAACTCCAGCCCCAGCGTTCCTGCGCAGAAAACACAGAGCGGGCGGCGCATCCTACTTAGTGGAAGAACAGGGGCAGCGGCTCAAGGAAGATGATATCCTTGCGCTCGGCTGCATCGCCCTCGGCCAGAACAGCGGCCTGGCCCACGATGGTGCACTGGGTCTTTTCTGCCAGTGCGTCCAGCGCCTTCAGGGAGCCGCCGGTGGAGATGACATCATCCACCACAAGCACACGCTTGCCGTTCATCTTGTCCAGCTCCTTGCGGTCGATGACCAGCTTCTGCTTGCCTGCGGTGGTGATGGACTGATCCTCCACCACGACAGGGTCGGCCATATAGAGCTTTTCGCCCTTGCGTGCGCAGATGTAGGGCTTGCCGCTCTGGCGGCTCATCTCGTGTGCCAGAGGGATGCCCTTGGCCTCAGCGGTCAGCAGGATATCAAACTCGGGGCACTTTTTCAGCAGCTCGGTGGCAGCAGCCACGGTCAGCTCTGCATCGCCCAGCATGATGAAGGCCGCAATGTCCATGTGGTCGTTCACCTTGCAGATGGTCAGTTCACGGGTCAGGCCCGCAACATTCAGGGTATAGGTCTTTGCCATAACAATTCCCTTCCTTTTGTTCGATCCGTTATTTTTATACGCGGCTCAGACAGGCAGCTTCTCGCCGCCCAGCACATGGAAATGCAGGTGCTTCACGGTCTGGCCGGCATCCTCGCCGACATTGGAGATCACGCGGTAGCCGTTGTCCAGGCCGACTTCCTTAGCCAGCTTGGCGATCACGGCAAAGATATGGCCCAGCAGGGCACCGTCCTCCTCCGTCAGGGCAGCGGCACTCTGGATGTGCTTTTTGGGCACAACAAGAAAGTGCACCTTGGCCTGCGGGTTGATATCGTAAAACGCCACGACCTGATCGTCCTCATACAGCTTTTTAGAGGGGATCTTGCCCTCGGCGATCATGCAAAACAGACAATCTTCCATGGGAATTGCTCCTTTCGATATTTATAAACAGCCTCGCCCTCTCCGTCACGGCTTACGCCGTGCCACCTCTCCCAAAGTGAGAGGCCTTGGCAGTACGGTAAACCTTCTGGTTTTGCCAAGGGCTCCCCCTTTGGGGGAGCTGGCGAACGAACGTGAGCCTGAGAGGGTGAGCCCGCTTCCAATCAGCCCAGCTGCTTCTCAACGATGCCCTTGACAGCGGCCAGAGCCTCGTCGATCTTGGTCTCGTCCTTCAGGCCGGCCATTGCAAAGTCGGGCTTGCCGCCGCCCTTGCCGCCTGCGATAGCGCTGATCTCCTTGACCAGAACGCCAGCCTTGAGGCCCTTTTCCTGTGCCAGCTTGTTCACGGTGACAGCCATGGTGACCTTATCCTCAGCCTTGCCCACCAGAACAGCGACCACAGGGTTGACAGCCTTCTCGCGGATGCTGTCGCACATGCCGCGCAGGGTTTCGCCGGTGGTGCCGGTGAAGTAGGCAGAGGCGATCTTCACGCCGTCTGCTTCCTCGGCGTTGTCAAACAGGCTGTCCACCTTGGAAGCGGCGATCTTTGCCTTCAGCTCCTCCAGCTCGCGGCTCATGGCCTTGTTCTCGGCCATGACGGCCTCGGCACGGATGGGCAGAGAGGTGATGTTGTTGGCCTTCAGGGTGTTGGCCACGGTGTGCAGCATTGCCTCCTGCAGATTTGCACGGACGAGCAGGTTGCGGCCGGTGACAGCCTCGATGCGGCGGATACCGGCGGCAACAGAGGATTCGCTGACGATCTTGAAGCCGCCAATCTGGGCGGTGTTCTTGACGTGGGTGCCGCCGCAGAACTCGGTGGACCAGCCCTCGATGTTCACAACGCGGACGACCTTGCCGTACTTCTCGCCGAAGAGGGCCATTGCGCCCAGCTTCTTGGCCTCCTCGATGGGCATCTCCTTGACGGTGACGTTCATCGACTCGTAGATCTTATCGTTGACGATCTTCTGCACCCGGGCCAGCTCCTCAGGCGTGACGGCGCTGAAGTGGGTGAAGTCGAAGTGGGTGATCTCCGCATCCTGATAGGAGCCTGCCTGATGGACATGGTCGCCCAGGACCTCACGCAGGGCAGCCTGCAGCAGATGGGTCGCGGTGTGGTTGCGGCAGACGGACATCCGGTATTCCTTGTCCACCTGAGCGTTCAGGTGGTCGCCCACCTTGACGATGCCGCTCTCCAGCACGCAGGTGTGGACGTAGTAGCCCTTGGGGGTCTTTTTCACGTCCAGCACACGCAGGCTGCACTCGGGGCCGGTCAGCAGGCCGTTGTCGGCCACCTGGCCGCCCATCTCCGCGTAGAACGGGGTCTTATCCAGCACCACCAGCACGCCGTCCTTTGCCTCCTCGTCGGTGGCAATGGCATCGGTCAGGGTCTCCTCGTCGCTCAGGGCGACCACAACGCCGGTGTCGTTCAGGGTCTCATAGCCGGTAAAGACAGTGGGCTCAACGGTCAGGCCGCCGAACAGGTCCTCGCTCCAGCCGGAGATGTTCTTCTTCAGGCGCTCGGCACGGGCGCGCTCCTTCTGCTTCTTCATCTCAGCATGGAAGCCGTCCTCGTCGATCTCAATGCCCTGCTCGGCAGCGATCTCCTTGGTCAGGTCGAGGGGGAAGCCGAAGGTATCGTTCAGCTTGAACACGTCCAGACCCTTGAGCAGGTGCTGGTGTGCCTTTTCCAGGCCGTCGATCATGTTGTTCAGGATGTTCATACCGGCATCGATGGTGCGGGCAAAGTTTGCCTCCTCGGTGCCGATGACCTTCTTGATATAGGCATCGTGCTCACGCAGCTCGGGGTAAGCGCTCTCGCTGGACTGGATGACCGTCTCCACCAGTTCCACCAGGAAGGGGCGGGAGATGCCCAGCATCCGGCCATGGCGGGCAGCGCGGCGGAGCAGACGGCGCAGAACGTAGCCGCGGCCCTCGTTGGAGGGCAGGATGCCGTCAGACACCATGAAGGTGCAGCTGCGGATGTGGTCAGTGATGACACGGATGGAGATGTCATCCTTGGCGTTCTCACCGTAGGTCTTACCGGCAATGTGCTCCACATGGTGCAGCACGCTCTGAACGGTATCCACCTCAAACAGGTTGCCCACGCCCTGCATCACGCAGGCCAGACGCTCCAGGCCCATGCCGGTATCGATGTTGGGACGTGCCAGACGCTCGTAGTGACCCTTGCCGTCGGCATCGAACTGGCTGAACACCAGGTTCCAGATCTCCATATAGCGGTCGCAGTCACAGCCCACGCCGCAGGTCGGCTTGCCGCAGCCGTACTCGGGGCCGCGGTCAAAGTAGATCTCAGAGCAGGGGCCGCAGGGGCCGGAGCCGTGCTCCCAGAAGTTGTCCTCCTTGCCCAGACGCACCATGTGGTCCGGAGCAATGCCCACCTTCTTGGTCCAGATATCGTAAGCCTCGTCGTCCTCTTCGTAGACGGAGATGTGCAGCTTATCCTTGGGGATAGCCATCCACTCGTCGCTGGTCAGGAACTCCCATGCCCAGGGAATGACCTCCTCCTTGAAGTAATCCTGGAAGGAGAAGTTGCCCAGCATCTCAAAGAAGGTGCCGTGGCGGGCGGTGATGCCCACGCGCTCGATATCCGGAGTACGGATGCACTTCTGGCAGGTGGTCACACGGTGGCGGGGAGGCTCTTCCTGAGCCAGGAACCACTTTTTCATGGGGGCCATGCCGCTGTTGATCAGCAGCAGGCTGGGGTCGTTCTTCGGCACCAGCGGGAAGCTGTCCAGACGCAGGTGGCCCTTGCTCTCAAAGAAGCTCAGGTACTTTTCACGCAGTTCATTCAAACCGGTCCATTGCATAGGTTTTCTCTCCTCAATTGTCCTTGGCGTTTGCACGTCAGTTTTTATGATGTTATGGCAGAGGGGCGGGCAGGCGCAAAAACAAAAACAGCCCCATCCCAAAAGGGACGAGGCTGTGTAAAACTGCTCCGTGGTACCACCCAAATTGCAAAGGATAAAACTGCTTGTCCCCTGCCGCTTTCGGCGCGGTAACGCTGCGCTGCGTCCGACTTGTTTCGCCGGAAGCTCCGGGGCGGCACGAAACGAGACCTGCCGGAGCGCCTTGCAGCTGGGAGCGCTCTCTCTGGGCGGCGGTGTGCATTTCTGACCCCATCAATGCCATCTGTCATAATTCACATCCCGCAAAAAGGCACAGTGCCCCTTGCGTACACTTAAATTATAGCATCCCGGAAGCGTTTGTCAACGGGTTTTCCACAAATTTTACGGCACCCAGATGCGGTCTACATGGGTCATCTCGCCGTTTTGGATGGTCACGGTCGTGTTTCCCGCATTCCACCCATAAACATCTTCTTCGCTGCTCATTGCATCGCAAACCGCCCGGTCTCCCTTGACCATCACTGGGTCGGCTCCAAAGTCTGCTGCGCCGTCCGATAGTTCGATATCGTCTGCCATAACAAGCTGCTTCACCACACCAACTTCATAATAAGCGGGAAAATCATCCCATGTCAGAGTCCGGTAATGGTCCTCCTCTTTGCATAAGTCGATGCCGCCTTCTTCTATTCCGCCGTTGATGGTCACATAGTTGTTTTCCCGCTCGATGCTCTCCACGGTCAGGGCTGTAGTTTCCTCTGTCCCGTTTAGATGTGTTACAATGGTATCGCCTTCGCTCAATGCTTCTATCTCTGGGGCTGTGTACCGGTCATAGTCGTATACGACCGCGTCGTTGATGGTATTCTTGCGTTCACCGACCCATACTTTATCGCTTTCAAAGCTGATG
>OLPH01002969.1_pt1 | contig 12709 bp, 9 predicted proteins | sample 1672951 | NCBI WGS metagenome assembly OLPH01 (sample SAMEA3136740, study PRJEB25190) | human gut metagenome
AAATCCTGGCCGGACTTATCAGGAAATAAAGGATACCTACATCCGTTTTATCGGGAACGACCTTTTCGACTCCGGTTTTATGGACCAGACGATCGATGAATGGTATAAAACAGAAGACAGGGCAGTCGGTATGATCGGTTATTTTACAGTGATCGCATGCATGCTGGCCATTATGGGAATTTTGGCGATGTCTACTTATTTTATTCAGCAACGTCTGAAAGAAATCGGGTTGCGCCGGGTGAACGGTGCCAAAGTAAGGGATGTGTTGAATATGTTGATACTCCCAGTCCTTTGATATGATCTGAATGTTCATGCGTAATCAGGATTCCGTCCAGATCACGTCCGGTAAGATCAAGACTGTTTAAACCGGCTTCCATCTTTTTGCCACTGATTCCGGTATCAACCAGCACATGCGTATTCTCTGAGCCTACGTAAATACAGTTTCCGCTGCTTCCGCTCGCAATACTGCAAAATCTCATAATTTCTTAATCCCTTCTTCTATCTGGCGCCATGTTTCCTCTGGCAGACCGTTATTTGTAATTACACAATCCGTATTCTGCCGGAAAAACGCCTCGGAAGCCTGTCTCTTTATGATGCTCAGAGCTTTTTCTCTCGTGTAACCTCTGCTGCTCATAAGACGTTCTATACGTATCTCCTGATCCGTATGTACATACCAGACCTGATCGCAGAAAGCATTATACTTTTCTTCCAGAAGAAGTGCTGCCTCTATCACAAGCAATCTGCAACCTGCCTGTCTCTGTTTTCGGATTTCCTCTAAAATATATGTTTTGACAGCAGGATGAATAATAGCATCAAGACTTTGACGCATTAACTCATTACCAAATACTACATCAGAAACCTGCTTTCGGTCAATAGTTTTATCGTTTTTTATTATTTGTCTGCCAAATAATGCAATTACATGCTCATAGCAGAGTCCACCTGGTTCCATAACCAGATGTCCAATCTTATCTGCCTGAATCACATACGCATCATATTTCTGACTTAAGTAATCCAGAATCGTACTTTTGCCGGCGCCCACACCGCCGGTAATTCCTATGATTTTCATTTGTTACGCCTCATTATTTTGCTTCATACCAGCTGTTTCCTTCATGCATATCGACATCCAGTTCTACAGAAAGATGTACAGCTCCCTTCATTTCCTCTTCAAGGATGCGGGATACTGTTTCCACTTCCTCCTTCTTTGTTTCGATCAGAAGCTCATCATGCACCTGAAGAACCAGTCTGGACTGCAGCCCTTCTTCTTTCAGGCGCTGATATACCCGATTCATCGCGATTTTGATAATATCAGCGGCTGTGCCCTGAATCGGTGAATTCATCGCCACACGCTCTCCAAAAGATCTCTGCATAAAGTTACCGGATTTCAGTTCCGGAATCGGTCTGCGGCGTCCAAGCATTGTAGAAACATACCCCTTTTCTTTTCCATCCGCTACAAGTCCATCAAGAAATCCTTTGATCTTTGGATAAGTTTCAAAATATTTTTCGATATATTCAGCAGCTTCTTTTCGTGTGATACTCAAATCCTGACTCAGGCCAAAAGAGCTGATGCCATACACGATTCCGAAGTTAACTGCTTTGGCATTTCTTCGCTGCAGATCTGTAACCTCATCAAACGGTACATGAAATACTTGTGATGCAGTCAGTCTGTGGATATCTTCCGCCTCTCTGTATGCCTGAATCAGTTTCTCATCACCTGACATATGTGCCAACACACGAAGTTCGATCTGTGAATAATCTGCATCCAGAAATACATACCCATCTTCCGGCACAAAAACTTTGCGGATCAGACGTCCAAGCTCCATACGCACTGGAATATTCTGCAGGTTCGGTTCTGTACTGCTGATACGCCCGGTCGCTGTAATCGTCTGATTAAAAGTAGAATGAATTCTGCCATCCGCTTCAATCACTGCACTTAGGCCATCTGCATAAGTAGATTTCAGCTTGGTAAGCTGTCTGTATTCCAGAATATCATTAACGATTGGCTGCTCTGGCGCAAGTTTTTCCAAAATATCAGCAGCTGTAGAATAGCCCGTCTTTGTTTTTCTTCCACCAGGGATACCCATTTTTTCAAAAAGAATCACGCCAAGTTGTTTGGGAGAATTGATATTAAACTCTTCTCCAGCCTGTTCGTAGATCAGCTTTTCAAGTTCTGCGATACGAACTTGGAGTTTCTCTCCATAAGCTTTAAGTTCCTCGCCTTTGACACGAATCCCCCATTTTTCCATAGAATCCAGTGTAAAGATTAATGGAAGTTCAATTTCTCTGTAAACATTCCACATTTCTGTTTCTTTTAAGGCATTTTCAATCGGTTCTCTGGTTGCATATGCCGTATAAGCCAAATGACACGCATAAGATATCAATCCATCAGAGGATTTTTCCCAGGCTGCCTTTAGAGAATCTTTGCCGAGCAGATCCGTTCGCGTCGGAAGTAAGGCTCCATCAAGATATTCTCTTGCAATATCGTCAAATGTATAAGAAGATTTTAATGGATTCAGAAGATATACTGCCACACCTGTATCAAATACATGGCCTGCATCCTCGAGTCCAACATGTTTCAACATAGATTTTACATCTATGGAACAGAGAATCGTACTGTCAGCGATTTCCTTCAATGCTGCACAAATATAATCACCGGTAAGCAACCCCTCAACCGGAACATAATAAATTTCTCCTTTGGTAAGAGCTATTCCAAGGCCATATACGCCTTCTTTATCAGAAAGCAATGCCACACCGATATAATTTTTCTCAGCAGCTTTCTTAAACAGTGCTTCTGCGCCTCCAAGATCACTGCAGGTAAAAAAATTCTGCTCAATCGTGTTCTCCGGTACAGCTGAAGTATCAAATCTTCCAAGAAGATTTTTAAATTCCAGCTGTTTACAGAGCTGATACGCTTCCGGAGTATAAAGATTCCCAAGTCTCGCCTCTTCATATACATATTCCAGCGGACTTTCTGTATTGATCGTAGCAAGTGCCTTGCTAAGTTCTGCAAGATCATAATGCTCTCTCAACGATTCCCGGGCTTTATTTGGTTTTATTTCTTCCAGATGTACATAGGCATTTTCAATTGTTCCAAACTCAACGATCATTTTGGTTGCCGTCTTTTCACCAACGCCTGGAATTCCCGGAATATTATCTGCCGAATCTCCCATCAAAGCCTTTAATTCTATAATCTGTGGCGGTGTTACCTGATATTTTTCAAGGACTTCTGCTGCATGAAAATTTTCGATAGTTGTCTTTCCTCTTGAGGTTTTTGGCAGACGAATCATAACTTTTTCTGTTGCCAGCTGAAGAAGATCTCTATCACCTGACAGGATTGTAACATCCATTCCTTCTTTTTCACTTCTGACAGCCAGAGTTCCCAAAAGATCATCTGCCTCATATCCTGCTTTTGAAACAATTTTTATTCCCATTGCCGTAAGCATTTCCTTCATCAACGGAACCTGCTCTCTAAGTTCCTCCGGCATTGGTTTACGTGTTCCCTTATATGCTTCGTACATCTTATGGCGGAAGGTAGGCTCATGAAGATCAAAAGCAACTGTCAGATACTGCGGTTTCTCCTCCTCCAGGATACGAAAAAGGATATTTAAAAAGCCATAAACCGCACCTGTATGTTTTCCCTCTGCATTGGTCAGATCCGGAAGTCCATAAAAAGCGCGGTTCAGAATACTGTGTCCGTCTATCAATAATATCTTTTCACTCAAAATAATATCCTCCTGTATCATGTTATAAAAAGTGCGTTACTTCCATTACAAGAAATACAACAAATGATCCAGCCGCGATCACTACTGCCATAAAAAAAATCACAGACAAAAAATGCAGCCATCTTTTCTGGCGGATATATCTGCGTGATCGACGGATATCCTGTTCCAGAAGTTCCCGAAAATCAAGGACCGTACCATCTTCCTTCTCATCCAGCTGCTGAATTGCCTCATGAACGATAAAATATGTCTCCAACTCATCATAACAGGAAGAACAATGCTCTATATGATCCAGAAATTCTTCCAGTTCGTCTGTGGACAATGTATGCTTGATATATCTGGCAACCAGTGTTTCTGCCTGTCTGCAGTCAATACCTGACAACGTTCTTCCTCCTTTTTTCAATATCATATTACTGAAAAGATTATAATTTCACTGTTTTGTAGTATAACACAAAAAGAGACGTTTCACAATGAGAAACGTCTCTTTCGTACAGCTGCTGTTCATAGTAATTCACATGGCAATATTATATCTTATCGGTTTTCTCTTCGGAAATTTTCAAAGTATCTTCTACCACTGGTGTAGGAGTTTCGAGAATCTTCATAAATTCTTCTCCGGTAATCGTCTCATGCTCATACAGATACTGCGCAAGTTCATGGAGTTTGCCGATATTATCCTGAAGAATCTTCAGCGCTTTTTCATGCTGTTTGCGAACAAGTTCCACAACTTTTTTATCCAGCATTGTCTGTGTTTCAAAAGAGCATGTCAGGCTGGAATCACCACCCAGATATTGATTGCTGACACTTTCCATCGCAACCATATCAAAATCATCACTCATGCCATAACGCGAGATCATGGCTCTGGCAATCTTTGTTGCCTGCTCAATGTCATTGGAAGCACCTGTTGTGATCGAATGAAAAATCAGTTCCTCTGCAGCACGACCGCCCGTAAATGTTGCTATCTTATTTTCCAGTTCTTCTTTACTCATCAGATAATGTTCTCCATCATCTACCTGCATCGTATATCCAAGAGCACCGGAAGTACGTGGTATAATCGTAATTTTGTGTACCGGTGCAGATTCTGTCTGTTTAGCTGCTACCAAAGCGTGTCCGATTTCATGATAAGATACGATCAGTTTTTCTTTATTAGAAAGAACACGGTTTTTCTTTTGATATCCAGCAATTACAACTTCAATACTTTCTTCAAAATCTGCCTGTGTGGCAAATTTACGTCCATCACGTACTGCACGAAGCGCCGCTTCATTGACAATATTGGCAAGTTCAGCTCCAGAAGCGCCGGCAGCAGCCTTCGCTATATCATCAAAACGAACGGTATCTGCAATCTTGATTTTCTTTGCATGTACCTTCAAAATCTCCTCACGGCCCTGAAGATCCGGAAGTTCTACCGGAATTCGTCTGTCAAAACGTCCCGGACGAAGAAGTGCAGGGTCAAGAGAATCCGGACGGTTTGTTGCCGCAAGAATTACCACGCCTTTGGATCCATCAAAGCCATCCATTTCTGTAAGGAGCTGATTCAAAGTCTGTTCACGTTCATCATTGCCACCTGTAAATCCAGCTCCATCACGTTTCTTACCAATTGTATCAATCTCATCAATAAATACAATACATGGTGCTTTTTCATTTGCCTGTTTAAAAAGATCACGTACTTTGGCCGCGCCCATACCAACAAACATTTCTACAAACTCAGATCCCGAAATAGAGAAAAACGGAACTTCAGCTTCACCTGCAACTGCCTTGGCAAGAAGAGTCTTACCTGTTCCAGGAGGACCCACAAGCAGTGCACCCTTTGGCATAGACGCCCCAATTTCTGTATACTTCTGCGGATTATGCAAATAATCAACGATCTCCGTCAGAAGATCTTTTGCCTCATCTTCACCTGCAACATCAGAAAATTTAATTCCTGTAGAAGATTTCACGTATACCTTGGCATTACTTTTGCCAAAAGACATTGCACCACCAGGGCCGCCACCCATAGATGACATTATCTTCTTACTCAGCCAGCGACCAATAAAAATAAAGATCACGATTGGCACTACATAGCTGAGAAGCAATGTCATCAGTATAGAAGGACTTTCCGGAAGAACTTCATCCATTGTTACCCCTGCATCCAACAGGCGATTAACCAGATCAGAGTCATCCATCTTGACAGTTTTACACAGAACCATATTCCCGGAATTACTGTCTTTCATCTCATAATATATATAATTTTCTTCTACTGTAGCCTTTGTTACATTCCCATCTTCAACATTTTCAATAAACGTAGAATAGTCCGTCTTCTGCACGCTTCGTTCCTGTACGGCCGGAACAACCAGCATATTCAGAAGAACGATGATAACACCTGCAATGATATAATATACATACATAGGTATTTTCTCTGGTTTTTTGTTCCCAAACTTCATTTATCTTTTGTCCTCCAAATCTTCGAAAGTCCCGGTATTTAGTATCTCCGGATTCTTTCAAAATCATTTATGTCATGTACCATATCATTTTTCTTTCCAAGATTCAATGTCCATTCTATGAAATTTTATAAACTTTTCATAAAAAAGCTACAATGTTGATAATCAAAAAAAGCTCTCTGATTATCAGAGAGCCTGAGTTAAGTGCCGCTGGCCGGACTCGAACCGATTTTTGAGGAATTTCGCAAACACCAGTAAATACAAGAAAAGTCTGGAAACCCCTGTAAAATCATTGCTTTTATTATGTTCTGCATTGCAGGATGAAGTGTAGAAAAACATATAAAATACACACTGGTTCTCACGAAAGTTCACACGAAATGATGATACAATATTCTCCCGGCAGTGGGTACCTGCCGGGATTTCTTCTTGTAATTTATTATTGTTTCTTGATAAACCACGATGCAACAAATCCATAGTACTTACCATCAATCCGAATATAATACCAGTTCGAGCCGTCTGCTGCCTTAATGGTATCGCAGACATCTACCAGATTCCCTTTCTTGAGGAGTGGCCACTTTTTAATCTTCGGATTCTCTGCACCAGCCCAGGAACGAACATTGAGTTCGTTTGCTGTGACTTTTCCTACCCATTTCGGAGTCTTGCTCAGATTGACGGCAGTCTCTGTCGATGTTTGATCAGCTACTACTCCATAATCGATCCACACATATCCATCAATAGAAGAATCTGTAAGCTTGTACTTTTTATTGCGGCATGCCCCGCCGTTGGCAACCACGCCTGCTGCACTGGATGTGTTTCCTTCATTCGTATACACATACTTTGTGTCGTACGTCCGCACGAATCCAATGTGTGAACCGTTCCGGAAGATGATCAGTGCACCTTTCTTTGGTGTCTTCTTCCATGTACCTGTGTTTTTCGCATGAGCTGTCACACTTTTACAATTGTAGAAACCGCCACCCATAATCTGCAGCGCCTTTGTCAGTCCAAATACTTTTACCAGCTTCCAGAACTGGTATACCGCACACCATGGCTGTCCCTGGCATCCCGGCTGCCCCCAGCTGTTGACATCACGGGCAAATTTCGTGTAGTTATTATATCCTGCGTTTTTCTGGAAATCATCTAGAAATGCATTGGTCTTCTTTTCCAGATATGGCTTGCCAGTTCCCTCTCCGGCGTAAAAATCGCCAAGATCTGTAAATTCTTTCAATTTGTCTGTTGTTGACACAATTGTATCCTCCTTCTTTGTTTCTGCCGCGTAATCTTTGTAGAATACGCTCCGATCTACTTTTGTACTGATACCTGGAATCACAGCTTTACTGGAATACTGCCAACCAACTCCGAAATCTGGACGAAGTCTCTCAACAACTGTACCATTATCACTGGCCGGATACCTCGCAATCCAAAAATCATACTTTTTCAGGTGACTGCAGATCATATTCGTATACCAGTTTACATTGCAGTAGATACCAAACTTGTACCCTGCTGCCTCTACAATTTTCCGGAACGCATCTGCCATCTTATGAATACTCTCTGCTCCAAGAGTTCTCTGATTGTGATATTCCAAATCAAGCCATACTGGATACTGCAGTTTTCTTCCATTCAGAATAGACACAACCTTTCTGGCTTCGCTCTGAATTTCTGTGATTGTCATTGCATAAGAGTATTTGTAAACTCCTACCGGAATCTTATTCTTTGTGGCACCCTTATAGTTGGCTTCGAAATACCCATCTATAACATTGCCAGCTTCCGTGATCCGGATCATTGCAAAATCCATTCCATAATCAGCAACTTTTTTCCAGTCAATCTTTCTCTGCCATGCAGATACGTCAATTCCTCTTAACTCCATTGTGTACCTCCACTAAAAAGAGGACGATCACTCGCCCTCTGAATCTTTATTGATATCTGCTTTGTCCTCTACCTGTGACTTCACGTGCTCCACGATTGGCAGAAGGAATCCAGGAATCGCTACTCCCATATCTTTGATATTTTCCAAAATACTGATGATTTCATTGCAGATAATCCAGATTGCTACAATGCAGGCCACCAGGAATGTAAATGGTAATGTTATACCTGCAGTCTGTGAAGCATACAAAAGCAGCTGATCTATCACTGCTCCCACCACTACCAAAAGCCACATGCATACCTTTTTCATTATTCCTCTGATGCTTTTATAGGAATTGATATCCTGTGACCGATATGTAGATGCCATCAATCCGGTAGCATAGTCAAGCACATTGCATGCCACCATCAGAAGTACCGGAACTGTAAGTATGCCCAGCATTGAGCTGATCAGTGCGAATAGTCCGGTGAAAAATGCTTTGATATAATTTTCTTTCATATTCTTGTCCTTTCTCCGGTTGCGCCGGCGCAAATTGGCATTAAAATAAGAGCCTTGCGGCTCCGCTCTGATCTTCATATTTCACCTTCTACTTATCTTCTGGATATTCTTCTTTATACAGCATCTCATACTCTTCTACAGAAATCTTATCTTTCTTGACATACTCAATACCGTATTCTCGTACTTTGTCCTGATATTTCTCAGGAATTGCATCAAATGTAATTGTTCCTACGATCAGTCTGTTAAAATATACTTTTATTCTGTTAAGGCCCCTCTTTAGTTAATTAGTTTCCGCTTTCGGTTCTTCTTCCTTATTAATATCCATCAGCTCATTGTACTGTTCTTCAGTAATCCTGCCAGTCGCAAAGAAAATATCAATCTTATTTTTCAAATCATCTGTAAGTCCGTTTCTTTCTTTAATTTTCAGTAATGTTCTATATAACATAATCATACCTCCAATTCTGTTAATGCTACTGCATATTCGCTGTTTACATAGGCTTCTGCTGATTGTAAGTCCATATCATAGATATAATCTCGGTTGTCATTTAACTGCTGTTTGACATAATTCCATCCATTAGCCATGCTAATCGGGTAGTTAAATACTGTATATCCGTCTAACTGTTCTGAATTGATGCTGATGTTCGTTACTGGATAATAGGTTGCAAGTTCTTTTAATGCCTGTGTCTGTTCTGTTGTGAGGTCGGTTTCGATCGGACTTATTAACGGCAAAACAAAATATAAATCGTTATTGTTTAACCATTTTTTCATATCTTCAATAGTTTGTGGCAATGCCATTTTAGAAACTCTCAAATAAATTTTACCCCATGTAACAGCAAATACTCCTCTTGTCTTATTATTGTTGCTTCCGCTTATATCATCAAAATTTGCAATATTAATAATTCCAACTATATCGTATCTAAATTTTGTGGAATCAGCGTAATCAAAAACATACTCATCGCATGCCGCATTTGTTAGAGATACATCGGCTATATTCATAAGCTTTTCTCTTTGAACCATCTGTACAATCTTTCCACGCTCCACATCCACATAATCCGCAATATACTGCTGTCCATCGATTGTGACGTTACCGCCAGATGTTACTGGGATGGCGTTGAGAGTGTAGGGGAGCGGGACGGATTGCTCGGTGTAAGGCTTATAAGGTAACAAGGATTCATTCAATAATAACTGTGGTTTCCATTCCGCATCAACTACAGTACCTTGCTTGACAATAATATTTAAATTAAATGGATATTGTGTCTGTGAATCTGTTGGCTTAAAACTGGTGTAAATAGTTTTCCATGTGTTACCATCAGTAGTCTCTTCGATCACGAATCTGCCACTATACGGATGCCGCTCCGCTTCGTTTCCGTCACGATAGTATGCCTTGAATTCCAAGAAGTTCGGGCTGATAACCTTATCTGCTCCACGTTTCAGTACATTACAGGACGGCTCAATGATGTAAGTTCTTCCCGGTTTTCCGTCAGCCCCCGGCTTACCGTCTGCGCCGGGTTTTCCATCGGCTCCTTGCTCTCCCTTAATTTTGCTCCACGTATATTTCGTTGGGTCAGTGGAATCCTCTTTTGTGGTATCTGTATACTGACCGATATACAGTTTATTAGTTCCATCAGATACAGAGAAACCTGTCCTTCCATCGGCACTGTTCGCATAGGCAATGTGCAGATAATACGTCTTCCCGTCCGTACCGTTCGTTCCGGGGATACCGTCCTTACCGTCAGAACCTTCGAATTTTGACCACGTATATTTCTTCGGGTCGGTGCTGTCGTTCGGTTCGTAGTCTACATAAGTACCAATATACGTGGACGGGGTCTCGGTCATCTGGCTAGATGATGTCGGATTCGCCACAGAACTGTATTTGATATGGAAGTATGATGTCTTGCCATCAACTCCATTGGTTCCGTCCTTACCATCTTTTCCGGGCACTCCTTGTTCGCCTTTTTCGCCTTGTAAACCATCTAGCCCATTGACTCCATTCTTTCCAGCTTTGAGCTTGGCAATCGTGAATCTCCTTGTGATTGACAAGGTTTGTAAGTAAGTGGCTTTGATGTCCACCCATCCGTTATCAGCTGTCAGTCCTGTGACTGTATAGGTGTGCGTATCGGCATCCCAAGAGCCGGTCACACTGTCGGATTTAGTCACTGTATAGCTACAGTCCGATGTAATATCTGACGAGCCATACATAACTTTTGCTGTGGTTGTGACTGTTGGAAATGTTGGAATATTGCCATCTGCATCGGATGTAATGCCCTGATACTCATTTGAAAGTGTTAGGGTCATGTTCTTGGCAGATGCAATATTCTCATCCATAGATGCTAGCTTTTTAGATAGTGGCACTCCTCCGATAGTCAGCGTATCAGGATCCATATATACAGACTTTTTGTCCATGTCAACTTCGAATATAGTTTTTCCGTCAGAATCTTTTACTGTCAATGCCCCCGCATTAATCCATTTTGCATTGACACCAATTACGTTTAGTATTGCAGCGACCATAGTGCCATCAACCAGCCAGCCGGAATTCCAGGTCTTTCCGCCATCTGTTGACATTCCCCAGCCTGCTGCACTAAATTTCACTACGATCGTAGCTTCGGACAATTCGGGTTTATCGCAAAAATAAAGAATGGTACTTCCATCTTCCATTGTTTCATGGATTGGAAAAAGACCATTCTTTGTTTTCATCGCTTCCTGCAGATTGTCAAATGCAGTATCCCACTCTGTTTTCTGTCTTTTGAGATTTGCTCGCAGTTCCTTATAGACTTGTGTAGCCTGGCTGTATCGTGTGCTTGAAAGTCGTGTAGGTGCTTCAGCTCCAGATATCAGATTTTGTGATGTGTGAGCCGTATACTCTACATTTGTGAAGATTGTTTTGTGGTACCGTTTTTTTGTATCGATCACGAGGCCAAGGTCACCAGCTTCCCTCGCAGGATCTGCAGGCGTACTGACCGACATTGGTCGGAACTGCACTCCATTTAAGCGTTCGCCCAGATATGCCGCTACTGTCGCGCCACTGCCACTCTGGATCAGCTTGTTTCCGGAAATCTCCAAAATATAACCTTCTGCGCCAGATTGGTAAGTTATTTCCTCTGTGCTATCTCCATCTTCCTCATTCACTCGAATCCCAGTGATCACTACATCGTCTGTCTGTATCGTTGATCCCGTTAAAAGATCACTGATCTTTAGAATCTCATCAGCATTATCAGCATCTATTATATTTGAATTACCGTTTTTTAACGGTATTTCTATAACCGTACCGATTTCCTGGCCTTCCGAATCTAATATCGCATTCCCATCAACGTCAGTCCAAATTGTATCTTCCTTTTGAACCCAGGTTGCTTCTAAAAGTTCCGTATCGTACCACTGTGCAGATAATTTACCAAATCGATCAATCTTGAAAAACTTGCACGCAATCTGGCCTACCCACTGTAATACCTGTCGGAAGGTCAACGCAGAGTCGTCTGGACGATTCTGTACAATAAAGTTATCATTGTCAAAAGTTGCTGTATCCGATGCCAAGGTAACTCCGCAACAGCTACATGCATCTCGCACTATAGTTCCAAGAGTAGCAGGATACACAAGTTTGCTGAGGGAGTACGATTGATCAAATTTAGTCATATCATCGAAAGCTTTTACGGATATTGAATTGCCTGCCTCTTCTCCCGGTTCCGCTGTATACTTGCCTTTATCCAGCCATTCAGTGGATCCATCCAGTAATTCCAAGCCTACTTGTACAGTTATTACGGCGCCGTTAAAATCATGTTCGTCGAATCTGCCGTCAATATTGTTTAGCTTTAGTGTCAATTGCTGTGCTATTGCAGCACCCAGGTCAAAGCTACTTGTATTTGATGTGCCTTCAGATATCTGAAGTGTATAGATGTCCAGATCTTCCACGGTGTCGTTGCTTCCATCTTGGAAGTTGATAACTACTTTGTGATGAAATATTCCATTTTCTTTCAAAGCTTCTTTGTAAGCTGCAGTTGTCTTTATCATCCTGTCACCTCTGTATAATGTCTACAGAAACGGACTTATACCAATATAGTCCGTCCCCAATGTCTCCCAGATGTTCTTTGCTCAACGTTCCTCTATAGCTTTGTATCGTGATATCAATTCCATCGTCACGAAACGAGAATGGGAAGAAACCTGGAACCAATGTATTCTTGATTGTTTTCACCTGTGATTCTGTCAGGAACTCCCATTTAATGCTCAGATTT
>OLPH01002973.1_pt1 | contig 12696 bp, 10 predicted proteins | sample 1672951 | NCBI WGS metagenome assembly OLPH01 (sample SAMEA3136740, study PRJEB25190) | human gut metagenome
TGTTTGTATCGACCACATTGTAATACTGGGCGCGTCTTTGCGTCAACGACTTTTGTCCGCGCAAGAACATGTTCGGCGGATTTCTCAAGTTTTAAACGCCTGTTATGAGACTTTCTGGCACTTCTCCTTTGAAATCGAAAATATTTAGAAAATATTTCCATTTAACAAAAAGAGGAACCCTAAGCGCAGAGCTTTGGGCTGGTCTGGCCGGTCCCTGTACAGGCTTGGCGGAAAATCGTGGGGAAAATACATAAGGTTTCGCGTTTAAAAAGAGATGGAATTGGTCAAACCAATAAAACTTTGCGGGAGCGGGGAAGTTGAGCGCAAGTTTCTCTTGACAGGGGGCGGAACAGTGTGTTACCGTCTTTGCATACCAAAAATATGATGAAGGGAACAAGTAGCCCGCTTCGCTCCGCTTTCAGAGAATTGCCGGTTGGTGCAAGGCAACAAGCGTCGGATCTGGTGAAATCATCCTGGAGTAGCCTGCTGAAAGAGAACTCTCTGATAGGCAGTGCCGGGCGCACCCGTTACCGTGCAGGGCCTGTTGGGGCCTGCTGAGATGGCGGCGGAAGGATCTTCCACCGTTAACAAGAGTGGTACCGCGAAGGTGTTTCAAAAGCCTTTGCCTCTTGCTTGCAAGAGGCAAAGGCTTTTTTCTTTCACTTCGGCCGTTCTGTTCAGGGCCCATCGGCAAAACCATTCCCACCCACATCGTCAAGAAACAGAAAAGGAGAACACGAACATGGCAATCAAAAAGTATTACGACACTGACTGCAACCTGGGCCTGCTGGACGGCAAGACCGTGGCCGTGATCGGCTTCGGCTCTCAGGGCCATGCCCATTCTGAGAACCTGGCCGAGAGCGGTGTCAACGTGGTGGTGGGCCTGCGGAAGGGCTCCTCCCACTGGGCCAAGGCGGAGGAGTTCGCCGCCACCTGTCCCAATTTCCGCGTGATGGAAGTGGAGGAGGCCGCCAAGGCCGGCGACATCGTGATGATGCTGGTGCCTGACGAGCTGTGCGCCGACATCTACAACAAGCAGATCGCCCCGTACATGACCGAGGGCAAGACCCTGGCCTTCGCCCACGGATTCAATATCCACTTCAAGACCATCGTGCCCCCCGCCAACGTGGACGTGATCATGGTGGCTCCCAAGGGCCCCGGCCACACGGTCCGCAGCCAGTACCTGGAGGGCAAGGGCGTGCCCAGCCTGATCTGCGTGGAGCAGAACTTCACCGGCAAGGCCAAAGAAGTGGCTCTCGCCTATGCCTCCGGCATCGGCGCCGGCCGCGCCGGCATCCTGGAGACCACCTTCAAGGAGGAGACCGAGACCGACCTGTTCGGCGAGCAGGCCGTTCTATGCGGCGGCGTCTGCGGCTTGATCCAGGCCGGCTTCGAGACCCTGGTGGAGGCCGGCTACGAGCCGGAGATGGCCTACTTCGAGACCTGCCACGAGATGAAGCTCATCATCGACCTCATCAACGAGGGCGGCTTCGGCAAGATGAGCTACTCCATCTCCAACACCGCTGAGTACGGCGACTACCGCACCCGCAGCCGCCTGATTACCGAGGACACCCGCAAGGAGATGCGGCAGATCCTCAAGGAGATCCAGGACGGTACCTTCGCCTCCGAATTCCTGGCGGAGATGAACCCCAACGGAGGCCGCAAGACCCACTTCCTGGCCATGCGCCGCATGGCGGCCGAGCACCCCATCGAGAAGGTGGGCGCCCAGCTGCGCAGCATGATGAGCTGGCTGAAAAAGTAAGAGGACCCAAGGCACCGGCCCGGAGGCGGGAACACCTCCGGGCCGGGTAGAAAAAGGAGGAAAGCAAGACCTATGCGCAGTGATAATGTGACCAAGGGCGCCGAGCGGGCACCCAACCGGAGCCTTTTCTACGCCCTGGGCTACACGCCGGAGGACCTGGAGAAGCCCCTGATCGCTGTGGTCAGCGCCCACAGCGACATCGTTCCCGGACACATGAATTTGGACAAGCTGACCGACGCGGTAAAAAGCGGCATCGAGGCCGCCGGCGGTACCCCCTTCATGGTGCCCGCCATCGGCGTGTGCGACGGCATCGCCATGGGCCATGTGGGCATGAAGTACTCCCTGGCCAGCCGGGAGCTGATCTGCGACAGTGTGGAGACCATGTTCATGGCTCACCAGTTTGACGGCTGTGTGCTGGTGCCCAACTGTGACAAGATCGTCCCCGGCATGGTGATGGCGGCGGTGCGGATGAACGTGCCCGCCGTGGTCTGCTCCGGCGGCCCCATGCTGGCCGGTACCTACGGCGGCGAGGAGGTCAGCCTCTCCAAGATGTTCGAGGCTGTGGGCTCCTACAAGGCAGGCATGATCTCCGCCGAGCAGCTGGAGGACTGCACCCAGAACTGCTGTCCCGGCTGCGGCAGCTGCTCCGGCATGTACACCGCCAACTCCATGAACTGCCTGTGCGAGGCCATCGGCATCGGCCTGCCGGGCAACGGCACCATCCCCGCGGTGTACAGCAAGCGGCTGCAGCTGGGCCGCCGGGCCGGCGCCGCCATCATGGAGATGGTCCGCCGGAACATCTGCGCACGGGACATCATCAACGCCCGCAGCATCCGCAACGCCCTGACCTGCGACATGGCCCTGGGCTGCTCCACCAACACGGTGCTGCACCTGCTGGCCATCGCCCAGGAGGCGGGCTGCCCGGTGGACCTGGCCCTGTTCAACGAGATCAGCGAGAAGACCCCCAACCTGTGCCACCTGGCCCCTGCGGGCCCCACCCACATGCCGGACCTGTACGCGGCCGGCGGCATCCCTGCTGTCCAGGCGGAGCTGGCCAAGCGCGGTCTTCTGGATCTGGACTGCCTGACCGTCACCGGCAAGACCGTGGGCGAGAACATTCAGGGGGTCCAGAACCTCAACCACAACGCCATTCGGCCCATCGAGGATCCCTACTCCCCCACCGGCGGACTGCAGATCCTCTGGGGCAATCTGGCCCCCCACGGCTGCGTGGTGAAGCGCAGCGCCGTGGCCCCGGAGATGCTGACCCACACCGGTCCCGCCCGGGTGTTTGACAGCGAGGAGGACGCCATCGCCGCCATCTACGCCGGTAAGATCGTCCCCGGCGACGTGGTGGTGATCCGGTACGAGGGCCCCAAGGGCGGCCCTGGTATGCGGGAGATGCTGAATCCCACCTCCGCTCTCGCGGGTATGGGTCTGGACAAAACCGTGGCCCTTATCACCGACGGCCGGTTCTCCGGCGCCAGCCGGGGCGCGTCCATCGGCCACGTCAGCCCGGAGGCCGCTTCCGGCGGTCCCATCGGCCTGGTGCAGGAGGGCGACGCCATCGCCATCGACATTCCCAATGCCTCCATCATGTTGCAGGTATCTGAGGAAGAGCTGGCCGCCCGGAAGGCCGCCTATGTCCAGCCTGCCCCCAACATCACCACCGGCTGGCTGGGCCGTTACGCCCGGATGGTCACCAGCGCCGACGAGGGCGCGGTCCTCCGCTGAAGGCCTGAGATCGGGAGGAATGCAACATGCACGTACAAGAGATGTACCGGCGGCTGACGGGCCTTGTGGTGTTCCGCCGGCTGCTGCAGGACCCGGTGGTGGCCGCCTGCGGCGAGATGCTCTCCGCCCGGGTGCGGGGGGACAGCGGCGATTTCTCCGCCGCCTGCGCCGGATTTGAAGCCGCCCTCTTCCAGTCCAGCGACAGCTGGTCCTGCTATCTGCGGGAGACGGTGCTGGAGAGCGAGAACGTCTGCATCCGGGGGCAGGCGGTGGGCAGGAGCTCCGTCCTTCAGGAAAGCCTGCGGCGGGAGCTGGCCTTCTTCGACCAGCTCTCCCAGCTGCAGCTGGAGGACCTGACGGCGGGTCTGCGGGAGCCTCCGGAATTTCTGGTGGGCTGGGTCGTGTCTCCCACCGATATCACCCGGGAATACCTCCGCCGGATGGAGGAGGTGGGGGTGAAGGGCTACGGCATCTTCGCCCGGTACCACGTGTTCACGGTGGAGGAGGGGCAACTGGCGCCGGTGAAGCACCCGGATCCCCAGAGGCTGGAGGAGCTGCCTGGCTATGAGCGGGAGCGGGAGAAGGTCATCGCCAACACCCGGGCCCTGCTGGAGGGAAAGCCCGCCAACAACGTGCTGCTGTATGGTGACGCGGGCACCGGCAAGTCCAGCGCCATCAAGGCCATCGCCAACGCCTTCGCGGACCAGGGGCTGCGGCTGGTGGAGGTCAAGAAGAACCAGCTCTATCAGATCCCGGACCTGATGGACGCCCTGGCGTCCAATCCGCTGAAGTTCATCCTCTTCATCGATGATCTGAGCTTCACCGCCAATGACGACAACTTCGCCGCCCTCAAGGCGATCCTGGAGGGCAGCGTGGGCGGCCGGGCCGGCAACATCGCCGTCTACGCCACCAGCAACCGCCGCCACCTGATTAAGGAGACCCTCACCGACCGGGAGGGCGACGACATCCACGAGAGCGACACCCGCCAGGAGCTGATGAGCCTGTCCGCCCGGTTTGGGCTGACCATCACCTTCGGCAGCCCCGACCGGGAGCGGTATCTCCACATTGTGGAGGAGCTGGCCAAGCAGTACGGGGTGGAGCTGGACCCCAGACAGCTGGCGGTCCGCAGTGAGGCATTCGCGGTCCGCTCCGGCGGACGCAGCGCCCGGGTGGCCAAGCAGTTCATCGAGCTGTGCAAGGCCGGCGTCTTCAGCTGACGCCGCGGCGGGACAGTATCTGATAAAGAGAAAGGGGCAGTTCCCATGACAGCAGTCTATTTACAACTGGCGGCGTATGCCTGTGCAACCACCTTTTCCCCGGGACCCAACAACATTCTGCTGTTCAGCAGCACCAGCCGGTACGGCATCCGGAAGTGCTGGCCGCTGATTTTTGGGATCTGGGCGGGATTGATCACCGTTATGCTGCTGTGCGGCTTCGGCTGTGCCTGGCTGGGAGAGCTGGTGCCGCAGATTGTCCCCGTGGCCAAGTATGTGGGCGCGGCTTATATCCTCTATCTGGCCTACCGCACGCTGATGCGCAGCCCCGGCGCCAAGAAGGAGGCCGGCCCCTCCGGCAAGCCGCTGTCCTATGTGAACGGCTTCCTCCTGCAATTCCTGAACGTCCACATCCTGATGCTGGGGATCGCCGCCTATTCCGGTTATATCCTGCCCCATGGGTATACGGTGCCAGCCGTGCTGTGCTTCTCTGTCATCATGGCTGCCTGCGCCGCCACCGGAAACCTGATCTGGGCCACGCTGGGCGCGCTGCTGTACCCGCTGTACAGCCGGTATTACAAATTTGTCAACGCCGTTATGGCGCTGCTCCTGCTCTGGTGCGCCTGGAAAATCATCTCCGTCTGAGAATACATGGTCCGAACGCCCTCCCAAGCCGGGAGGGCGTTTTTTGTGCGGAACAGGCATGTCCGCACCTCTTTATATTATATAATGTAGGACGGGCGCGCCTGCGGCGACACCCAGGGGAGCGGTTTTTGGGGGATAGAGAGGCTGTGCGGCAGATTTGCGAAAAATTTGCGCAAACTGGACGCCGCCGGGCGCCTGATAAAAAGCCGACGCTGTCAAGTAAATGATTAGCTGATAAAAAATTTTCTGCATATTGTGCAAAAAAGTTCCGCAAAATTGTAATAATAGCTGTTTTTTACGTTAACACGTTGACTGTATAAGCACACCATGTTAAAATCTTCTTACTCCCGCAGTTCAGATCCATTTCTGCCTGAATGTGAGAGGAAACCAATTAAGAAGGAGAAAAGAAGTAAGATGAAAAAGTTTTTTGCACTTCTCCTCGCACTGGTGATGTCCCTGTCTCTGGTGGCCTGCGGCGGCGGAGATACCGCCAACGAAGACACCAGCACCGATGACACTGCTACCGAGGAGAACGGCGGCGATACCGCCACTGCCAGCGATGTGGAGATCGCTGTGGTCCTGAAGACCCTGGCCTCCGAGTACTGGGGCTATGTGAAGGCCGGCTGCGATGCCGCTGCCGCTGACCTGGGCGTTACCGTCAACGTGGTGGGCCCCGGCGCTGAGAGCGAGATCGAGCAGCAGGTTTCTATGATTGAGCAGCAGATCGGCGCGGGCTGCGATGCCATCATCGTCGCTCCCAATGACGCCGGCGCCGCTTCCGGTGCGCTTGCCAGCGCCATCGGCAGCATCCCCGTTCTGTCCGTCGATACCAATGTGGGCATCGAGGGTCAGACCAGCTTCGTGGGCACCTCCAACGTGGACGCCGCGAAGGAAGGCGGCCTGTGGGCCGCTGAACAGGCAGGTGAGGGCGCCAACGCCGTCATCATCTATGGCCAGGAGGGCGACAACACCTCCAATATGCGCCGCGAGGGCTATCAGGCCGCCTGCGACGAGGCCGGCGTCACCGTGCTGGACGCTCTGTCCGGCCAGAACACCACCGACGGCGCCACCAAGACCATGGAGGACCTGCTGAACGCTTATCCCGACCAGATCGACATCGTGCTCTGCCACAATGACGATACCGCTATCGGCGCCATGAACGCCTGCAAGTCCGCCGGCGTGGACGACATGATTATCGTCGGCTTCGACGGCAACGCCTCCGCCGTGGATCTGATTCTGGCCGGCGAGATGGTGAAGGCCACCGTTGCCCAGCAGCCCTATGAGATGGGCTACCAGGCCGTGGAGGCCGCGCTGAAGGCCATCAAGGGCGAGACCGTGGAAGAGGTCATCAACGCTCCCGTCACCGTGGTCACCGCTGAGAACGGCCAGGAGTACCTGGATAGCCTGGCTGCCATGCAGGGCTGATCAGCCTGTGCCCCTCAGATCTCACATCTGAATGAATGGAATATGGCGGCAGTGGTCCTGCCGCCATATTCCCGTTCCGCACCTCCCCGCGGGCGGCGGGGACCGCTGAAATCAGGAAACAGAAACGAGGTAATCCCATGAGCGAGTATGTTGTCGAGTTGAAGAACATTACCAAACGTTTTCCTGGTGTCGTCGCATTGAAAAATATGTCTATTGGCATCCGGCCGGGAGAGATCCACGGCCTGATCGGCGAAAATGGCGCCGGCAAGTCCACCTTGATTAAGGTGCTCACCGGCGTTCACACTCCTGAGGAGGGGGAGATCTACGTGGACGGCCAGAAGGTCGTCTTCCACAACCCCGTCCAGTCCCGCGAGGCGGGCATTGCCTGCGTATACCAGGAGCTGAACATCGTCAAGCAGCTGTCTGTCACGGATAACGTTTTCATGGGACGCGCCGTCAAGAAAAACGGCCTTCTGGACTACCCCAGAATGTACGAGGAAGCCAAGCAGGCCCTGACCACGCTGGGCCATCCCGAAATTGATGTTAAAATGGAATGCGGCAAGCTGGGTACCGGCCAGCAGCAGATGGTGGAGATCGCCAAGGCTGTGTCGCTGGACGCCAAGCTGATTATCATGGACGAGCCGACTTCCTCCCTGGGCAAGGAGGAGATCAACCAGCTGATGGAGACGGTCCGGGGCCTGAAGGCCAAGGGCGTGGCCATCCTGTTCGTCTCTCATAAATTGGAAGAGCTGTTCGAGCTCTGCGACCGGGTCACCGTCATGCGGGACGGCGAACATATCGTCACCCAGGACATCGGTGACATGACGGAGGACTCCCTGATCAACGCCATGGTGGGCCGGACGCTGGACAACCTGTATCCCAAGGAGTTCGGCGTCAAGGGCGACGTGTGGCTGGAGGCCAGGAACCTCAACGAGGCCGGCGTCCTCCATGACGTGAGCTTCAAGGCCTACGGCGGCCAGATCACCGGCTTTGCCGGCCTGGTGGGCGCCGGGCGGACGGAGACCATGCGGGCCATCTTCGGCGCCGACAGGTTGGACAGCGGCGAGATCTACGTCAAGGGGGAGAAGGTACATATCCGGACGCCCAAGGACGCCATCAAGAAGAAAATTGCCTTCCTGACCGAGGACCGCAAGGGCCAGGGTCTGGTGCTGTCCCTGGACGTGCGGACCAACCTCATTCTGGCCAATATGAAGGGCTTCTCCAACGGCCCCTTCCTGAACAAGGGGAAGATTGAGAAGTCCGGCCAGGACAATGTGGAGTCCCTGCGGATCAAGACTCCGTCCCTGGACGAGGTGACGGCCCAGCTCTCCGGCGGCAACCAGCAGAAGGTGGTTATCGGCAAGTGGGTCAACACCGACGCGGACATCTTCATTTTCGACGAGCCCACCCGCGGCATCGACGTGGGCGCCAAGATCGAGGTCTACCATGTCATGAATGACCTGGTCAAGGCCGGCAAGTGTGTGATCATGGTCTCCTCCGAGCTTCCGGAGATCCTGGCCATGAGTGACCACGTGGTGGTCATGCGGGGCGGCCGGGTCATGGCCAATATCGACCGTGATACCCCGCACTTCAACTCTGAGGATATCATGAAAGCGGCCTGGGGAGGAGAATTAGACTGATATGAAAAAGAAGAATTCCGGAAAAGAGCTTTTGCAAAAGCTCGGCACCCTGATGGCGCTGGCGCTGCTGGTTCTCATTTTCTGCGTGATGATGCCCGATAAGTTCCCGCGGATCAGCAATATCATGAACATCTTCAAGCAGGCTTCCATCAACTGCCTGATCGCCTCCGGCATGCTGTGCGCCCTGATTACCGCCGGCATCGACCTGTCCGTGGGTTCCAACTGCGTGCTGTGCACCTGCACCATCGGCGTGCTGGTCCAGAACTTCGGCATCACCAGCATGCCGCTGCTGATCATCGCCGGCCTGGCGGTGAGCACGTTTGCCGGCTTTGTCAACGGCATTCTGCTGACCCGTTTGGACCTGCCCCATCCCTTCGTGTCCACCTTGGGCATGAAGAACGTGCTGTGGGGCCTGGCCCTGGTGATTACAGGGTCGAAATCCATTGCCTTTACCAACACCGGCGTGGACAACCTGATGTGGATCGGCGGCGGCTCCCTTTTCAAGACCGAGACCTTCCCCGGCATCCCCTTCAGCTTCATCCTGGTGCTGATCGTGTTCGGCATCTTCCACGTGTTCCTGACCCGGTCCGCCCTGGGCCGCCAGATCTACTGCGTGGGCGGCAACCCCGAGGCGGCGCGCCTCTCCGGTATCCCCTCCAAGAACGTGCTGACCTTCGTCTACTCCCTGTCCGGCTTCATGGCCGGCATGGCGGGCGTGGTGTCCGTGGGTCGTCTGGCTTCTGCCAACGGCAATGCCGGCTCCACCTATGATACTGATGCCATCGCGGCCTGCATCATCGGTGGCGCCTCCTTCACCGGCGGCAAGGGCACCATCTGGGGCACTCTGATCGGCGCCCTGCTGATGGCGGTCATCCGCAACGGCCTGAACCTGATGGGCGCCTCCAACGACATTCAGTACATCGTCATCGGCGCCGTCATCATTCTGGCGGTCACCATCGACGTGTTCCGGAACAAGGCTGAGGCCAGGGCCCGGAAGATGGCTGCCCAGTAAGCGGACATCCTTTGGAGCGCATTTGAAACGTGAAACGGCGGGGACTGCGGTTCCCGCCGTTTTTCCTGTCCGCCCCTTTCGGCGTGACAAGACGGCGGAGATGTGCTAAGATAGAGACCCGGCAGGACTGCGGTCCCGCTGGGATCAATTTGAACGAGCGAGGTGTCCCCCATGAACCAAAGAGAGCTGGGTGAGCTGCGCCGCCGGTTCCGGCCGGAGAAGAGCGCCATCAGCCGTGTTTACGGCTGCTATGTGAACAGCAGCCGCGAGATCATCGCCTATATCGACCAGTCCCTAGGCCTCATGCCCCAGGAGGAGGCGGAAAAATACCTGGGCCTGCTGAAAAAGGCCCTGTCCGGCACCCTGGGCCGGAACCTGATTGACATCGTGTTTTCCACCCAGCAGGTGGCGGACAGCGAGGAGCACCGCCTGCTCTCCGCCCTGCGGACGTCCGAGCTGAAGGACGCGGAGGCCCGGGATGCCTTTTACCAGCAGGTCACCGGCTCCCTGGACATGGGGGAGAACAACTATCTGATCCTGCTGGGGGCCGACGCCTATGATGTGCCCCACCGGGGCAAGGACGGCGAGGTGGACCGGGATGCCTGCGAAGAGGTGTTCCGCTACTTCGTCTGCTGCGTCTGCCCGGTGAAGGATGGGACGCCGGAGCTGGGATACTTCCATGGGGAGAACGAGTTCCACATCTCTATGGAGAAGCAGATCGTGGGCCAGCCGGAGCTTGGCTTTTTGTTCCCGGCCTTTGATGACCGGACGGCCAACCTTTACAACGCCCTGTTTTACAGCCGGAAGCCGGACGAGCTCCATCAGGAGTTCATTGACGCAGTGTTCCGCACAGAGCCGCCCATGTCCGCCGCCGAGCAGCGGGAGACCTTTCAGTCCGCCCTGTGCGGCACTCTGGAGGGGGCGTGCAGCATGGAGGTGGTGCAGTCTGTCCACGACTACCTGCGCCAGCGGATCCAGGAACACAAGGAGAGCCGGGACCCGGAGCCGCTGGCTGTCACCGCAGGCGAGGTGAGCGGCGTGCTGCGGAACTGCGGCGTGCCGGAGGAGCGGGTGGAGGCGTTCCAAACCGCCTGCGGCCAGTCCTTTGGCGAGGGGGCGCTGACCCCGGCCAACCTGATCGACGCCAAGCGCTTCGCGGTCAAGACCGCCGACGCCACTATCCAGGTGGACCCGGAGCGGAGCTATCTGGTGGAGGCCCGGATCATCGACGGACGGCGCTACCTGCTGGTCCCGGCGGACGAGAGTGTGGAGGTCAACGGTCTGGGGGTCCGGATTGCCGCCGCCAAAGACGGCGGAGAGACTACATAAACAGGGAGGAAGGAATATGCTGAAGCAGATCCTGATCGACGCCGACACCGGCATTGATGATTCCATCGCCATTCTGTTTGCACTGAAGCGGCCGGACGTCCGGGTGATGGGCGTCACCACCGGCTTCGGCAACACCACCGCCCGGCAGGCGGCGGAAAACAGTCTGCGGCTGATCCGACTGGCCGGTGTGCCTTATGAGGTGCCGGTGGCGGTTGGAGCCACGGAGCCGCTGGCGGGGAACTGGAAGGGGCCGGATCCCCACATCCACGGGCCCAACGGCATCGGCGGGGTGGAGCTGCCGCCTTCGTCCCAGCAGCCGCTGGAGGAACCGGCCTGGGCGTTCATCGCCCGAATGGCCCGGGAGCACCCCGGCGAGCTGACCTTGGTGACGCTGGCCCGAATGACGAATCTGGCAAAGGCTCTGGAGATAGAGCCGGATCTGCCCCGGCTGTTGAAACGGGTGGTGTTCATGGGCGGCACGTTCCACGCGCCGGGAAACGTGTCCCCGGTAGCGGAGGCCAACATCGCAGGGGACCCGGAGGCGGCGGACCGGGTGTTCCAGGCGGGCTTTGACCTGACCATGGTGGGGCTGGATGTGACTCAGAAGGTGCGGCTGACCACGGACCATGTGGCGATCCTGGACAAGTACGCCGCGCCGGAGAACCGGCCCATTGTGGACTATCTGAAGCAGGCACTGCCCTTCTACTTCCGGTTCAACCGACTCCAAAACAACTGTCTGGACCACTGCCCGGTCCACGACCCGCTGGCCATGCTGGCGGCGGTGGATCCCAGTGTGGTGACGGTGCGGACCATCCCCGCCCGGGTGGAGTGCGGCGGCAGCTTCTGCCGGGGCATGGTGGTGGCGGATCTGCGGGAGCATCCCATCGAGGCTCCCGGCGTCTCCATCTGCGTGGATGTGGACAGCCGCCGGGCCCTGGAAGAGCTGCTCACCACCTTTATGGCATGAGGGAGGAGAAGGACATGCGCGTTGTCAACTTCGGGTCCCTGAATATCGACTACGTCTACCGGGTGGACCACTTCGTCCAGCCCGGAGAGACCATGAGCGCCCAGTCCCTGCAGATCCAGTGCGGCGGCAAGGGGCTGAACCAGTCCGTGGCTCTGGCTCGGGCCGGGGTGGAGACTTGGCACGCGGGCCTCATCGGGCCGGAGGGGCATTTTCTGAAGGAGACGCTGGACCGGGCAGGCGTCCACACCCGGTTTGTGGAGGAGACCACAGGCAGCACCGGCCACGCCATCATCCAGGTGGACAGCACCGGCCAGAATAGCATCCTGCTCCACGACGGGGCCAACGGCCGCCTGACCCCGGACTTTGTGACGGCGGTGCTGGATCAGTTCTCAGCCGGGGACACGGTGCTGCTGCAGAATGAGACCAGCTGCGTGGAGGAAATCATCCACCAGGCGGCCCGCCGGGGGATGCGGACGGCCATGAACGCGGCTCCCGCCAATGAGAAGCTGGTGGGCCTGCCGCTGGAGGCGCTGTCCTGGCTGTTGGTGAACGAGGTGGAGGGCGCCTTTCTGGCGGGAACGGAGGCGCCGGAGGCGATTCTGGACACGCTGGCGGCGCGGTATCCGGAGACCACTGTGGTGCTGACCTTGGGAGAACAGGGCGCTGCTGCAGCGCGAGGGGGCTGGCGGGCCTGGGGCCCAGCCCGGAAAACGGCGGTGGTGGACACCACTGCGGCGGGAGACACCTTCACCGGCTACTTCCTGCGCCGGGCGCTGGAGGGCGGCACACTGGAAGAGGCACTGTCCCTGGCCGCGGCGGCCAGCGCCCTGGCGGTGTCCCGGCCCGGCGCGGCGGATGCGGTGCCGGGATATGAAGAGGTCCTGCGGACCCTGTAAATCGGAAAAACACGGAAGCCCCGGACGAAACTCCGTCCGGGGCTTCCGTTTCTATCCTGCGGGCCAATAGACCCT
>OLPH01002975.1_pt1 | contig 12685 bp, 10 predicted proteins | sample 1672951 | NCBI WGS metagenome assembly OLPH01 (sample SAMEA3136740, study PRJEB25190) | human gut metagenome
CGTCGAGAGCGCGGTTGTACACGAAACGGCAGCAACCGAGCGTCCGCGCGATCTGATCGCGTTGCGACGCATTCGGGTAGATTCGGTATTTGAACCCGCGTTCCATCGGCTAGACCTCCTTCTGTCTCTCTATGTACTTCCTTACCTGCGCGAGGGACACCCCTCCCACGGTCGACACGAAGTAGCTGTTCGTCCAGAGCGTGGGAATGCGGCTTTTCAGCCACGGGAACTCCGCACGCAGGTCGTGGCTCGACCTACCCTTGATGCGCTTGATCGCCCGGTGGATGCTCAGCTGGGGATCGACCGACAGGAGCAGGTGGACGTGGTCTGGCATGACCTCCATCTCGACGATCTCGAAACCGAGCTCGTCGGCGACTTCCCGAGCGATCTCCTTGAAGCGCTCGTCGACTCCGTCCACGAGGACGGGCCGGCGGTACTTCGGGCAGAAGACCACGTGGTAGCTGCAGGAGAAAATTATGTTGCGCTTGCTCTTGTACTTCATGATATAGATATTATACAGTATTGAGCTGCATAATATCTACCGTCTTATATCCCCATAGATAAATCCAGGGGCTTTACGACGGTCTCGGTAAACAGTTTCATGTGTCAAAAGGACCTTACCATCTGCGGCAAGATTTCGATCGCGATAAAGCGCTTTCAGATGTTGCACTTTATCCTTCAATCCAGTCATTTTTGCAGCCCTACCGATCGATCGGCGCAGAAGCGACGATCTCACGAAGACGGTTGGCAATCCAGCTCTTCTTACCGGTGTATTCCTTGCCGTTGATATGGACGATATTCGAACTACTTTCAAGCTCGCGGGCGATAGAAAGAAGATCCTCGGCATCGATCACAATCTTCTCTCCTACCGCTTTTTTCTTTGGGCTGTCCATTTGAACTTTCTCGTTCTCAGCCTGGCCCAGGCGAAACGGATTGAAAAACATCTTATTCTCCAAAGTGACGACCATGCGGACCGGCCTTCTCGAACATAGACAAAGTCGGCGCGTAATATATTCGACCCATATGTGGAAACATAACCGCTATCGGTTCTTCGGTTCCAGCGCGGCACAGGACGTAATCACGCCAGCTGTCCGGGTAGGCAGCCTTGATGTACTCGACAATCCCGTCGATTTTAGGCCTATCCATGTGCCTCACTCCTTCGCCGCCTGAATTCAAAAAAGAAAAGGCAGACAGACAAAAACAGAAGCGAGATGCTGGAGATCTCTAATTTCATCCACATCGGCATAACGAAAACTGCCCTTAAGACACCCAAGTAGATGCTAAACATCGCATCCAACAAATAAACTGCAATAGCCATATCTACCCGATCTGGAAACGATGGTTCAACATGACATCCTTGCTGAGCTCACGTGAGGATTTGACTGTGACCGTATCGCCGGGCTCCGGCATCGTCTCAGACACGAATGCGATCGTATCGCGATATAGCAAAACCGCCCTTTCTCCCGGAGCCGTATAGAACCGAAGCAGGACATACATCCGCCTTGCGCTCGTCCTCGGAATCGATTGCCAGGATATATGCGGAGACGAGATCGCCGGACGGAGCCTCAATAAAACTGTGAAAAGCCTTGCCAAAGGCACCGAGCCTGCCGGTTCGGGAAGAAAGAAATGCTTTCCTGCAGTCCTCCTCGACATCAAGGAGTTTGCTTTCATTCAGAAATGGCTCCGGAACCGCGGGATGATTGTTTTTAATCTCGCGAATCATATCGATATTGAGCTTGCTCATTTAATCTCCCATCTCAGTGGATGCTGCGGAATCGAAACCAGATGGATCAATCAGGTCCGCGATATCCGTTAGATATCTCTTGGCATAGACCCCCATGACGTCATCACCGTAAACCGCTTCCATAAGCAGGGAATCCACGGTGTCCGGGGTCGCTATTTTCGCTTTCCCACGAAGCCGGCTTGCAATTTTGCGGCGCAGCTCATCCGTGATTTCCTCACCATTGATCGTGCTGTTTTTCATCCTTGTTTCCCTTTTCTTTAGGCGGTACTATTGTAGCATAGGATTACGAAACGAGACGTATGACGGGGAGAATTTCTGGACGATTTAGCGAAATGCCATCTGTGCGGCGTGCAGGCACGCCTATGATCCGCTCACTTCGTTCGCTCGATTGATTTTCGCAAGCGCTTGCGATGTGCATGAAAGGCAGGCAAAAATGGAACCGTTCGATCTTAACGCGATCGAGGTGAATGTCGAGATTGATCAAAGCGATTCGCCTGTACATATCATCTGGAATGATGGGCGTGTTTTCGACATCGTCAGCTACGGTGCCGTCGTACCGTGTCCCTCGAAAACCGGACCCGAACTTGCGACCGTACGGGATGTTTTCATCGCTGTCGGACATGGAAAAACGACTAGACGCTCTCTCATCTGTGACAACGGGATATGGTCTATCGTGTCGGTCAAAAAATGAAGATGGATATGAGCGCCTTAAAAGTGACTCTCATATCCATCTAATATTCCTCGCTGGGGCGCGGAAAGAGCATGGCTTGATGTTTGTAGCTCGTTTGGTTGTGCCATGCCGTATATATTAGTATAGCATAGTGGTATCACGATACAATCGCCCTGAACTTCTTCCGTTTTGTCAAAAATAAGGCGCCCCGCGTTCCAACGAGGCGCCTTGGTAAATTCAGCTTAAAGCCACGCAGCTAACATTGACTACTCGTTGTCTTCACGAGGCTGAAATGGTTGATGGAACGAGCTAAGCAGCTCGGTAAGATCGATGCCCGTTGCATCCTTGAGACCGCTGGTCACCTGATCGACCATGCCAGTCGTGTCACGTACGAGCTTCGTGGCGTTGCCGTCGCCATACATCTTAATGGAGTCGACAGCTGTCAGCGGCTTTGCGACAGCCTCGGCGACCTCCGGCATGACATCGATGTAGCGATTGGCGAGTAGATAGGCGTTCTCCATACCGTTGTATGCTTCCGTCTGGGCCTTGATGCCGGCGGCGACACCCTCGCCATGTGCCTTTTCAGCGGCGCCGTCAGCCTCACCCTTAAGGCGCGTCGCCTCTGCCTCAGCCTTAGCTTTAGCCGAGACGCCTTCAGCCGTCTTCTGGGCACTGTAGAGATCGGCGTCAGACTTATTCTGGGCCTCGACCTTTGCGGCCTCTGCATTCTTGGTACGTGTGTAGAGCTCGGCATCCGCTTTCTGCTCGGCAGCATAACGGTCAGCCTCAGCCTGTTTACGGACCGTGGCGTCCAGCTCACGCTCCTTCACGGCAACCTGGCGCTCGGCGAGTTCGACCTTCTTGGTCTCAGCCGCGATCTGCGCCTCCTGCTGTGCGACATAGAGTTCACGCTGCTTTTCAGCCGTCACGGTCTGCTTGACCATATCTGCCTCAGCTGCAGCCTTATCGGCAGTCTTCTTCAGCTCCGCCTTCTTCAAATCAAGCTGGTTCTGGCGCTCGGCAACCTCCTGCTCTGCCCTGATCTGGGCAAGCTCCGCCTCCTTCTTGATCTCAGCTGCCTGGTCGGCACCCATCGAGCGGATAATCCCCTGCGAATCTGAGAAATCCTGGACGTTGAACGTGCGAAGCTCAAGACCGAGATTCGCAAGATCGTCACGCGAGCCCTCGAATACCTTATGGTTAAAGGACTCATGGTCACGCATGAGTTCCTTCAGGTCCATCTGACCGATAACCTCGCGCATCTTTCCGAGCATCACCTCGGTGACCTGACGGGTCATTTCGGCTTTATCCATATTGAGATAATTCTTCGATGCTATCTCGATCAATTCGGGAGTCTGTCCAATCTGGAAGTTTGCGACGGCGCAAGCATGGATAAGAATCGCATCTTGTGTCGGGATTTCATTCTCCGTCGACAACTGAACCTGCACAGCACCGAGCGCCAACGTGTCCACACGCTGCAGACCGGGGATAACGAACGTGCCCTTTCCTGACACGCTACGCGTCTGCCCGAATCCAGATACGATCATCAGCTTGTCCGGCGGGCACTTTCTCCAACAGGACTCGAACACGACGATCACCATGATCATGATTAGAAGCGGTCCGAGCAGAGGACCAAACAAGTCAAAAAGCATCTCTACTCCTTTCTGTTGATGCTTTGGTGAATGGGGCTATTATACCATAATACCGGAATATGGCGCCGAAAAAAGGTCACCCAAACGGATGACCTTTGCAAACGGTCGCGTTTCGCCATTACCCCTGCAACCGCTACGCACTTGCGCGCAGCGATGCGGTGGATCCCCCGCGCCCCTTTGAACACGCTCTTCTAACCATACGTCCGCAAATGGATTGAAGCGTCTTTGCCTAGACGTATAATGAAAGACTAAACTTAAGGAGCGCGGATGAAGGTAATTAAAGCAGAGGACACGAGGTCGTTAGAGCCTTTCCGCGACCGGATTATTGAGGGCGATTGCCTTGAGGTGATGAAGGACATTCCCGGCGAATCCATAGATATGATTCTTTGCGATCTCCCTTACGGAACCACCCAGAATAAATGGGATTCGATTATCAACCTCGACCTGCTCTTTACCGAGTACATGCGCATCATCAAACCGCATGGCGCTATCGTTTTGACAAGCAGCGGACTTTTTACCGCGAAGCTGATGCTTCACGCCCCCGAGATATATAAATACAAGATTGTTTGGGTTAAATCAAAAGCAACCAACTTCTTGAACGCGAAAAAGCAACCGCTTCGCAAATACGAAGACATATGCGTTTTCTATAAGGCGCAGCCTACTTACAATCCGCAGATGAGCGAAGGTGAAGCCTACGACAAGGGAGTTCGCAAAGATCAGCTCACTGGAAGTTATGGTGCTTTTTTCCCGAAGCATGTAAAGAGCGACGGCAGCCGTTATCCAACTGACATCGTCTATTTTAAGACGGCCGAATCCGAGGGTGCAGTATACCACCCTACTCAAAAGCCGGTTGAGCTTGGTCGTTATCTGATCAGGACATACACAAATCCTGGAGACATCGTTCTCGACAACGCTTGCGGAAGCGGATCGTTCTGTGTTGCAGCCGTGCTGGAAGGGCGTTCTTTCATCGGCATTGAGAAAAACGAAGATGTTGCTTTGTTTAAGAAGCGGCCCGTTGATTACATCGACGTATGCAATCAGCGCATTAAAGAGGCCAAGCGAACCTTTGAGACAGAACAGCAGGCAATTAGCTAAAACCAGTTATTTTACATACCCATATATAGTAGCATGCGGACTCAAAAACTTCCGGGACTTTCAAAAGCAAGCGGAACGTTGACCTTTTCGTTGTTCTTTCTGCATTACGACTTGGTTTACGGTGCCTCCGAAACGAATGGAACGCACTGCGCTTATCTGTAATTGGTGAGCTACTGCTTGATTTACAGTACCTATGAGATCGCTGCTCGCGCTGACAATTGTCGGCGAAGGGTGAACTACTACTTGGATTACGGTACCTCCGAAACCTGATGATGGACTAATCCGTTTTATCGGGGTGAACTACTGCTTGGATTACGGTATTTCCGAAACATGTTTGCAAGACGACAGCAACCGAAGTTCGGGGAACTACTGCTTGAATTACGGTACTTCCGAAACGTTTCATGTGATGCTGACCGCTCCAGAAAGGTGAAATACTGCTTGGATTACGGTACTTCCGAAACTCTGCGCTACTTTCGCGGAAAGTAGCAAAGGGTGAACTACTACCTGGATTACGGTACCTCCGAAACTAAATATACGTGCGACGGCAAAGGTAGATGGTGAACTACTGCTTGGTTTGCGGTACTTCCGAAACTCGCTGACACCAGTCATAAGTGCAGCAATTGGTGAACTATTGCCTGGATTACCGTACCTCCGAAACCTAATACCAATATCTCGAGAAATCTTATCGGTGAACTACTGCTTGATTTACGGTACCTCCGAAACAAGCTCTACGACGCCCTCGGCCTCGCCGTTGGTGAACTACTACCTGGATTACCGTACCTCCGAAACGGGTCGACACCCGGAAAGGCTTGGGCTCCTGGTGAACTATTGCCTGGATTACTGTACGTCCGAAATACCGGTACCGACGGACGCGTTACCTGCAAGGGTGAACTACTGCTTGATCTACGATGTCTTCGAAACGCAATGACTCGCCGAATTCGATTTCCGGTTGGTGAACTATTGCTTGGATTACGGTAACTCCGAAACCGAGCAGTAGTTTTGTGCCCATTAAATTAGGTCTTAACTAATTACAGATAAAAGAAAACCCTGTTCTCAACAGGAAAAATGGTGAATATCGCCATGCAAATCAAGCTGAATAAAATCTCTCTAATACCAGCCGAGATCTTCAAAAAACTCGGCAAAAATTACCGTTTTGAGCCTATTTTTGGGAGATTCTTATATATCTCCTGATGCGCTGTGCACATTTCTCCATGCTTTTAATGTGCATGAAGCCAATCAATTTTATCTTTTCAAAGAGCATGTACATAGTATCAGAGTATCAAAGTACTTCAAGACACCAATTTGAACAGCATTTCATCTTTGTCCAACAGTTGACACTCCCCATAGTTGAAACTAAGGGTTTTACGACGGTTTTTGATAATCAGTCAGGAGAACACCGTGGGCGTCAAGAAGTATCGTGTCGTATTCATCGAGGCGGAGTTTTACCGGTTGTTCAGATATCTGATTCTGCACAACCATGTCCCCCGCCTCGTACCTCATCTTCCGCGCATGCTCGATATACGCCGTTTTACCAAATCTTCGTTTTCACCTCATGAAGACCGGCCGGCGTAGTATCAATAAAACAAGCCTTTGACTTCGGATCATTCAGCACCTTGTTAAAGGTGAACACCAGCCTTCCGCCAAACGTGTTGCCGCCGAGAATCTTAGTGTCCGACATATTCCGAAGTCCGCTTGCCTGTTCCATTACCTGAATTTCAGCCTCTGCAATCTTGTACACGATAGCTGGGAATTCGGATTCACTCGTTGCTGCAAGGATGTCCTTCGGATGCTTTAGCGAGCCAAGCTTCAGCTGAACCGTCAGTTTCGGGTAATTGACCGGAAGTTTCTCGAGGAGCAGATCCCAAAATCCAACCAAAGACTCTGCGGCTTTCTCAAAATCAATCTTTGCGGATGCTCCGGCATTTCCTGCCGCTGCAATCGTCTCAACTCCCTTCAGCAGGTACACCTCATCAATCGCCAATGGCATCTGGCGCACCGGATACACCTGCTTCTCACCGGCGATCCGGAAGCGCTCGCCATAAAGCTCGATCATCGTGTTCTTAAGAACACGGGCACGAACGATGCGAACGAATTTCTCTTTTGCCGTTTTCGCCAAACCGCGAGCATACATCTCAAGCATAGCGTTGTAAGTATCCGGATCAGATTTCGATGCGATCGCAGCCGGTACCGCACCGAAACGAAGCTGTTTCACCTTTTTCTTCATCACTTCATAGACAAAGAAATTGGCAAACGTCTGAGAGCTGTACCCACCATAAATTTCTGCCGGACGGTCTGACTTCGTGGCAATCAGTTTCGACTTCTCCCTTGGAGAGTAAATCGTCTGTTTCCAAAAGGCACCGCCGTCTTCGAATGCGGCATATGTGACACGAAGGTTCTTCCATCCACATGCACGATAGATGCGCTCCACCTCTTCATCCTTGTTCCAGTAAACCTCACCTGTGTCCTTGTCGACACGGTCAAAGAAGAAACCGCCGGCAAAGAAATCAAGTTGTGACTTCGGAGCCTTCTTGTTCTCCTCATCAACCAGCTTGATTTTGCGCATGTACTGCTCATACTTAACGCGATTATGGACGAACGCCGGCTTCGCAAGTTCCATATAGCGCCCGACCTCGGCTGCAAGCAGAGCGTCGTGTGCGTGATAGAACTGGTTCGCTTTAAGGCTTTTCGGAATTCCGATCCGGCTGCGTACGGCACCGATAACCCCAGCCTTAACGGGAATGACAACCGTTCCCGGATACTTTGCCGCAATCGCAGCCGTAAACAGTTTTGCCTCCCAGCTGTTTTCCGTGAACTGCCTTCCGATGATCGATTTCAGCATGCCTTCGGAAACCTCAGTACGGTTCAGCGCGTTGAGCTTTCGCTCGGACATAAGTCCGGCGTTACGAAGCATCCTCCAAAATGGCAGCATCTTCCGCTGCACCGCTGGAGACACGAGCAGCGTTTCACTCTTATAACGACTGGCCTCTGCATAAACAAGCACCTTGTTATCCAGTGACTCGTCTTTACGGTAAGCAAGCGGTACAACATGGTCGACATAGTAATCATTCGATGCAATCCGAGTGATGTCGATCGGCTTTCCCGTATAAAGGCATTTTCCTGCCTGATGGAAATACAGGTAGATGCGCTCGTTAATCTCCTTCTCGTCGAACATGCCAAGCTCACGAAGCAGCTTTGCCGCACCGAGGTCCGCCGCTGCATCCGCATCCAATGCCTTGAGTGCCAGCTTGATCTTATCGGAACGCTTGGCGGTTCGCTTACCCTTTCGGCTATTCGAGGCGGTTCGCGTCACCTTCAGATAAATGCGATCCGGAGCCTTACCGGCAACAGAAACGATGTCATCCAACACCTTCATCGCCTGACTCACACCTCGACGAAGTGCCGGCGAACCGGGAAGTGCGTTCAAATCAAAACCTTCTGTCATCTGCATATGCGAATCGTTAAGCCTCTTGATTTCCATTTTGAAACCAAGAACATCGTCATTCAGAATCTGCATCAGGTTCATAGATGAACCACGATAGCGACCATAAGGCCTGCCCTGCTCAAGGACATCCATGACGCACATATCGCCAGAAGCCGTATCTGCCCAGATGCCGGTCAGCAGTCTCTCAGACAGCTTTCCCCAACCGGAAAGGCGCTTATGGCAGAAATCGTCAACCGCCTTTTCCGTGAGCAGGTCACCATAGGTTTTCAGGATCTTTCGGCGCAGGATATCGCGATCCTCAAACACTGTATTCCACAGAACCAGGTCCTCCGCCATGCTCATGTCGGAAGCACTGAGCGCTTTCACGTCGAAGAGCCTGCAGAAATATGCATAATTGGACCGCTTGGAAGACATGGCTTTCGGATTCGACGTACCACGAACATGAGGATGTGCGATAAAGAAGTCTCGCTGCAGCACAGACTCGATGCGTTTCACCGTCATCGTCTTTCCATCCGAAGCAGCATCATAGATAGCCCTCCGCATTCCCGCATCGAATGGCATCCAGGAATCTCCATCCTCCGTAAAGCTGAGGCTCGCAAGCTCATTAAAGAAACAATATTTCTCATACAATAGAGAATTCTTCGCCAAAACATCCTCGCCGTCGAGATAGGAGCACTCTCCCGTCATGCGGCGGATGAAAAGCTCGGCTGTCGTGTCGATATCAATATGATCCTCATAATTCCAGGGAGACACAAATGCGTCCTCATGACCAGCAAGACGTTTCACCCATGCAAAACGCGTGCCGTTTTCGCCGGCTTTACCATGATCCGTACTGTCAAGAGGACCGACATAATAGGGAATTCGAGAAGTCAGAACCTTCAGAATATGCTCGCGAGCATCAATGAGCCAAGGATAGAAACGCCCCTGGTTGTCGATGATCCGATTTACAACCTCGGCGTGCAACTGATAGGGAATCGCAGCATTGTCGACCGTATGAATACGGCGCAGGAAAGCATGATTTGCAAATGCCTCCATCATCGTCTTGTATTGCGAATCGTCCACGGCATCGGTATCTTTGAACAGGAGCTCAACACGCTTGGCAAACTCCTCATAACCGAGAACATTCAGGTTGTAGGCGGTATAGCCCATATTGTTTTTCGGGCTATCCTGCTTCTTCACCTGAACCTTGTCGTAGCGGTACCCGTCCTCACGCTTCGGACCGCCAAAGAACCGAACGTAATCTTTAAAGCCGTCCTCGTCAACATTACCGTTTGCATCCTGCTTCGCGACATACTTGAGTGCAAGATTTTTAAGCATGCGAAGCTGCTTCCCATACACGTCATACTGGGCAACCTGATTGTGCGAAAGGCTTTTGCCAGGTGCGTAAGAAAGCATCCCCTGAAGCTTCCAGGAAGTGTAAAGCGCCTGAGCTGCCATCAGAATAGGAACGAGGGAATCCGGACAAGAATCCGACAGGAACTCCTCCAACGCATCGCCATCGGAAATCGATACTTTGGGAAGTTTCTCAGCATCGGGAACAAGCACCGTCAGATCTGCCTTATAGCCGGCGACAAGATCTGCAATGGCTTTAATTTGAGCCTTCTCCGTTTTCTTTTGAATATCATCACCCGACACGCACATGGCAGATGCGAACTGCTTCTGCAGCTCACGCGCCGTTACATTTCCATTGATGTCAAGAGCTTCCAGTGACAGCTCGATTCGCTCGTCAAGGGTGTCCTCAAAATAGGACACAAGAACTTCCGCGTAGTTTGCAACCTGCGTATCGATATCAGAGTTCGTAGACGAAACATTTTGGTTTTCGAGCAGAAAATGACCGCGCCGGACAACATGATTCGCAACGGCCTCGAAAATCAGACGCGGATCCATAGCGCTGTCTGATTCCATAAGGGCGACGTCCAGATGGGCAAGCGTCGGGAACGAATGGAACAGACGACTATAGCTGAATCCGATCGGGTCGCTCTCGAACCGAATTTTTCCAAGCTTGTAGGACATCCGGCGACGGATAAAGAAATCCGGATCAATAGGGGAAATCACCGGTGCGAAAACGCGCTCCATCTCATGTTCACGTCCACGACGGCGCTGGATTCCACGGCGGGAAGTTCGCGGCATACGCGCCTCAGCTGCATGCTGACCTTCCTTGAAAACACGGGTTCCCATAACCGGTTGCTTTCCATGGTACAAAACATTCCCGTTCGGATCCGTTGCAACGAATCCATGTGCCGTCGAACTTAACTCGAACCCGATGGAATAAGGCCCACTCATCTGCTTCAACTTTTTCATAGCGTATTTCCTTTCCCACACATAGGCGGTATACGGCTTTCTTTTTGTAGTGTCATTATACCACAGTACCAAAATATTCCAGTTGTGATTGATGATTCTCTACCGTTCAAAAAATTGCTTCCAAAAATTTCTTCAGAAACTTTCAATTCCCGCGTCCCATGCTCTCCTGCTGTGCTATATTGGTTGTGGTGAATTACCGCTTGGTTTACGGTATGTGTAAGTCGAAATACGGCTTCAAAGCCACAAACTGCCCTTTGGGGCGCCCCGTATGGGGCATTTTTTTTGGCGATTTTTACTGAAGAAGAATGGTTTCTCATAGAAAAGGGCGTGTGAAAAAACGAAAGTTTTTTCATGCGTCCTTTTTCTTATAAATACAACAGTAATTATATTTCACAAAAAAGCGTATAATCCCCCTTCCCCCATGAGAATGCCATTATGAATCCTATGCGGCAGTTGCAACTTTTTTCTGCTTGTTGTGATATTTATAAAGATTGTGTCCGATAGAAACGAGAAATACTTCAAGCAATACAGATTTTATTCCTCTTCGGACAATTCTTTTGTACCACCGGTCGTTTTTCATGATACCAAAGGTACCTTCTGCCTGAATGGATCTGTTCATCCTTAGAAGCGCTCCCTGGATACTTTCGAGATTTTCTATCACTTCCTGATGCATCGCTGTAAGTTCGCGGTTGATCCGAACAGTACGGTTTTTGTCTGTCTTTTTACATTGTTCTGCGTATGGACAGCCGGAGCAGTCTTCACACTGATACACTTCTTCCTGACGCCCATACTTGTTCCCTTTTACGTTTTTTCGATACTGAAGATAAAAGTTTTTCCCGTTTGGGCAACGCATGATTCCGTCTTCCCCGATTGGAAAATTTACTGCTCGGAATGGATCTTTATGATACTTCATGTCAGTAGTCTCTTTCTTGAACATGGTGAATTTCATATACTTTTCTATTCCATGCTGCTCACAAAAAATATAATTGTTGTAAGAACCATATCCAGCATCTGCCACTGGATACTTCGGATAAAAGCCATATGTAGTATAAAACTTGTTCATCAACGGAACAAAACAATCCATATCTGAGCGATACTGATTTACATCAACAACAGCAATGTATTCATCTGCAACACCAACCTGTACATTATAAGCCGGAAGCAGCTGGTCATTTCCCATGTAATCTGTCTTGATTCGCATAAAAGTAGCCGAATGATCTGTTTTCGAGTAGCTGTTGCGATCCTCCCCACAGATTTTGATTTTTTCCACGTATTCTTCTAACTTAGCAGCATACTCCCTGAGTTTCTCATAATGCCGTTGCTGTGTAGTTTTGCGATGTCCCCTGCCATGAACAAACGCAGTTTCATCAATCTGCCAGGCTTCTGCATACTGTTCGGCAGCTTCTTTCAGATACTCTGGCGCATACTCACTATTGATACAAAGCTTTATCCCTGTACATGTCAGTTCTTCATTGATTTCCGCAAAAAGTGTAGTAATTTTATCGAAGACACGGTATCTGGATTTTTCTGTTGATTTTTTCCATACCCAGGAATATTTATTCGCATTTGCTTCAAACTTGGATCCATCGATGTATAGGTGTTGGAGATCCACATGTTCTGTCTCGAAAATTTTTTTGTTTATGTCTTGAAATATCTCTTCAATGGAATCAGCAAGTACCTCGTTAATGAAGTAACCGAAGGTACGATAAGAAGGTGTTTGATGATCCATGAGATACATGAAGCGGAGATTGACTTTACACTGGTCCTCCAACTCACGTAAT
>OLPH01002978.1_pt1 | contig 12675 bp, 12 predicted proteins | sample 1672951 | NCBI WGS metagenome assembly OLPH01 (sample SAMEA3136740, study PRJEB25190) | human gut metagenome
TCTTCCACTGTGGCCCAGCCGATGCCCCAGGCCAGCGCGCGTTCGCGAATGATGGGCGCCAATGCTTCTCTCTTTTTGGCCGAAAGCTTCTTCGAGACCGCCAATCCCTCAATGGGATTTTCGGGATCCAGAATCACAGCGGCGGCGCAGACGGGCCCGGCTAACGGGCCGCGTCCCGCTTCATCCACGCCGGCCGTTAAAAGCGGCAGATGCGCTTCACCTTCACCGTCACAGAAAAAAAGATTGTCTCTGAGCGCAGCTTCGGGAGAAGCAGAAGCTAAAGATGCTCTGCGGCGCGGCATAGTGCGTAAGTGACGAGAGTGTGAGTCAATAAAATCAGACCGGCGCATCTGGGACGGACGCGCCGGTATATCCGCAGCTCACGCAGAGCGAGAGCTGCTCCAGGTCCGGCATTACCAGCGGCGAAGTGCTCTGGATTCAAGCACTTCAGCGACCAGCGAGGGCGTATCCGCCTTCAGGCTTTCATGGAGCGCCGTAAACCGTTCAACCAGCTCCTTACGCTTCGCGTCGTTGGTGAGTGCATCCTGCAGCGCCCAGGAGATCTGATCTGCACGGCAGTAATACTGCAGGAATTCCGGCACCACGTATCCGCTGACATACATCTCACTCTTTCCCGCTGTCCGGACCTGGAACCGCCCGTTGGGGGACAGGGTCTCTCCCTCCACCTGGGCTACCGGTGCGGCCTCCAGAGGCGCTTGGTACTCCGCCGTCTCCTGCCGCTGTGCCGCCATTTGGGGGGACGCCACCCCCGCTGTGACCGCCGTGATAACTGCCAGTGCCAACACGCCAAAAATCCGCCGTTTGTCCATGAAAAACCACCCCGCAAGCTGTTTTGCAAACAGTTTACAGGGTGGTTTTGCCTGATGTCAACTACAATCCAGTAACAGCTCAGCCGTTCAGCCGGGCAAGCATCTCCTCCCGGGCCCCGGCGATATACGCATCGTAGGTGCACATCTTGTCGATGAGCTTCCCGTCCACGAACTCCATGACCCGGTTGGCGATGGTCTGGACAAACTCATGGTCGTGGCTGGCGAAGAGGACCACGCCCTTGAAGTCGATCAGGCCGTTGTTGACGGCGGTGATGGACTCCAGGTCCAGGTGGTTGGTGGGCTGGTCCAGCACCAGGGCATTGGAACCGAACAGCATCATCCGGGACAACATGCACCGGACCTTCTCGCCGCCGGAGAGGACCTTGACGGGCTTGTACACGTCGTCGCCGGAGAACAGCATCCGCCCCAGGAAGGACCGCTTGAAGGACTCGGTGCCCTCCTCCGCGTTGTCGGCGGTGTACTGGCCCAGCCAGTCCACCAGATTCAGGTCGCAGTCGTTGAAGAAGGCGGAGTTGTCCAGGGGGAAGTAGCTGGTGGTGATGGTGGTGCCCCACTTGAAGGTGCCCGCATCCGGCTCCAGCTCCTCCATCAAGATCTTGAACAGCGTGGTGGTGGCGATCTCGTCCTCCCCCACGAAGGCGATCTTGTCGCCCTTGTTCACCCGGAAGCTGACGTTGTCCAGCACCTTCCGGCCGTCCACGGTCTTGGTAAGGCCCTCCACCGCCAGAATCTCCTTGCCCGGCTCCCGGTCCATCTTGAAGCCCACGAAGGGATAGCGCCGGGAGGAGGCGGGCATCTCCTCCACCGTCAGCTTGTCCAGCAGCTTCCGGCGGGCGGTGGCCTGCTTGCTCTTGGACTTGTTGGCAGAGAAGCGGGAGACGAACTCCTGGAGCTCCTTGATCTTCTCTTCCTTCTTCTTGTTCTGGTCCCGGATCAGCCGCTGCATCATCTGGCTGGATTCGTACCAGAACTCGTAGTTGCCCACATACATCTTGATCCCGCCGTAGTCCACGTCCACGATATTGGTGCACACGGTATTCAGGAAGTGGCGGTCGTGGCTCACCACGATAATAAGGCTCTCGCACTCCAGAATGAAGTCCTCCAGCCACTCCACGGCGTGGATGTCCAGGTGGTTGGTGGGCTCGTCCAGCAGGATGATGTCCGGCTTGCCGAAGAGGGCCTGGGCCAGCAGCACCTTCACCTTCTCCTTGGCGGTCAGCGTGCTCATCTCGCTGTACAGAATGTCCTCGGACAATCCCAGGCCCTGGATCAGGCGGCTCACGTCGCTCTCCGCCTCCCAGCCGTCCATGTCGGCAAACTCCGCCTCCAGTTCGCTGGCCTTCACACCGTCGGCGTCGGTGAAGTCCTCCTTGGCGTAGAGGGCGTCCTTCTCCTTCATGATATCGTAGAGCCGCTGGTTGCCCATGATGACCGTGTCCAGCACCGTGTACTGGTCGTACTGGAAGTGGTCCTGCTTCAAAACGCTCATCCGCTGATCCTTGGAGATCACCACCTCGCCGGTGGTAGGCTCCAGATCCCCGGAGAGGATCCGCAGGAAGGTGGTCTTTCCGGCGCCGTTGGCGCCGATGATGCCGTAGCAGTTGCCGGGGGTGAACTTCAGGTCCACGTGCTTGAACAGGGTCTGTCCGCTGAAATTGAGACTGACGTCATTGACTGTGATCATAGCTTGTATCCTTTTTCATATCTGCGTATTTCATCGCGGCAGTAGGCGCGTTTTCCGCGCCTGCTGCCGCTCTGTGATTCGATTAGCCCTCTTCCGCGATCTTGCGGCCCATGAGGGTGCCCATGACAGAGGCCATCATCAATCCCCGGGTCCAGCCGGAGCTGTCGCCCAGGCAGTGGAGGCCCTGGAGGCTGGTGTTGAAGTCGGTGTCCATCTTCACCCGGTTGGAATAGAACTTCAGTTCCGGGGAGTACAGCAGCGTCTCATAGGCGGCGAAGCCCGGCACCACGTAGTCCATGGCCTGGATGAAGTTGATGATGTTGGTCATGGCCCGGTAGGGCATGGCGGCGGTGATGTCACCGGCCACGGCGTCCGGCAGGGTGGGCCGGATGTTGGACTGGGCCAGCTCCTTCTGCCAGGTGCGCTTGCCGTCCAGAATGTCCCCGAACCGCTGGACCAGGATCTGGCCGTTGGCCAGCATGTTGGTCAGCTCGCCCACCTTCTGGGCATAGGCGATGGGCTGGTTGAAGGGGATGGAGAAATTGTGGGAGCACAAGATGGAGAGGTTGGTGTTGTCGCTCTTCAGGTCCTTGTAGGAGTGGCCGTTCACCACTGCCAGGTTGTTGTCGTAGTTCTCCTGGCTGACGAAGCCGCCGGGGTTCTGGCAGAAGGTGCGGACCTTGTTCTTGAAGGGCTTGGGATAGCCCACCAGCTTGGACTCGTACAGCACCCGGTTCACCATCTCCATGACCTCGTTGCGGACCTCCACCCGGACGCCGATGTCCACAGTGCCGGGGGCGTGGGCGATGTTGTGCTCGGCGCAGAGCTTCTCCAGCCAGTCGGCGCCCCGGCGGCCGGTGGCCACCACGGTATGCTTGGCGTAGATCTCCAGGTCCGTCTTGCCGTCGGAGATGGCCACGCCCTTGCAGACCTCGTTCTCCAGGATCAGGTTGCTGCACTCATAGCCGAAGTACATCTCCACCCCGTTCTCCTGTAAGTACCGCTCGATGGCGAGGTAAATGCCCTGGGCCTTCTCGGTGCCCATGTGGCGGATGGGGCAGTCCACCAGCTTCAGCCCCGCCTGGATGGCCCGGCGGCGGATCTCCTTCCGCTCCTCCTCGTGGCCCAGGCCCTCGATGTGCTCATCCGCGCCGAACTCCAGGTAGATCTGGTCGGCGTAGTCGATGGTCTCCTGGGCCAGGTCCGCCCCGATCAGGGTGGGCAGGTCGCCGCCCACCTCATAGCTGAGGGAGAGCTTGCCGTCGGAGAAGGCGCCGGCGCCGGAGAAGCCGGTGGTGATGTGGCAGTAGGGCTTGCAGTTCACGCACTTCTTGGTCTTGTCCTTGGGGCAGTGGCGCTTTTCCACCGGCTGTCCCTTTTCCACCATGACGATCTTCTGGCGGCTGCCCTTCTTAATCATCTCCAAAGCGGTGAAGATACCGGCGGGGCCGGCGCCAACAATGACAACATCTGCGTTCATAGTCTTCTCTCCTCGTTTTTCCTCATTTGGCTGACAGGTCCACCCCGCGGCGCACCAGGGAATACGGCGGCACCGCCTTGGGAAGGTCCATATAGAATTTCATCTGTGGGGTGCGGGGTTCCACCAGGGACGCCCCCGCCTCGTCCCGCATCTCCGGCACGGTTATGGAGAAGGGCCGCAGATCCGGGCCCACGATCTCCACCGTGTCCCCGGCGCGGAACTTGTTCCGCAGGGACAGCACGGCGTGCCCAGCGCTGTCGCAGTCCGTCACCACCGCCGCCACCTGCCATTCCCGGACATAGCGGGAGGTGGCGTAATACTGGCCCGGCGGGCCGTAGTAAAAGCCGGTGGAGTAGGGCCGGTGGCTCACGTGCTCCACCTCGTCCCGCCACACGGGATCGACGGACTCCCCTGCCGCCGCGGCGTCCAAACAGTGGCGGTAGGCCCCGGTGACGATGGCCGCGTAGTAGGCGGACTTGGCCCGGCCCTCGATCTTCAAACTGGAGAGGCCCGCGCCGCACAGGTCCCCCAGGTGGTCGATCATGCACATGTCCCGGGAGTTCAGGATATAGGTGCCCTGCTCGTCCTCAAACACCGGGAAATACTCTCCCGGACGCTTCTCCTCCACCAGGGCGTACTGGTACCGGCAGGGCTGGGCACAGGCGCCCCGGCTGGAGTCCCGGCCCGTCATATAGTTGGAGAGCAGGCACCGTCCCGAATAGCTGACGCACATGGCGCCGTGGACGAAGGCCTCGATCTCCAGGTCCGCCGGGGTCTTGTCCCGGATGGTGCGGATTTCCTCCAGACTCAGCTCCCGGGCCAGGATCACCCGGCTGGCCCCCAGGTCGTGCCAGGCCCGGGCGGTCTCGTAGTTGCAGATGCTGGCCTGGGTGGAGATGTGCCGCTCACACCGGGGGGCGTACTTCCCCGCCATGGTAAAGGCCCCCAGGTCCGCCACGATCAGGGCGTCCACCCCGGCGTCCGCCAGCCGTTCCAGGTGCTCCGGCAGGCGGGCCGCCTCGTCGTTCCGGGGCATGGTATTGATGGTGCAGTGGACCCGGACGCCGTGGCTGTGGGCAAAGGCCACCGCCTGGGGCAGCTCCTCATCGGAGAAGTTCCCCGCAAAGGCCCGCATCCCAAAGCTGGTGCCCGCCAGATACACTGCGTCCGCGCCATAGAGCACGGCCATTTTCAGCCGCTCCATGTCCCCCGCCGGGGCCAGCAGCTCCGGCTTGTCCCGCTTAACCGCCATAGGAGCTGCTGTTGACGAACGCGTTGTGTTCCGCCAGCGTGGTGGAGAAGTGGTGCTTGCCGTCCGTGCCCAGGGCGTAGTAATAGTAGTCCGTGCTGTTGGGGTTCAGCGCCGCGTCGATGGAGGCCAGGCCCGGGTTGGAGATGGGCGTGGGGGGCAGGCCCGCGTTCTGGTACAGGTTGTAGGGGGAGTCGGTCTGCATGTCCGCGCTGGTGATGGGGCCGGTGTGGTCCGGCAGCGCATAGAGCAGAGAGGCGTCGATCTGCAGCAGGCCGTAGGTCCCCTGCTTGTTGCCGGAGCCCTCCAGCCGGTTGTAAATGACAGAGGCGATGTTGGCCTGATCCGTGCCGTCGGTCTCCTCCTCGATCAGGGAGGCGATGGTGATGATCTCCTGCAGGGAGTAGCTGGACTCCTCCACCTGGGTCATCCGCTCCTCGTCCATGCGGCTGACAAAGTTGCGGATCAGCCGGTCCAGGGCGTCCTCGGCGTTATGGCCCACATAGAACTCATAGGTGTCCGGGAAGAGGAAGCCCTCCAGTCGGCTCAGGTCCTCGGATTCGTTGTCGATGAAGTCGTAGTCAAAATCGCCGGTCTGGGCGGCCTCGGTCAGGGCCTCCTCCGTGTTGACGCCCTTTTCCGCCAGCAGGGCGATGGTCTGGCGGACGGTGTAGCCCTCCGGAATGGTGACGGTCACCGTCTCCGCGCTCAGGTTGCCGGAGGAGCTGCGCATCCCCGCGATCAGGGCGTGGTAGTCCATGTCGGTGTTCAGCTCATAGGTGCCGATGCCCACCTCTTCGCTGGCGCCGGTGACGGCCGCGAACAGGCGGAAGAACCACTTGTAGCGGATCAGTCCGGCGTCCTGCAGCTTTTCCGCGATGCTGCCCATGTCGTCATCCGCGGTGATCTCAATGGTGATCTTGGTGGTGGAGGGGATGTCCCGGCTGAAAGCACACAGGTCGCTGGCCAGCAGCCAGCCCACGCCAGCCAGGATGGCCGAGGCCACCAGCACGCACAGGATATACAGGACCGGGTTGATCCGGCGGCGCTTGCGCCGCCGCCGCTGCGGCTGCTGGGACGGATTGCCCTGGCTCCTCCCCGTATGGCCCGCCTGGCTGCGGCGCACCTGGGACGCGTCCCAGCTGGCGGTATCGCCGTTTTTGTAATCAGACATAGGAACCTCCATTTTCTCGCCCCGGCGGTGCGCCGCCGGAAACGTCCCGGGATGGGGAAGAAATCTTCCCCTCCCTGCAATTTTTTTCAGCGGCCAGGCTCCCTTTGGAAGCCGGGCGCATAGAATGTCTCAAAGCGAGGTGACAATCATGTGCTTCAACAACGGAAACAACAATTGTTCCTGCCTGTGGCTCATCATCATCGTCGTGCTGATCTGCTGCTGCTGTGGCAGCGGGAACGCCCTCGGCGGCAATAGCTGCGGCTGTGGCTGCGGCTGCGGGTGCGGCAACGACGGCTGCAACAACGGCTGCTGCTGACGGCTGCGGAGAAAATGGGGCGTGTTCGTCCCATTTTCTTTGCTCCCGTCGGGGACAGCCCCTAGTTCAGCAGCGGCTCCACCCGAGAGAGCACCTCCCGGCGGATGTCCTCCACTGTCCGGGGCGCGTCCCCGGCGGCGCAGTCGATCACCGACCAGCCCAGATCCCGGGCAATCTCGCGGGCGCCCTCCCGGCAGCGGCGGAGATAAGCCCCGTCCTGCTCGTGAATGTCCGCAGCGGTGGCGGTCGCCTGCTCCCGATGCCGGAGCATCTTCTCAGACACCTCTGTGGGCAGATCCAGGTACAGCACCAGGTCCGGCGCGGGCAGGCCCATGCGGCCGTATTCCAGGTCGAAGAGCCAGTCCAGAAATGCCTGCCGCTCCCCTTCCGGGAGCTTGGACGCCTGGTGGACGGCGTTGGAGGTGGTGTACCGGTTGGCCACCACGATGCCGCCTTCCTCATAGAACCCGCCCCAGTCCTCCTTGTAGGAGGCGAAGCGGTCCACGGCGTACAGCACCGACGCGGCGTAGGCGTTCACGTCCCCGGGCCTGTTGCCCAGGGCTCCGTGGAGGTAGAGGTTCGCCGGTTCGGCAAAGGGGTTGCCATACCGGGGAAAGTCGATCTCCCGATATGCGATGCCCCGCTGGGCCAGGGTCTCGCACAGGAGCTTTGCCTGGGTGGCCTTGCCGGAGCCGTCCGTGCCCTCGAATACAATCAGTTTTCCGCTCATCTGTGTCTCTTCTCCTGCTTGACATGGATTAAAAACAGCGGCAGCTTCATCATCCGGCCGATGCGGCGGGGCTCCTTGCACAGGCGGTAGAACCACTCCAGCCCGTGGTCGGTCCAGAATTTTGGGGCCCGCTCCACCACGCCGGCGAATACGTCCAGACTGCCCCCCAGGCCGCACAACAGCCGGGCGCCTGTGGCGGCGCCGTTCTTCGCCATCCACTTCTCCTGCTTGGGGGCGCCCAGGCAGACGAACACCACGTCCGCGCCGCTTTGGCGGATGGCCGCTACCACCGGGCCGTCCTCCTTGAAATAGCCGTCGTGGGTGCCGGCGATCCGCAGCCCCGGATGGGCCGCGGCCAGCTTCGCTCCCGCCTGCTCCGCAACACCGGGCTTGGCGCCCAGGAGGTAGAGGGACTTCCCTTCCTCCGCCAGTTTATCCATCAAATGGGTCGCGAATTCAACGCCCGGCGTCCTTTCCTTCAGAGGCGTCCCCAGCATGGCCGCGCCCTTGATGACGCCGATGCCGTCCGGCAGCACCAGATCCGCGCCGTTCACCGCGGCCCTGGCCCCGCTGTCCTCCCGGCAGACCTCCACGATCTCCGGATTGGGGGTCACCACATAGTGGGGGCCCAGACTGCGGACCAGCTCCATCCCCCGCTCCACGGCCTCTGCCATGGTCAGGTTGTCAAAGCCGACGCCCAGCACGTCGATGCGCATGAAATCACCTCGCTACATACTCATACAGGATAGCAGTATACCACAAGCCGCCGCGTTTGTCCAACCAAAAATCAACAGGGACGCCAAAAACCGGCGTCCCTGCTGAACGATTCAGTTTTCCGGCGCCGGTACCGCCTGCTTTTTCCGGAAGTCCGGCAGCTGGGCCAGCACCACCGCCGCCAGCATCAGCACGCAGCCCAGGTACTCCTTCCCACTCATCCGGTCCCCTAGGATCAGCGCCCCGGCGACGGTGGCGAACACGGACTCCAGACTCAGCAGCAGGGACACCACCGTGGGGTTGGAGTCCTTCTGCGCCAGGATCTGGAGGGTGTATCCCACGCCGCTGGAGAAGATGCCCACATACAGGACAGGCCCGATACAGGCCAGCAGCCCCGCCCAGTCAGGCGTCTCCATCACCAGCATCAGTCCGGCAGAGAGCACCGCCATCACCAGGAACTGTACGCAGGACAGGGCCACCCCGTCCACCTTCCGGGTAAAGTGGTCGATCAGCAGGATGTGTCCGGCGAAGCAGAAGGAGCACAGCAGCACGTACCAGTCCCCCTCCGTGATGGAAAAGGACTCCTGCACGCACAGCAGATACAATCCCACCACCGCCAGCGCCACACTGAGCCAGATCGCCCGGGGCGCCTTTTGCCGGAGGAAAATCCCCGCAATGGGCACGATGACAATATAGAGGGCCGTGATGAACCCCGCCTTGCCGGAGGTGGTGGTCTCCAGCCCCATCTGCTGGAGGTTGGTGCCCATTGTCAGGACCACGCCGCAGCAGATACCGCCGATGGCCAGATCCCGCCAGGAACCGGGCCGGGCCTGGGCCTCCTCCTGAAAATCCCGCCGCCGCAGGCAGCGGAACACCAGACACAGCACCAGCAGAAACACAAAGGCCACCGCGCTTCTGGCGGCGGTGAAGGTGAAGGGACCCACATGGTCGGCGGCCACGCTCTGGGCCACGAAGGCGGTGCCCCAGATCAGAGCCGCCAGCACGGGGAATACATTTTGACGGATGTGGTTGACTTTCATCAGACTTGCTCCTCACCAGGATCTATGCTATACTTTTGCAAACTCCCGCAGATTTGATGTCCGGGACCAAAAGCCGCGAACAAATAAAAATTTTAACACAACGGGGCGGAAATGGCAAGACCCGGTTCCTCCCCGAGAAAAGGAGGCGGCCCATGCTGCTGTTTGACATGGACGGGACGCTGATCGACTCCAACGGCGTCTGGAAAAACGTGGACCGGGAATTTCTGGCCCGGCGGGGCATTGCGTACACCCACGCCTATTACGAGGGCGTAGCCCATACCATCCTTCCCCTGGCCGCCAAGTTCACCAAGGAGTACTGCCGCCTCACGGAGTCCTGCGAGGAGATCATTGCCGAGTGGATGGAGATGGCCAGGGACGCCTATGCCCATGTCACGGTGAAGCCCGGCGTCCGGGCGTATTTAAAGCAGTGCCGGGCAGAGGGCCGCCGGATGGCGGTGGTGACCTCCAGCGTGCCGGAGCACTGCCGCACCGCCCTGACCCACCTGGACCTGATGAAGTACTTTGAGGGCGTCACTCTGGCCCACGACCTGGGGTTGGAGAAAAAGGACCCGGCCCTGTGGCGTGCCGCCGCAGAGCACTACGGCGTGGCACCGGAGGACTGCACGGTGTTCGATGACAGCCTCTCCGCCTGCAAGGGCGCCAGGGCTGCAAAGATGCGGGTGGTGGGCGTTTACGACGGTTTCTTCGCCCAGGACGAGGCGGCCATGCGGGGATTTTGCGACGTGTATATCCGGAGCTTTGAGGAGCTGCTGCTCCCGCCCCGGCAGGCACTCCGCCCATGAGCGGCCTGCCTGAGGCCCTGGAGACGGCGCGGGAGGCCGGAGAGGTGCTCTCCGCCGCGGTCCTTTCCCAGGAAAACCCCGAGGGGCTGGTCGGCTCCGGCCTGGACTTCCGGGACTGCCGGTTCCAGTCCTGCCGCCTGCGGAACTGCGATTTCACCGGCGCAGCCTTTTACGGCTGCACCTTCACCGGATGTCTCCTGGAGAACTGCCGCCTCTCCGCCACCTATTGGAAGGACTGCCGCCTCTCCGGCTGCAAATGGGACGGCGCGGACCTGCGCCGCTCCCGGTGGAAGGACAGCGTTCTGGAGGAGACTCTGCTTCGTTATGTCAACTTTTCCGGCGGCGTCTGGGAGCGTATTTCCGTGAAGGGATGTGACTTCACAGAGTCTACGCTCTCAGAGATGCGGCTGAAAAAAGCTGCCATGGAGAAGACGGACCTGACCGGGGCGGAGCTGTTTCGCACCAGCCTTGCCGGCATGGACCTGACGGCCTGCACCCTGGACCGGATCGTGCTGTCGGAGACCTGCCGGGAGCTGAAGGGCGCCGTCATCAACGCCGCCCAGGCCGCGGTGGTGGCCCGGATTCTGGGCATCCGGGTGGAGCCGTAGGGGGGGCATCTGTCCAGCCGCAGGCATGGCTGATCCCCGTGCAATGGACCGGATCTCCCACCCCCGATCACACACAAAACACCAGGGCCCGCCGAAAACGGCGGGCCCTGGTGTTCAGATTGCTTTCTGCTGGCCGATCACGTCCCGGCACCAGGCAAACAGCCGGTCCGTGAGGGCTGTCAGGTCCTCCCGGCACTCCCCTGCTTTCAGGGCCTGGGCAGTTTGCAGAATCTCCAGGTCCTGCCCGGTCAGGTGCTGTTCCAGGTCTGATCTCCGGCGGCAGTAGAGCCCCTGCTCTGCATACAGCTTGGCCTGCAGCAGGAACACGGCGGCCTTGCAGGCCTCCGCCACCGCCTCCCGGCTTCTGCCGTGGAGAAAGTTGTGGCAGCACAGGTGATACAGTCCGCAGACCCCCTGATGGAGGGCCCGGCGGGCGTCCCCTGGCTCCTCCGGCGGCAGCAGGTCCGCAAGGCGTCCGCACCAGTCGGTGGTGTCCCGGCGGAACTGGAACAGCTCCCCCCGGTCCCAGGCCGCCAGCTCCGCCGTACCGGAGACGAAGCCGCACAGCTTGTCCCGGTCCGGCAGGTCCTTCACGGCTGCCCGGTAGGTCTCCAGGTCTTGCAGAGAGCAGCTGTCCAGAATGCACACCACGTCGATGTCGCTGTCCGGTCCGGCTTCTCCCCTGCCCCGGCTGCCCTGGAGGCCGATGTACCGCACCCGGTCCCCAAAGGCGGCCCGGACGGCCCCGCAGTATTGCTTCATCCAGTTTTCGATCTCCATCATCACAGTTTCCTCATGTGGGCTCCCGCGGATTTCAGCATCAGCTTCTTTTTGCCCACGGTGTCAAAGGCCACTTCCGCCAGGGCGTCGCCGCCCATGGGCCGGACAGAGAGCACCATGCCCTTCCCGAAGGCGGTGTGCTCCACCATGTCCCCCTGCTGTAATTGCAGCAGAGGCGCCGCCGGGGCGGCGTTCTTCCGGGTGGAGGACGCCTGCTGGACAGAGGCCAGGGGCCGCTGGGGCGCCTGGGCCGGGGCCCGGTAGCTGTGGACGCCGCCGCTGCTCCAGGCGCCGCCGGCGCGGGCGGGGGAGCTGCCCCAGCCGTCCTCGTACCGGTCGCCGCCGAAGGTGCCGTCGTGCTCCATACCGCCGAAACGGGGCTCCGGCTTGCTCTCCCAGCGCATGTTCTCCTCCGGGATCTCTTCCAGGAACCGGGAGGCCCGGTTGGCGCTGGTACGGCCGTACAGCATCCGCTGCCGGCAGTTGGTGAGGGTCAGCTTCTCCTTGGCCCGGGTCATGGCCACGTAGCACAGCCGCCGCTCCTCCTCCAGCTCCTCCTGGTCGTACTGGGCGGAGGCGCCGGGGAAGATCCCCTCCTCCATCCCCACCACGTACACCACCGGGAACTCCAGCCCCTTGGCGGAGTGAATGGTCATCATGGTGACGCAGTTGTCGCTGGCCTCCACGCTGTCCAGATCTGTGTACAGGGCAATCTCGTTCAGGAAGCCGGAGAGGGTGGCGTCCTCCGGCTGCTGCTCCAGGAAGCCCAGGATGTTGGATTTCAGCTCCTGAACGTTCTCGATGCGGCCCCGGCTCTCCATGTCGTTCTTCTCCTCCAGGGCCTTTACATAGCCGGTCTGGTCGCAGACGGCGTCGTAGAACTCCGGCAGGGCCAGCTCCGTGCCCGCCCGCCGCAGGCCGTCGATCAGGTCCGCGAACTTCAGCAGCTTGGCGGAAGACGCTTTCAGCTCCGGGAACAGGTCCGCGTTGCGGATGATCTCATACAGCGACGCCCCCTGGCTCTCCGCCAAGGCGCCCACCTTGTCCAATGTAGTGGCGCCGATGCCCCGGGGCGGGTTGTTGATGATCCGCCGCAGCCGCAGGTCGTCCAGGGGGTTGTTCAGCACGCACAGATAGGCCAGCATGTCCTTGACCTCCGCCCGGTCAAAGAACCGAGTACCCCCGATGATGCGGTAGGGAATCCCGTTGCGCTTGCAGGCGTTCTCTATCTGGTTAGACTGGGCGT
>OLPH01003012.1_pt1 | contig 12499 bp, 10 predicted proteins | sample 1672951 | NCBI WGS metagenome assembly OLPH01 (sample SAMEA3136740, study PRJEB25190) | human gut metagenome
AGAGGATCGGCAGTATCTCCTGCCCGCCGGAAAAAATAGAAAACATCATCACGGATTCGGAGGCCCCGGCGCAGCTTGTCCGGGAACCGGGCCTCGTATTCCCGCAGGATGTCCCAGGCGTCGGACGCCAGCCCGGCGCCGTCGCGGATCAGGCGGTTGCAGCCCACGCTGGCCGGAGCATCAATGGGTCCGGGGACAGCGAACACGTCCCGCCCCTGCTCCAGGGCGGTGCCCGCCGTGATGAGCGCACCGCTGCGCTCCGGCGCCTCCACCACCAGGGCTGCCAGAGAGAGGCCGGATAGGATGCGGTTGCGCACTGGGAAATGCCGTCCATCCGGCGGCGTGCCCGGCGGGTACTCGCTGACCAGCGCGCCAGCCGCCGCAACATCCTCATATAGGTATTGATTTTCCGGTGGGTAAATCACATCCGTGCCGTTGCCCAGCACCGCCGCCACCGTGCCGCCGGCCCGCAGGGCGCCCCGCAGCGCCGCGGAGTCGATGCCTCGGGCCAAGCCGCTGACCACCACGGCTCCGCCGGCGGCCAAGCCATGGCCCAGCTTCTCCGCACAGGAGACGCCGTAGGGCGTGCAGTCCCTGGTGCCCACCACAGCCACCGCCGCCTCATCGTCAAAAGCCGGCAGGCGGCCCCGGACATACAGCAGACAGGGCGGGTCGTAAATATTCCGCAGCCGGTTGGGATACCCCGCGTCCTGGAGGGTGAGGATGTTCACATTCAGCCGCTGGCAGTCCGCCAAAATCCGGTCCGCAGCGGCGCAGTCCTTGTTCTCCAGCAGGATCGCCTGCTCCCGGGTGATGCCCTCGGTCAGCAGCACCTCCTCCGCCTCCGCGTAGTACACGTCCTCCGGCGTGGGGAAATGCTGCAGCAGCGCCAGCCGGGTCTGGTTCGTCAGCCCCGGCAGCTCCGTCAGCCACAGCCAGTATTTCAGCGCGGACATGGACTTCCCTCCTCAGTCGTCTCTCGCCGCCTCCCACAGCAGCACGGCCGCCGCAGCAGCAGCGTTCAGGGACTCGCAGTGACCGCTCATCGGGATCCTCACCGTCAGGTCACAAGCCGCCAGCGCGTCCGCCGAGAGGCCCTTCCCCTCGCTGCCAACGGCCACGGCGCAGTGAGAGAAGTCCGCCCGCCGCACGTCCACCGTATCGCTCCGAAGGGCCGCGCCATACAAGGGCAGGCCGCTCTTCGTCAGCAGCGCCCGCAGCTCTTCCAGCCCGCAGGTCCACACCGGGCAGCGGAACACCGCACCCATGGAGGCCCGAACGGTCTTGGGATTGTATAGGTCCGCGCAGGCGTTCACCAAAAACAATCCGTCGGCGTGAAAGGCGTCCGCCGTCCGGAGGATCGTCCCCACATTCCCCGGATCCTGAACCCCGTCCAGGACCACGTACCGGCGGCCGGTCAACTGTTCCGGAAGCGTCCGGCCCGGCAGGCCGCACACGGAGAGGACGCCCTGGGGCGTCTGTGCGGGAGAGATGGATTTCATCAAATCCCCGGGTACCTGGACGCGGCGGACAGCATCGGGCAGGGCAGGCAGGGCGGCGGGGTCCGTGCAGACCACTGTCCGCAGGTCCGCTCTCCACAGCAAAGCCTCCTCCAGCAACTTGGGGCTGTCGCAAAGGAACTCCCCGCAGTCCCGGCGATAAGAAACGGAGGACGCCAGCTTGCGGAGATGGGTGCACAGCGGATTGGTCCGGCTGGTGATGATCTCCATAGGGCGCGCCTCCTTTTCCGGTCATTCTGCTCCCCGTGCGTCCATCCGTTCCAGGTGCTGTCCGGAGACGGGGATGCGCTCTATGCCCGGTGGGACATAGAGCGCGAAAGGTCCCATTCGGCAGCCCTTGGCCGCCGCAGTCCATGGAATTTCATGGAAACCGCTGTGGGGATTTATACAAAAGCAAGTATAGCATAAGCTCTTCTGTGATTCAAGTCAACGATTTTTTTCACAGCACCCTGGAATTTCATACCTTATAAATAAAAAAACACCGGCCACTGCAGCCCGGCCGTTACAGATTCAACAGCCCGGAGCCCAGGTGGGAGCTCCGGATCCGGCCTTCTCCGGAAGGGTGCCGCCTTCGTGCTCTCCCATTTATCGCCTCCGGAATCTCTCTCCTCCCCCTGCGGCGCAGGTGCCTCTGCTTCTCAAGTCCGCTGTTCGACCGCCCCGGTGCCGTACACATTCCGCTCTAAATCCAGAGCCGGTGCGCATATCCGGAGAGGATTCCGTTTTTCTGCCGGCGGTTTTTGCCTTGACAGCAGACGGAGGAGTACGCCGGCCAGCGGCGTACTCCCCCTCTTTCCGCCGGGGCAAAGGCCCCGCCGGGTCAACTTCTCCATTTGCAGCTCTCCGCAAATCCGGCCTTAGCCGGACGTTTGCCAGCACAGGCTCTCCGGCCGGATGCGCTCATTCCAGCGGCTTCATCGTGGGGAATAGAATTTCCGGCTTCTGCAAAGTGTTATAAGTTTCTGTATTCCGCATTTTGAGGTATCCTCTCGAACTTTTGGATTTATAACTTGGTATAAGTTTCTACCGTTTCATCACCAATGGGGGTAAAAATGGGGGTAAATCAACTGATTCGGATTTTGCCCTCCAGATTCGCAAAACTTGCTACTTTCTTTTCCTTGGTTGCCTCATTATAAACATTCATCGTCGTCGTGATATCTGCATGTCCCATAATCTCCTGTATAACTTTCAGGTCACGTTCATTTTCACAGAATCTGGTGCAGAAAGTGTGTCTTAAATTGTGGCAAGAAAAATGTGGCAGCAGCTCTGGACACCGTTTTTCCATTTTGGCCTTTTGCTTTTCCTCGGCATTATAATCCCTGCAGATACGCTCAATCGCTCGGTTAACACAATGTGGGTTAAGTACATCTCCATAGCGTGTCGAGAAAATAAAGCCCGAATAGCCGTCAATGACACAATCATTGAAGCCCTCTTCCATCTGGCGCAACCGTTCCTGCAGGAGCGCGTGCTTTACTTCTGCGAGCATCGGGATTATCCTGATTCCCGCTCTCGTTTTCGGTGTGTTCACATGAAATCCAACTTTTCCGGTGCTTTCCCGTTTGCGGTACACAAGATTGTGGTTAATGGATATAATTCCCTGCGAAAAGTCACAATCCTGCCAGCGCAGCCCCACCACTTCGCCGATCCTGCAGCCTGTCCCCAGCAACACTGTAAATACCGACAGCCAATGCCTGTAAGTCGGCGATGAAGAAACATAACTAATAAAAGCAGATTGTTGCGCTTCTGTCAAGGCTTTTCTTTTCGGCTTCTCCCAGTTATGGGTCCTTTTGATTTCGTTCATTACGCCATCGGTCGGATTCAACCGAATGATGCCGTCTCGAACTGCTGTAGAAAAAACCGGATGAAGAATTGTGTGTATGACTTCCATACTGTTTGGTTTGAATCCCTTGTCGTGAATCAAGGACAAATAAAACTTCTTGATATCACTATATTTGATATTCGACAACTTCATCTGTCCGATTTCTTCCCGTACATACTTATCATACATGTATTTATAGTTTTCTCTGGTAGACTCCTTGATCTCAATCTTCTGCGCAATATATCTATCATAATGGTAATTCAGCGTCGTCCGGTCTGCTTCGTGTGTTTTGATTCCATCTTCCAGATCTCTTCGGATTCGCTTTTCCATTGAACGCAGTGATTCAGCGTCTCGTTTCCCAGGCGGGATCCTATCTGTGTCGACCAGTCTCCAACTATATACGCTGTGCCTACCTCCTTTTTCATCATAGTACCTATACTCGTATTTGCCATCCTCTCGTTGTCGTTCCCCTTGTTTCAGGAGACGCCCTTTGGAATCGCGTCTTTTGTCGGACACAATATCCTCCTTCCAAGAGAATGCCCACACACATATATAATAATATGAACATCCCATGTTTTCAATAAGTTTTCTGTAATTTCCCTGTTGCAAAGCCGGGATACAGCATCCGCTGCATCCCGGCTTCCATCCAAAATTGGTTACACTGTATCCACGTCTTCCAAGTATCTCTCGAATTTTTTTCGTTTGATCAACCGCTTAGCCCCGACCCGAATCACAAACTCGCAATCTGGGTTGCTGGTTATCTCCCGCAATTTGTTGGTTCCGATCCCGAAGTAGGCAGCCGCTTCATCTATCGTCAAATTTGCCTTTTCCCAAATGGGAACCTCTTGTTTTTCCATGTTTCATCTCCCTTTCTGTCTGAATCCAAAAAGCAACGGGCGGCGGCTGGCTAAGCCGCTCCGCGAGACTTACTCCCCGAGCTATTGGCACTTCCCGTAACCTGCGGCGGATTGGTTACCGCTCGGATCACAGCCGAAGTGGTGTATCATGATCAACGAATATGGGTCATGGCCTCCAAGCCGCCACAGCTTGTCTGCACACAACATCCGGCTCCCCCCTGCCTCCTTTCCAAATTTGGGATCACGGCCCAGTCTGCTTGTACGGCTCTCCATATTCGCAATGTACCCGTTGCCGCATATGAGGCGCATACCGCCTATTTGTCAAGGTGCAGCAGGATGCCTTCCCTGAAGATCTTGGTGTCTTCTCCTCATTCCCCGTTTCAGAGAAAGAAATTTGCCATAGAAAAAGCCGCCACCAACCTATTTCAAGGTGTGGTGGCGACTCCTATATTTCTCCAGAATGTGCGCAGGCACGATTTCAGTAAACACCGAAACAGAAAGGAAGCCGGTACAGAAGGCCCCCGCACCTGCTTAATCCTCTTTAGAAACAATCACTATAATGCCGATGTCAGTAAAGTTGACTCCGACATTCTGTTCGAAACTTGAAGCATCATTTTTATATCATCGCTTCTGCCCAAGAAAAAACGGGGGATCTGGAGCGTATTCGCTTCACATCCCCCGTCTTCTGGTTGATTGAGATACTGTACTAATCAGGATATAGCCGCCATCTCGTTGCTTGGCAGCACAAGGAACGGGAACGCCTTAAAGGAACCCTCCCGTGAGACTTTCACTTGTCCGTCCAACGAGTCCAGATACTGGGCGCCGCCTTTGGACTTGGAAATGTAGAGGGCGTACCTCATCCGCACAAAGTCAGATGCAGCGCACTGCTCTTCATAGCAAATCGCCAAGACTGGGGTAGCCAGCATCTGCATCGCCTTCTTCCGTACCAGAGAGATAAACATCTGTTTGATAACAGCGGTTTCCGAGTAATTCGCATTCTTGAAGTAGGGACGCTCCAAGAACAGGGTCAGCTGGTCTGCAGGCCGCTCATCCTCATATCGTTTCTCGGGTGGTTTAGTCAGATCGGCGAACTCCAAGGTCGGAGCATCGACATCATCTCGCAGATAATCCCGGCCCTTGGTCAGCCGGATCACAGCCCGCCCTATGACCTTACCATTCTTCTTGGCTAGTAGGATTTTCTTATTTGAGTCAAAACTGGAGAGCAGGCATTCCCGGTATTGACCATCCACATAAGATAAGCATGTGGAGTATGGCAACCTCCCCAGACGCAGGGTAGAGTAGTAATCATCCACTTCCTCCACCAGAATGCCGTAGGTCTCCATAGCGGTGTTCGTCTGCCAAAGCAACTGCTGCTGTTTTGTGGTTGGGAAACTGATTTCCCTATTCAGGTCATTGGGATAGTATTTGAGTGTTTTAAATTCGCCCATCAGTTCTGCCAGGATGATACGGCGGAATGCCTCCTTATTCTCAGTGTACTCATAATAGAGCCGGGTCATCTCCGCCCCCTCCCCCATAATGAAGCGGACGATGTGTTGCTCATTGTCTTGAAGGAATTTCTCGTCAAGTTCCAATTCTTTCGCCAATGCAACCCAGTCTTGATCCACATAAATGAGATCGTTGCGCATCTGAGTCCAGCTTTGATAGCCTCGCATCCGATCTGCGTTCCGGCTGGCAAAGAGTGCATCTTCCCAGGTGAGTAGTTCAGGGATCAATAACTTGATCTTGTCATAGACCAGCAGGACGCGCACAGCGTCAGTGGCGGACAGGCCGGCAATATGGCCCAACTCTTTCTGGCGCCACACACTCAGCGGTTTCTGGGACAGAAGCGCGGCCAGGCCACGCAGGTCCTCATCAGCAATCTGCATGTTCAACAGATCTCCCTTGAGCAGTTCCCGCATAACAACGAGTTTCCGATCCACGCCGATATCCGCCAGCATCCCATAGAACTGGATGTAGACCGGCTTGGCATAGCACAGCAATTTGAGTTCCTGAAAAGTATACTCCCTCTGTTCCAGCAGATCAAGGTTGTTCCTCTGTCCGGCCTCGCCAGCGCACGCGAGGAAATCCTTGCCGTTCAGCGCGTTCAAATTGCAGCGGGTGTAGAAACTCTCTTCCAGCAGGAAGGATTCCCGACCTAGTTTGCAGAAGTCCTCAAAATGCTCCGAAACCATGTGGAGAAACCGTTTCTTCTTGTGGGCGATGGCGTAGATCAGTACATCGTACTGAATGGGTCTGATGGATGCAAAAGGCACCTCCAAACTCCCGGAATACAGGGCGTTCAAGTATCCGACCCAGGTATCCAGCACCTGATGCTTTTCCTCGTCTGTAAGTGGCTCGCGCCGTTGAGCGAACCACTGCAGATCATGGCGCAGACCGTGGTTAGAGAGCCACCAGTCCAGAAACCGCTCCATCCATCCAGGGTCAGAACCCAGATTGGAGTATGTCTGGCGCACAAGTTCAAGATCCTTAGCCTCCAGATGGGAGAGCGAAGTCAACTCATCCTCTGTGAAAGAATGCTCCACTTGTTCACGGAACAGGAAATCCAGGACCGCCCGCATCGTCTCATTGGAGGAAAGCACAGAGAGGCTGGTTGAAATGGTACGTCCGGAAACATCGATGAAAGAGGCAAAATAAGGGAGCTTCAGCATCTCCCGCTCCTGCGGTTTCAAATCGGATAAAGTCACGGCGTTCTGCGCATAGAAAGCGTTCAGGTTATCTACCAATGCGGGCCACAATGCTTCATCCGCTAAGTCGTGTTCGAAATACTTCAGACACTCGTATTGACAGCAGGAGCCGTTGACCCCGGAGCCGTACATTTGAACCATCTGTTCAACGGTATAACGCCCCATCAGAGATTCCCCGAAACGATCCGCAGACTCCAGCCAGTCATTGATGAAATGGTGGGGCACTTTACAATCCACCAGTTTCTTGTAGTAGCCTGCAAATTGTTCGTTGCAGATCAGTTCTTGCTGGATACGTTCGGGCAAAACAGAGGAAAGTAGTCCTGTTAAACCTTGCTCTTCAATCCGTTCGCAGGTTGTGAGCAGTGTGGGAACACTATACTGATGTGTATGCTTTTTGCTCAAGCCACAGGTACTCATGCGCTCCAGCGCTTTAATACGGTTAACAGTTTGTAGCATTTGCACGCTCCTCCTTGATAACAATTTCTATAAGAGAGTACAGCGTTTTTCGTGGGATGGCATCCGTATCAATAGCTCTTCCGCATAAATAGAGCAACACACCGGCCTGCTCTGATGTTATGGGATAACTAAATTGGGAGGCGGCAAGATGCAGGGGCTCATCAATCAGGCTCAAGGCATCTCTGCGATCCTCTACACTGTAATAGCTATCCAAAAAATCCTTCAGCGATTGAACACTCCCATCAAACTTGGCATCCAATCTCTCCTTTTTTGTGGCAAGCGAGTTAGCCCGGCGCTCCTGTCTGATCCGCTCCCACTCTGCCTGTTGCTGCTCTTTCTCTGCATCCAGCTCTTCCTGCGTATACAAATCCTGTTTCAAACTGTTCACACTATGAATATTGTAACGTGTTGCGATCAGGGCTTTCAGAACTTCCCGGAGCGTCTCTTTATCATAGAGCGCACGGACACAGTCATTCCATAGTGCCGCTTCCACAAAGTTATAATAACTTTGTGGTTCAAGACAGAATTGTGAGGTATCGATCCACTCAAAAAGTTGACGCTGTTCGTCCGAAGACAGAAAGTCCCGCTTAAAATCCAGTTTGCCGAGATCGCTATAGTAATAGCGGATAGATTTCATATAATCGCGGTGGAAGCCCGAATGACTCTCGAACAGGTCTGGATACTCAGTCACATCGTATGTTTCTAATAACTTCTTATTAAAGTCAAACGCCTTCCTGGTCCGAGAACCTGCGGTATATTCCTGCACATAGCACAACGCCTGTTTTTCTTTCGGCTCCGACTCATAATTGAGGTGTGACTGAAAAAAGGACCATAAATCAATGGTGTCAGCATCCACAAGCAACGCGAAATTCTTGTTATACCAGCCATTCTCTTGTTGAAACGCCTCCATATAGTCCAAGCCCGTCAGTTCCTGATAACGCTCCATATACCGACGGATCTCCTTTTTGTCGGGCGCCTCCAGACGGTCGACCTGTTCAATGAAGAGATTCCGGTAATCCAGTGGCTCCAACTGTTCTGCCAAGATATCCCATTGCGGATCAAATACATCGAACCGATAAGAGAACTGTAAATTGGCTTTCTGGATCATCCACAATACTGTTTTAGGGTTGGTCGGATTGACCTGTGTGGAGACAGCAGGCCATATCCCCTCATGCCCTTCGTAACGGATGTGAAATTTACGATACATGGAGTAGAGTCTCTCCATGTGGGTGAAAGCCTCGTCCGGCAGCTCCTCGTCCTGATTGAGTGCAGCGATACAAAATTGGGCAGCCGCCTTCTCAGCAGGAATGCCGTTGGGATTAAGCCCAACTGGATTTTGGCAGGGCCAAATCATCCAGGAGTTGGCATACCTGATCTCCAGCGTACTATATCCTGAGTCGATCAACGTCTTGTACAGAGCGGAGCCCTCCTTGCAGAACTGGCCGGGCAACTTCAGCAACGCCCGCAGGACTGCATTGTCTTTCTTCCTGCACTCGGCGATGACCGGCTTATAGTTGCATAGAAGCCAGTCCAGCATACGGCCATTGCCGAGCAGCGGTATGGTCCGATCAACGCCCCACAACCGAGCGATCTGGGGGCGCATTGCAGGAAACTCATCTTCCTGAGGGTCAAATAGGGAGAGGACAAACATAGCATCCTCCGTCCGTTGATACGTATCGCCAGCCAGTTGGGACCGTAACTGCTTACGCTCCATCGGGTCGGTGGTCAGGAGGTAGCGGGCTCCCTGCAGATACAGGTCGTTCCCAGCCTCTTTATCCAGCCTACGTATGAAGTCTTCTCGCTGAGTCCCAACAAACATGGAGTCTGTGAGAAATGGCAGGGCAAATCCAAGAGCCAGCGCCAGCGCACGGAATATTTCTGGTCTGGAGCCGATGCGTTCCTCGAATCGCTCCGTAATCTCGCCGATATAGCGAAGTTCATGCTGGGCAAAATAGGCCCCCGGGTCGTTGCACCTGGAAGCCCATAGGGACTTCTGACTGATAAAACGCGAGTACTCCAGCATAGCGTCCTTGTTGTCGGACATCTTGACCACAAGGGCCAGAAATGCATTAAAAAGATCTAAGTCGAGGATCTTCTCATAGGCGTCGCAGTGGCTTTGTTCCTTGTCATGACTGCTCATAACTATGTTCTCTCCTTTCTCTGTGCCACCGCTGATACGGCGGCCATTTTTGTGTGCGGTACCGGGCAGTCATGCACCGGCGCACCGTGTCTGTACGCTTGTCCTGTTGTGATCATTGACTCCCTCCTTTTTCTTGATTTGTGGTATTCACGCAGTAGATGCCTGCGGTACCTGAGAGAAATATGGTCGCCGCCACATACTGCATGGCGGCAGACAAAGAAAAAAGCGCCTGAAGATGTTCCTCAGACGCAATTTCACGCATTGGTACTGTAACTAGGCTGCGCAGACATATCTTTTTTTGGCAAAACGTAAAAAGCGTCCAAAGGCAACATGCCTTCAGACGCTTTGAAACACAGAATACTGTAATCGCCAGGGCGATTTCGGATACTTTATGTCAGTATTATACCGCACCTACGGATTGTTTGCAAGGGATTTTCGAACTGAGTCACCAACGTAAAATGCCACATGGCCTTTCTTCCTGCTCCACGGCTTGGGAATCGTGAACCCGATATGTTTCAGAACATCAGCTGCCACCGGCGGGTGGTGATTTTTAATGCTTGTTTTTTCTCAAAGGAAACGCTATAATATGCTCACATAGTATCTGCGGCAGCCTAAGGCAGTCTTAGTTTCCGTGTTGCATAGCGTCCAGAGGTCTTTCTGACCTTTGGGCGCTTTTTTGTTTTCTGGACAAACGAATGCCCCTCTTAAACAGATCTCGCCCATCCTGGGCAAAAGCGTGTGGACTATTCTGGGTTCCACACGTTTTTTTATATAGATATCCCTGCAGCGGAACACCGCAAAAATCAAAAAGGAGATGAAAAGTCATGCAATCACTCGAAAGAATCCCGACACGGCAGAGAGCATCGAAACACGGTGATCCGGAATGAATACCAATTGGATTGGCGTCGCTTTCGTCAGCGAAGAGGTTCCAAACCGAGAACAAGTTGAGGATCAACTTGCGGAGAGGACAGAGGCTCTACGTCAAGAGGCCCAAACTGCTCTGGATGCCTGGCTCAATGAACAAGGCCTGGAACAGGTAATGGGGGTTATCATCCTGAAAAAAACTATTTAAGTCAATCGAGGAGGAACAAACGTGGCTACTTTAATTATCGAGATGGATGGCGGACTGGTCAACGAGGTCTACTCCACCCTTTTGGAGCCGCTCAACATTCAAGTCTACGACACCGATGATAGGCGAGATCCTGAACACGCCTATCTGTATGCCGCCAGTATCTATGCTTTGCAGTTTGGTGGAATGAGGCCCCAATTCCGGAGGGGCCATGACTACTCTGACCGGATTTGGGGGGCGCTGGAGCGCCGGCCAGAGTCCGCTGCCCTAGTCTCAGACCTGCGGCGGGCCGCTTCCCAGGCAGGGATCCAGGCCCAGGCTCAAGATGCGGCTTTCCTTGCCGGCTATCTGGAGGCATTTGGTGAATTCAAGGAGTTCGTCGACTACCTCAGTGCAGAAAAGAAGGTAAACGCAGAATTCCGGCAACAGATCGACAGACTGCTCGACCGGCAGATGGAGAAGTATTTCACCTTCGCCGAGCAAATTAACACCCCGGAGCGGTACGACGGCGGCCATGATGAGACTGCCATCTCAGGGCGAACTCTGGACTGTGAGGGAGGGGCTAAGGATGGTGTTTGAAAATCAGATTTGCGACCGCTGTCATAGGCCTACAGTCACCCGGATCATGTCCATGTTCAATCTGGATACCATGATGCTCTACGAGGTCATCCGGTAATCCGCTACACAAGCCGGGATTGGAGCATCCAGTTCCGGCTCAAAAAAGGAGATTGTATATGAAGACAATCAGTACCGCCTATTATGAGAAAATGGCCGAAGCTAAGCAAACCTTCTGTGCCTTTTGCATGAGAGGGGCTATGCCGTTCCTGGAAGACTGCAAGGACTGCAAGATAAACCGGATGTTCAAGGCAGTTCAGGCAGTCATCAAGGAGGAAACCACACCACAGGATGAAGCTGCGGTTGAGAAGACCCGGAATGCCTACGATGGGATTGACCTTCCAAAAGAGATGATAGAGTCTCTTGGCAGGGGGCCGAGAAATCATGATGGTTTCCGCACAAGCCCAGCATTCCAGCTCTTTATCACCAATGGCGCTTACCCAGACGTGGAGGTACAGCTAATAGAGAGCAAGACTGGATTCCCTGATTTCTCTGGCTCTGAGGAGGAAACATCCAGTCGGTCAACGGTTCACTATTTGAACTACCTCGAAAAAGGAGTTGGCGTTCCGTCTTCCATCCAACTTTGGGACCTTACATATGATACGCTGAAAGACGAACTGAAATCCTTACTGGAGCGGATGTTCAACAGGAGCATCCATCAGTTCTGGGGGATTCAGGCGCTCCCATTCCCGGAGCGGTATTTTATCACAAGTCGGTCTGCAGAGGAACTGGCCGCAGATATGATGAGCGAGGTGGGGGGCTATCAGGCTTCGGACGTGGACGAATATGGCTGTGTGTACAGCCAGGAACACTATGTAGGCTGCCTCAGAAACAGCAATATCACACCACATGGACAGAACACAAGCGGAGAGGTCTACATGAGGCTAGGCAAGTTCCCACTGAAAAATTCCGAAAAATACTTCATCGAGACCCGGTGTACGATTTCTCCGATGTTCATCGACACCCAGCTCGTCAAAGGCAGGGCAGAGGACAGCATTACCAAAAAAATTTATAGCATCATCTGCTATATTGCAGCCCGCGAGATGATGGTGAAAGACACAAATCAAAATTGAAGGAGCGACAAATGACAAATATGATTGCAGTAAAAGTGACATACGATAAGGTGATTCAAATATGAATGAAAAACACTCTGCCGTCTGTTACATCTTCCGGGATGGTGCCTTTTCCCCGATACAGGAAGCCAAGTCGTTTCAAAACGAGTTTGGCTTGGATCTGTTCCAATATAAGGGAGCTATCTATGAAGGCAGGACAGGTTTGTGCCTTTGTAATTTGCAGCAGTCACAGGACCTATCAGGCT
>OLPH01003017.1_pt1 | contig 12483 bp, 10 predicted proteins | sample 1672951 | NCBI WGS metagenome assembly OLPH01 (sample SAMEA3136740, study PRJEB25190) | human gut metagenome
CCGGTTGTTCTTAAGGTAGAGAACCTGAATGCAGGTAAGATGGTTCAGAATGTAAGCTTTGAACTTCGCAAAGGTGAGATCCTTGGTTTCTCAGGACTGATGGGAGCCGGACGTACTGAGACAGCAAGAGCACTGTTTGGTGCTGACCCGAAACAGAGTGGAAAGATCTCTATAAGGGGAAAAGACGGACAGCTTCGCGAGGTAACTATCAACAGTCCTCAGGATGCAGTTAAATATGGTATTGGTTATCTGTCAGAGGACAGAAGAAGATATGGTTGTGTCGTACAGAAATCTGTAACAGAGAATACTACGCTGGCAACCATGGAAGAATTTACCAGTGGTATCTTCATTAATAAATCAAAAGAAAAAGAAGTTTCAGAGAAATACGTTAAAGAGCTGGCAACCAAAACTCCAAACTGCGAGCAGCTGGTAGTCAATCTTTCCGGTGGTAACCAGCAGAAGGTCGTTATCGCAAAATGGCTGACACGAGACAGTGAGATTCTTATTTTTGATGAGCCGACCAGAGGTATTGATGTTGGTGCCAAGAATGAAATTTACAAGTTAATGAACAGACTGGCTGCAGAAGGTAAATCTATTATCATGATTTCTTCTGAAATGACAGAAGTTCTCCGTATGAGTGACCGCATTATCGTTATGTGTGAAGGCAAGATTACAGGAAATATTGATATTTCCGAAGCTACACAGGAACACATTATGAATCATGCAACACGGAACATCAATTAAGGAGGAAAGTCATGACTAAGAAGAAAAAAAGTATTTTAAGTGATCAGAGATTTATTGTATTACTGGTTATTATTGTACTGTTTGCAATTTTCTCCTTTAAGAGCAGGGAGTTCAGACAGTATACCACAATCCTGAGTATGCTGGATTTCTCATATTATGATCTTCTGATGGCAATCGGTGTTACATTCCCTCTTATTACAGGAGGTGTAGACCTGTCAATCGGAACCGGTATGGTATGTTACGCATTGATCGCAGGATCTCTGGTAAGAAATAATAATCTTCCGGTTGTACTTGCAATGTTACTTTGCATTGTACTTGGAATTATTGTAGGAGCAGCAAATGGTGTGCTGATCGGTATTATGAACCTGCCGCCATTCCTTGCAACACTTTGTACCTGTATGATTACCCGAGGTGCAGGATCCCTGTGCAGTGCTACTCCCTGGCCGGGACTTACACAGGAGGGTGGATGGTTCCATTCAATCTTTAAGATTACAGTTGGAACAGGAAGAAGTGCTTCCCGTTATCCTATCGGTTTCTTATGGATGATCATTCTGGTCCTTGTAATGGAATATGTTCTGAATCATACAAAATTCGGTCGTTATACGATCGCGATCGGTTCCAATAAAGAAGCAGCAGCTCTTTCGGGAATCAACGTTAAATTCTATCATGTTATGGTATATGTAGTATGTGGACTCTTCACCGGTCTTGCAGCTATCGCATATGCGGCAGTTACGCCAACTGTACAGCCTGGTACCGGTGCAGGACTTGAGATGGATGCCATCGGTGGTGTATTCGTAGGTGGTGTTGCAGCAACAGGTGGTTATGGATCAGTAATCGGTACATTGGCCGGTATCTTCGTTATCATGCTTCTGAAAACCGGTCTTCCATATATCGGACTGCAGGCAAACTGGCAGCAGATCATTACCGGTGCAGTTCTTATCATCGCAGTACTGATCGATATCATGAAAGAAAAGAAAGCAGCAGCAAAATAATTTTCAAAACTGAATAAAGAAAAATGCATCTTACGACAGATGCAAAACAGCAGGATATGAAACAACGGAGGGCTTCCAGGGGATGTTCGGCGACAGTATTGTCATATGTGTATTTTGGGGAAGGCGGAACGAGAGAGGAAGTCTCCGGGGTATCATTTATAAAAAACTATATTAAATGTGTATTTAAAAGGAGGAAATTTTAAATGAAAGCAAAAAAAGTGATCGCATTAGTTATGTGTGCAGCAATGGTAGCAGGAATGTCCGCATCAAGCGTTATGGCAGCCGATATGCCGGAACAGTTCAAAGATCTGAAAGCTAATGAAGCTTATGATTTCCCGATGATGGTTAAATCTTTCCAGTCTACATACTGGGATGCAGCTCAGGAAGGTATGAAGAAAGCTGCTGATGAACTTGGTGTTACATACAAAGCACAGGGACCAAACAGTGAATCTGATATCGCTGACCAGGTTAACATGATCAACACAGCAATCGCTGCAAAGCCGGCCGGATTAGGTCTTGCTGCATGTGATACATCTTCTGTTCTTGATGCACTTCAGGAATGTGCTGACAAAGGAATCCCGGTAGTAACATTTGATACAGGTATCGCTGATGCTCCGGAAGGATCTGTAGTATGTGAAGTTTGTACAGATAACACACAGGCTGGTTCTGTTGCAGCTGAAAACATGTATAATTCAATCAAAGATGTTATAGCTAATGCAGATGGACAGGTTATCATCGGTGAAGTTAACCAGGATGCCACAGGTCAGAACATCCAGCAGCGTGGTGGCGGATTCATTGACAAAATGATCGAACTTATTCAGGCTGACGGAAAAACAGTTGCAGTTAAAGGTAACGAGTTCTATGTAAACGCAGCTAAAGGTGCAGATGCAAAAGAAGCAGACGCAGACGTTGTTATCCAGGTCGCTGTTCCTGCACAGACAACTGTAGAGCTTTGCTCAACAGAGGCTCAGGCAATCCTTTCTCAGGAAAACTGCATCGCTATCTTCGGTTCCAACCAGACAGCAGCAGAAGGTGTTCTTGCAGCTAATGCTAACCTGAACGTTCTTGGTTCTGACGCAGGAGCAGGCGATGTTATCGGTGTTGGTTTCGATGCTGGTTCTATCATTAAAGCCGCTGTACAGGATGGAACATTCATCGGTGCTGTTACACAGTCTCCTCTGATGATGGGTTACTATGCAATCTACGCTCTGACAGCAGCAGCTAACGGACAGGAACTTGAAGATGTTCCTACAGATGGATACTGGTATGATTCCACAAACATGGACAGCGAAGAAATCGCTCCTAACCTTTATGACTAATCGATAAGTAAATATCGAGAGGAAATGAATCCTTAGAATTAAGTATTAATTATTAATACAAATACAGACGCCGCACTGCCGTATGGCAAGTGCGGCGTTGTTGTTCAAACAATAAAACAATGATTGGAAATGATGATTTTATTAAGTTGTAAAGATACTTATTTCGACGATAGATTTCAAAATAGCAAATAAGGACACTTTTTCAGACAAACAAGGTTCTTATTTTGGGGGAGTAAGTTGAGATAAAATGAAATCATCAGATATGAAGAGCGTATAAATTCATATATTGAGGAGGTTTTGCAATGGCAGCATATTATTTAGCAGTAGATATCGGAGCATCCAGCGGACGTCACATCATTGGACATATGGAAAACGGAAAAATGGTTCTGGAAGAAATTTATCGTTTTGAGAATGGAATGGTAAAGAAAGACGGAGAACTCTGCTGGGAATTTGACCGTCTTTTCAAAGAGGTAGTAAATGGTCTGAAGAAATGTAAAGAAATCGGCAAGATTCCGGTAAGTATGGGCGTGGACACATGGGGCGTTGACTTCGTACTTCTGGACAAAAATGACAATGTTCTTGGAAATACAGTAGGATATCGTGACCACCGTACAGAGGGAATGGATAAAGAAGTTTATAAGGCAATTTCCCTGAAAGATCTCTATGCAAGAACAGGTATCCAGAAAGCTGATTATAATACGATCTATCAGCTGATGGCAGTGAAAAAGAAACATCCGGAATATCTGGAACAGGCGGAGACACTTCTTCATGTGCCGGATTATTTCCATTTCCTTCTTACAGGACAGAAAACCTGTGAGTACACAGAAGCTACGACAGGACAGCTTGTAAGCCCGATCACTAAGGACTGGGATTATGAACTGATCGATATGCTCGGTTATCCGAGAAAAATGTTTCAGAAGCTGATCATGCCCGGAACAGGCATCGGACATCTGTCAGATAAGATCAGGGAAGAAGTGGGCTTTGATCTGGAAGTAGTTGCACCTGCAACACATGATACAGGATCCGCTGTACTGGCAGTTCCTGCAAATGACGATGATTTTATCTACATTAGCTCCGGAACATGGTCACTGATGGGAATTGAGAGAAAAGAAGCTGACTGCTCTGAGAAGAGCTGTGAGATGAACTTCACAAATGAAGGCGGTTATGCAGGCCGTTTCCGTTACCTGAAGAATATTATGGGACTCTGGATGATCCAGTCTGTGCGTCATGAAGTAAATGATGCATACAGCTTTGCAGAAATCTGCGCAATGGCAGAGGAAGCAAAGGATTTCCCGTCAAGAGTAGACGCAAATGATGAGTGTTTCCTTTCTCCTGACAATATGACAGAGGAAGTTAAGGATTACTGCCGCAGAACAGGACAGAAGGTTCCGGAAACTCTGGGAGAGATTGCAACAGTTATCTACACAAGTCTTGCGGAATGCTATGCAAAGACAGCAAAAGAGCTGGAAGAGATGACAGGCAGGACTTACAGCCGTATTCATATCGTGGGCGGCGGTTCCAACGCAGGATATCTCAATGAGCTGACTGCAAAGGCAACAAAGAAAGAAATCCATGCAGGTCCAGGAGAGGCAACTGCAATCGGAAATATCACAGCACAGATGCTGAAAGCAGAAGAGTTTAAAACCATTGAAGAGGCTCGTACTATCATTCATGAATCCTTTGGTGTAAAAGTTTATAAATAATAAAAGGGGAACAGGGTATTGGCTCTGTTCCTTTTGTGTCTGTGATAATAAGAAAAAAATTTCAACCGGGAGGTTTTAATTTTATATATCTGAGAAGGTTGTCTGAAAAAAATGAATCGTATATAATGAGGTTAAAAGGTGTTTGGAAAATCATTCGTTACTGTGAACGGAGTGAACAGTAACGTTTGGCTGTGAGAAAGGAGTCAACGGCGAGGGAATATGTTGACTATCATGGGGTTTCAAAGTATAATGATGGCTGGTGAATTGGGCGGAAATACAGGGTGATTCATCAGAGGTAAGTGATTGATTTTAATAGATAAAGGCAGGTTATATATGAATACAATTAGTGTGGAAGAGCTGGAGAAGATTGATTCTTCTAAGATTACGATCGTGGATGTGCGGCCGGCGGATCAGTACAGCAGGGGATCTTTTCCGGGGGCAGTGAATATTCCGCTGGATGAGTTTGAGGAAAGAATGGAGTCTGTGGACAGGGAGAAGATGGTGTATGTTCTCTGTCATACGGGGGACAGAAGCCGGGATTGTGTGGAGAAGCTGAGTGATGCAGGGTATGAGGCTGTGAATATTGAAGGTGGATATCGTGCGTATCTGAGACTTTCTCTGAGCCGTTTTATGGAGAATGATGCTAAGGAGCAGAAGGAACTGAAGACGAAAGAGATTGAGCACAGTATTATCAAGACGTTCAGAAAGACGGTCTGGAGACCGTTTACCAAGGCTTTGAATGAGTATCAGCTGATTCAGGAGGGAGATAAGATTGCTGTCTGTATTTCAGGTGGTAAGGACTCTATGTTGATGGCGAAGCTGCTTCAGGAGCTGAAGCGCCATGGGAAGATTCATTTTGAACTGGTGTTTCTGGTAATGAATCCGGGCTATAATGCGGATAACTGGAAGATTATTCAGGATAATGCAGAGCTTCTGGGAATTCCTCTTACGGTTTTTGAAAGTGATATTTTTGATACAGTGGCAGAAATTGAGAATAATCCCTGTTATCTTTGTGCGAGAATGAGACGTGGTTATCTGTATTCTCATGCCAAGGAGCTGGGATGTAATAAGATTGCGCTGGGACATCATTTTGATGATGTGATCGAGACAATCCTCATGGGTATGCTGTACAGTGGTAAGGTGGAGACTATGATGCCGAAGCTGCACAGTCAGAATTTTGAGGGAATGGAACTGATCCGTCCCATGTATCTGATCAAGGAATCTGCGATCAAGGCATGGAGAGATACTAATGGGTTGCACTTCATTCAGTGTGCATGCCGTTTCACCGAGAACTGTGTAAGCTGTGGGGGCGGACGTGGTTCCAAGCGTGATGAGATGAAAGAGCTGGTTGCACAGTTTAGAAATACAAGCAGTGTGATCGAGACGAATATCTTTAACAGTGTGCGGGATATTAATCTTCGTACTGTTATGGGATATCATAAAGATGGAGAATATTATAATTTCCTGGATGACTATGATCAGCGTGGAAATAAGGGCGTTGATAAGGAAAAAGAATGATAACAGCAAAATCTTCATTTGTGGAAGAGAAATACACTGCTCAGTATTATAGCGGGAACGGCTGTCTATATGTTTCTGGTGCAGGTGGTGTTCTAAAAGGAGGAATCCATGACTTTACAGGAGATTCTTGAAAGTGTAAAAAGTGGTTCGGTATCTGTAGAAGAGGCAGAGAGAATCCTTAAGAAAGAAAGTTATGAAGAAATGGGATATGCGAAGCTGGATACAAGCCGCAAGGCAAGAACCGGTTTCGCAGAAGTAATCTACTGCAGTAATAAGGCAGATGAACATCTTCTGAATATTTTTGAAAGATTATACAGAGAAGACGGTGAGGTATTCGGAACCAGAGCTTCCCAACATCAGTATGAACTGGTAAAGGAGAAGTTTCCGGAAGTGGAATATGATCCGATCTCGCGCATCTTAAAAGTTGAGAAGAAAGATAAGAAGCGTATTGGTAAGATTGCGGTGTGTTCAGCAGGAACTGCAGATATTCCGGTTGCTGAGGAAGCTGCACAGACAGCGGAATATTTTGGCACAAATGTTGAACGGATTTATGATGTGGGAGTCAGCGGAATGCATCGTTTATTCTCCAGACTGGAGACGATCCAGAGTGCGAACTGTGTAATTGCAGTTGCGGGAATGGAGGGAGCTCTTGCCAGTGTGATGGGCGGTCTGGTGAGCAGACCGGTGATCGCAGTACCGACTTCTGTGGGTTATGGTGCAAGTATGCATGGTCTTTCGGCACTTCTTACCATGATCAATTCCTGTGCGAACGGGATTGCTGTGGTGAATATCGATAACGGCTACGGTGCCGGCTATCTGGCAACACAGATCAACCGTCTGGCAGCAGGTACAGATGAGAAAGGAAATTGATTATGGGAAAAACATTATATCTGGAATGTTATTCAGGGATAAGTGGTGATATGACGGTTGCGGCTCTTCTTGATCTGGGGGCTGACCGCTCAGTGCTGGACAGGGTGCTGAAGAGTCTTAAGGTATCAGGATTTGAGACAAAGATCAGCAGAGTTGTAAAGTCCGGAATAGATGCATGTGATTTTGATGTTGTGCTGGATAAAGAGCATGAAAATCATGACCATGATATGGAATATCTGCATGGACATCATCATGAAGGTCATGAGCGCAATCACGCCCATGGCACAGGAACAGCGCAAGACCATCACCATCACGAACACCGTGGAATAAAAGAAATTACCTATATTATAGAGCATAGCGCAATGACTGAGAATGCAAAGAAGATCGCATTGCGTATATTTGAAATTCTTGCAGAGGCAGAGAGTAAAGCACACAATGTGCCTGTGGATCAGGTGCATTTTCATGAGGTGGGAGCAGTGGACTCTATTGTGGATATTGTGTCTGTGGCAGTCTGCCTGGATAATCTGGATGTTACAGAGGTGATCGTTCCTGTTCTCTGCGAGGGACGTGGAACTGTCCGTTGTCAGCATGGCATCCTGCCAATCCCGGTTCCGGCAGTTGCAAATATAGTAAGTGCCAATCATTTATATCTGAAAATGACAGAGGTAGAAGGTGAACTTGTAACGCCTACAGGTGCGGCGATAGTGGCAGCAGTGAAAACAAAAGATAAACTTCCGGAAACATTTGAAATCCAGAAGATTGGAATCGGCGCAGGTAAACGCCAGTATGAGTGTCCGGGAATCCTAAGGGCAATGATTATCTCACAGAGCGCAGAAATAGATGAAGCAAAGGCTCAGACAGAAGAATTCAAAAACCCGGAAATCGGAAATAATCCGAAAGCTGAAAATCAGGAAACCAAAGATACGATTATCAAGATGGAAACAAACATTGATGACTGTAGTGGAGAAGTTCTGGGATTTGTCATGGAACGTCTGATGAAAGCCGGTGCCAGAGATGTGCATTATGTGCCTGTTTTTATGAAAAAGAACAGACCTGCATGGGTTCTGAATGTGATCTGTAAGGAAGAAGATATGGAAACGCTTCAGAATATTATTTTTGAAGAAACTACTACGATTGGAATTCGTTATAGCATAATGGAACGTACGATTCTTCCCAGAGAAACGAGAACCCTTCCGACTCCATGGGGAGAAGTTCAGGTAAAGGTATGCACTTTGAATGGAAAAGAGCAGCTTTATCCGGAATATGAGAGCGTTGCACAGTTGAGCAGAGAAAAAGAGATCCCGTTTACAGAAATTTACCGTTATATTGTTTTGGCAAATAAAGATAAAGAATAACAATGTAAAAGAAAACAGTCACATACTTGAGTGAATATCTCAACATTCATCAGATGTATGTGACTGTTTCTTTTTATTATTTTTATGAGGTGACTTCTGGTTCAGTTCTATCTGATACCTGGTACTTTTTGCAATTCAGGCAGGGAAAGTTGTCTGATTCGGTTAAATTACAGAGTACTTACACCGTCATCATCATAACGGTCATATTCAGCTCCCTCATATCCGATCATGCGGATAGTAGCAGGATCGATATCCTTTACTGTCTGCGCAACATCAGCAACCGGGATTGCTTTTCCTTTGCGGATGAACAGTGGAACTTCATTCAGGGCAACTTCTACATAGTGATGACCTTTTCCAAGAACTTCCTGAGAGATGGTTCCATCCGGCAGGAATTTTACGAACATCATTTCTTCTGGCAGATATACATAGCGGCCTTTGGCATTCTGTGTATAAACAGGTGCGATCATGATTTCGTTTCCAAGGAGAAGCTGGTCTTCTACCTGAGTTGCGAAAGCATCGTCTGTGTAATCAAATGCCAGCGGGCGGAACATCATATCATCGTTTAATGCAGCTTTCATGTATTCACTGTACAGATATGGAACAAGACGATATCTGACACCGATTACATGACGGAAGTCTTCGATGTTTTCAAACTGGTAAGCTTCCTGTTCTCTGGTTCCCAGAGCGGAGTGGTTTCTCATAAGAGGTGTGAATACACCAAGTGCTAGCCAGCGCAGTACCAGATCACGTGTGGTATCTGCACCGAATCCGCCCAGATCTGCTCCTGTGTAAAGGAAACCGCACATATTCAGGGATGGAAGCATCTTTAAGTTCAGAAGGATGTGTGACCACCAGGATTTGTTATCTCCCATCCAGATTCCACCGTATCTGTGCATTCCTACATAGGAAGAACGGGAGAACATCAGGAAACGTTTGCCAGGTGCGATTTTCTCAAATGCTTCGCCTGCAGCGCGGGTCATGTTATAGCCAAACAGATTATGTACTTTGTCGTGACGGATCTTCTGACCGTTTACATTGTGATAGAAGCGTTTGTAATCTTCCGGATTGTTTGCAAGGGCGTTTACTTTATCACCGAGTGTAAATCCAGGTGCTTCTTCCTTGTCCATGAAGTTGTCTTTGATGTATTCTTTTAATTCAGCAACGCCTTCCGGTGTGCAGAACATTGCAGGCTCGTTCATGTCATTCCAGAAACCGTCAATTCCTTTGGAAATAAGACGTTCGTATTTCTGTCCGAACCATGCTCTGGCATCTGCATTCAGGACATCCGGGAAATGAGTCCAGCCCGGCCATACAGCGGAAACGAAATCGCTGCCGTCTTCACGTTTGCAGAAGTAGTTCTTCTCAACGCCTTCTTCATAAACATCATAGCCAGCCTCTACCTTGACACCTGCATCGATGATCGGGACAAGGTGGATGCCTTTTTCTTTCATTTCATTGACATAGGCTTCGAAGTCAGGGAAGTTTTCCCGATTGACTGTGAAATCTTTGTAGTCTTCCATGTAATCGATATCCATGTATACCATATCGATCGGAATATTGTTTTCACGATATCCGTCAGCTGCTTTTCTGAAGTCGTCAGCAGTTGTATATCCCCAGCGGCTCTGACCGAAACCAAAAGCGAATTTAGGCGGAATATAGCTTCTTCCGATGATTTTACGGAACTGTTTTACAATATCGTAAGGAGTTTCGCCCTCGATCACATACAGATAAAGGTCTGCATCCTCACAGGTGATCTTTAACTGGGAAGAGAGTGTGTAACCGATATCAAACTTCAGTTTTCCGGGATAATCAACGAAGAGACCGAAAGTCTGCTTTCCGGAGATTACGATGAAGTTGTGTGCTCCATAGAGGGAGATTTTATCTTCTGTATGGTTTGGCTGGTCGGAACAGTTGCTTTCATAAACGTATCCACGTTTGTTGATTCCGCGGTTTGATTCGCCCAGACCATAGACAACATCGTTGTCATCCATGTCATAAGTAAAAGAGAAGCCGTTCTCTGTGGAGATAGTTCCGTATGCAGGAGTTCCCTTAGAAGCCGGGATGGAAGTTACGATGGCATCGGTTTCAAATGGGGTCCCGTAAGTATATTTCTGAATCATTTTGTCGTGTCCTCCTTAGGTTGAAAAGTGTTAAATTAATGACTGAAACGCTTAAGTGCTATTGGAAAATACACATATGTTTTCCTTGATTTCATATTTACAATAATAGAGGTTTGGGTGAGGAAATGCTACTGAAATTATGACAAATTTATACGTTATTTTGACTTTTGCTCAAACTGTGAAGTAGTGATATGGGTATGGCAAGCAGTGGAGCGGCTGATCGTATCTGTTTGCGCTGTTAACTTATTGTGCTTTAATGCTTTATCTTAATAGAATTTTTCTGTACATACGGTGAAAAAAGTGCTAAACTGTTATTATTACACGAAAGAAAGGTTTATTTAACATGCTTCAGACAATTGAATCCATCAATAACGTCGTAAATAATTTTATCTGGGGTGTCCCGGCTATGATCTGTATTATCGGCGTAGGGCTTTATCTGAGCCTGCGGACCGGGTTTGTCCAGATCCGCAAATTCCCGTATGCGCTTAAAACCACACTGGGAAGAATTTTTAAGAAAAAAGAGGCCTCTGACGGTTCCATGACACCTTTCCAGGCAGTCTGTACTGCGTTGGCAGGTACAGTAGGTACTGGAAATATCGCCGGTGTTGCCGGAGCTATCGCCATCGGCGGACCGGGAGCTGTATTCTGGATGTGGGTTTCCGCGCTCCTTGGAATGTGCACGAAATTTACAGAGGTTACCCTTGCAGTACATTTCCGTGAGAGAAACAGACATGGGGATTATGTAGGCGGACCTATGTATTATATTAAGAACGGATTGGGAAAGAACTGGAGATTTCTTGCAGTTCTTTATTCTGCATTCGGTGTACTGACTGTATTTGGAACAGGTAATGCTACTCAGGTAAATACCATTACAACAGCAATTGATACAGCTCTTATTAACTTCAATGTGATCTCAGAGTCTTCTACAGGCAGACTGAATCTGATCCTTGGAATTGTGATCACGCTGCTGGTTGGTATGGTACTGCTGGGCGGTATCAAGCGAATCGGAAGTGTTTCCGAGAAGCTGGTGCCGTTTATGGCATTGTTTTATATTGTACTTGCATTGGGCGTTGTGATCTTAAATATCGGAAGAGTTCCGGCAGTTTTCCATGATATTGTTTATGGAGCCTTTAATCCGTCAGCAGTGACAGGCGGTGTGATCGGAAGCTTTTTCCTCAGTATGAAAAAGGGTGTTTCCAGAGGTATTTTCTCCAATGAAGCAGGACTTGGTACAGGGTCTATCGCTCATGCCTGTGCAGATACAAGCAAGCCTGTAAAACAGGGTATGTTTGGTATCTTTGAGGTATTTGCAGATACGATCGTGATCTGTACTCTGACAGCACTTGTGATCCTTGTAAGCGGCGTGCCGGTAAATTACGGTGCAGCGGCAGGTGCAGAACTTACAATTTCCGGATTTACTGCTACATACGGAGGCTGGGTTTCTATCTTTACGGCAGTTGCCATGTGTTGCTTTGCGTTCTCAACGATTATCGGATGGGGACTTTACGGAGCACGCTGTATTGAATTCTTATTCTCTGCAAAAGTTATCCGCCCATTTATGATTGCCTATTCATTAGTGGCAATCCTTGGTGCAACTGTAAATCTGGGACTTCTCTGGAGTATTGCTGAGACATTCAACGGTCTTATGGCAATCCCCAACTTAATTGGTGTATTCCTGCTTTCAGGAACCGCCATTACACTTACAAAAGAGTATTTCGCACAGAAGAAATAACAATAATAGCCCGGAGAGTTATTTTTCCGGGCTATTATTTTATGAGAATTGCGGGAGCTGCTTTGCAGCGGAGCAATTCGTAGATATCAAGTTAGGGGCAAAATGCCTTTTGACCCTAACATCATTTTAT
>OLPH01003019.1_pt1 | contig 12472 bp, 14 predicted proteins | sample 1672951 | NCBI WGS metagenome assembly OLPH01 (sample SAMEA3136740, study PRJEB25190) | human gut metagenome
AAATCAAGGTATTAATGGGAATAACAGCCTAAGATATTTGGAGTTCAGAGAGGGCGCGTTTGATTTTCAAACTTCGCAACAGAACCACAGATTTTAATTAAGGATCGTAATGTCATAGGACTTTTTAGAAGTATCTAGAGGTAAAACTTTCGTTACCTGTGGTTTATCTTCTAAAATATTACCTTCTTCAAGTGAAGTGGAAAGCCCACTCCAAGGTTCTAAGGCAATGAATGGACTTTTATTGGTTGTAGACCACAAAATCAAGTTTGGAAAATCATCAAAATCAACTCGAAGACCTTTACCAGACTTTCTCGAGCGAAGTGTCACGCTGCGAGATTTCAGTCGGTCAAGTGTAATGGCGTCATGAGAAAAAAGTGAGTAATCCAAATCAAGAGACTTTTGGTTTTCCAAAAATGGCGTCCGATCTTGTAAATCTAATAACCCTGTCTCAGGGAAACTCTTTGGTATCGAACAAGACTCAACCTCACTAAATTCAAGAGAATAGTCCTCATACTTTTCGCCTTCTACTAAAGGACAATTGAATGCTGGATGGGCTCCAATGAAGTAAGGCATCGTTTTTTCAGTTTCCAAGTTCGTTACCTGAAACTCGGTTCTAATGGATTTCCCATTTAAGGTATAAACAACTCTTAGTTCAAACTGATAAAGGTAATTATCAAGCATCTCAGCATTTGGTTTAATACTGAAAGTCACGCTATTTTCATTAACTTCTTCAAGAGTAAATTCTTCTTTTCGAACAAAACCATGTCTACGAATTAGACCTGTAAAAAAGGGTCTTTCTTGAGGTCTATAAATAGCCCAATCATTACGTAAACTACCACAGATAGGAAATAGAATTGGTGCCTGTCCATTCCAATACTCTGGATCAGCTTGCCAGAGATATTCTAACCCATCTTTGTCTTTAATCGAAGTCAGTTGACCACCAAGTGTTTTAAACTGAACCGTAAGATACTCGTTTTTTAATTCGATAGTCACAGTCAATTCCTTTCTTTTTGTTATTGGAAAGGCAAATAATCTACCTCGAAGTGAACAGTCTCACATATTGCTACATCGAGTAATTGTAAAACTTCCCATTCAAATTCGGATAATGCTAAATCAGAATGGCAAATCCACTCTTTTCCAGGTGAAACATACCAGTTACTACATTTTGTAGTGAGGTAGCTTCAAGCTCTGGAATTATAGGAAAATCTTCGAAATTAATAATATATACCTTTTCAAAGCCTGATCTAAAAATCGGATAACAAATTATTACATTCTCAGGTGATATTACTCTATCACTTGAGTTTCTGCTACTTTCTTATACCAATGTGCTGATTTCTTAGGATAGCGTTCTTGCGTATCAAAGTCTACATAGAACAATCCATAACGTTTTTCATAACCGTTTGACCATGAGAAAACGTCCATAAGTGACCAAATGAAGTAACCTTTAACATTTGCACCATCCGCAATCGCGTCTGATAAAACTTCCAAGTGTTGCTTCACGTAATCAATACGACCATCATCATAAACAGTATTATCTACAAACTCATCTTTGTATCCGAGACCGTTTTCAGTGATGTAAATCTTCTTGTAATTCGGATAATCATTTTTCACTCGCATGATTTGGTCATACAAGCCTTCAGGATAAATAATCCAATCCCAGTCTGTGCGTGGAACATAGTCAGGAGCTACTCGACGACCAACACCCTTAATTTGGTACTTAGAGCTTCCTTTTTCACCCTTACCATTGTGAATGATTTCAGTCTCACCATCAAAAGCTTGCATCCAATCACTCATGTAATAGTTGATACCAAGGAAATCATTCAAATCTTTTGCTGCTTCAAGTGCTTGGAAGTCTTCATCACGAAGATCAAGTTCTCCACCATTCTCAGCTAGGATATGGTTGACACCTTCCATCGTTTTATCTGAATAGTGCCCAAGATATGTTGCATCCAAGATAAATTTGTTATGGATGATGTCTTCAAGTTCAGCAGCACGAACATCTGCTGGATTTTCCGGATCATAAGGGTATTTAGTTGGTAAAGCATGAACAACACCAATTTCACCTTTATAACCTTTATCCTTATACAATTTTACAGCACGTGCATGAGAGACCATCATGTTGTGGTGTGATTGGAAGACTTTGGCAAGATCATATTGAATGCCTGGAGGGAATTTACCAACCAAGTATTGACCATCACCAATTGGGCCAATTTCATTGAAAGTTGTCCAGTAGTTTACTTCTGGAAACTCTTCAAAACAGAAAGCGGCATAATCTACAAAATGTTCTATATTTTCGCGGTTTAAGAAATCTCCATTTGAATGAAGAGCTTCTGGTGTGTCAAAATGATGCAAAGTCACAAATGGTTCAACATGACGCTTGTGGCATTCAGCAAATAGTTTATGGTAGAATTCAACACCTTTTTCATTTACTTCACCGTAACCCGTTGGGAAAATACGAGACCAGGCAATAGAAATACGAATACCATTAACACCATATTCTTCAGCTAATTCTAAATCTACTGGGTATTTATGGTAAAAATCACTTGCAGGTTCTGCTGTATACCAATAATTGTCTTCAAGATACTTATCCCATGCTACTGGGCCCTTACCATCTGTGTGAGTTGCACCTTCTGCTTGATAAGCAGCTGTAGCACCACCAAAAATAAAATCTTTAGGAAGTGATTTAGTCATAAGTGTAAGTCCTTTCAAAAAAAGCATTTGAGACGAGATTCTGCGTTCTGAAAACCAAGTAAATGAAATGATATGGTTAACACTGTGTTGAGCAAATGGAATGAGTGATCTCGTCTCAAATAACTTTTACAAATTTATTAATCAAACTGTTGTTGAACAAATGCAAGAGCACCTTGTCCGTCACGTGTCAATTTGATATATTGAGCTCCTTCAGTTTTTGCAAGTTTAATGCCCAATTTATCTGTTTCAGCCTTCATATCATCGAAGTTTGAAGCGACCTGTGGAGCCAAGATTACCAAGTCAAACTCTGGCAACATTTCACGGTGAGCACCGTAACTACCAGCTGCCGCCTTGACTGGAACATTGTATTCTGCTGCTGCTTTGTTCAAGGCATTGGCAAGCAAGCCACTTGTACCTCCACCTGCACAAAGAACAAGGACATTAGTTTCTTTTGTGATATTATTGTTTGCTGCTACATCTTCTTTAGCAACGCCTGCTTTTCCAAGAACGGCATCTGCTTTAGCAGTATTGAAGTTTGCAACTACTTTTTCTTTAAGAGCATCGTTTCTTTTACCAGAACGTTCTTCTTCAAGAATTTGTTCATCGTATACCTTAACAAATGGGTAATAAATGATAGTATCAACAACTACCAAGAGTCCGGCTAAGATAAATGATAGAACTTGGAAGTTAGTACCGAGTACAATTCCCAACGGACCAGGAGTAACCCATGGAAGGTTAACAGAGAATGAGTTCATGTTCAATGTGTCAACAAAGAATTTAAAGATCCAAACGTTGACAATCGGAGCGAAAATGAACGGTACAAAGAAAATCGGATTCAATACGATTGGTGCACCAAATAAGATTGGCTCATTAACCCCAAAGAATGTTGGAACAACTGAGGCACGTCCGATGGCACGGTTACGTTCTGATTTACAAATCCACATGAACAAGAATGGAACAATCAATGTAGCTCCTGTTCCACCCATGGTAACAATAAACATTTGAGTACCAGAAGTGATAACTTTATCTGCATGTTGTCCAGCTTGGATAAGATGCAAGTTGACATCGATATTGGCATAAGTGATAGCAGCGATTGCTGGTTCGACAATTGAAGGACCGTGGATACCAACAAACCAGAAGAAGGCATAAGCACCAAAGATAAGTGTAATTCCAAGGTAACCATCTGCAGCTGAGAAGAGAGGAGCAATAAGGGTACCAATTGATTCTGCAACAGTTACACCAAGAGTTCCCTTAACAAGGAGTTGAAGTCCATATAGGAGAACAACTGAGACGGTGAACGGAATCAAGTCCTTAAATACTTGAGAGATATTTGGTGGAACCTCTTCAGGCATACGAATGGTAACATTATTTTTTACACAGACTTTATAAACATTAACTGTCACAAAGGCTGCGATAAATGCTGTCAAGAGACCTTTTGTACCCATGAAGGCTGTCAAGAAGCCTCCTTCTTTAGCAGGTTCAGCTGCCATCAAAAGAAAACCAACCATAGACGCTAGCATTGTAGACAAGAAGTTAATTTGATTAGTCGCAGGTAGGTCACGGTTCATCGAGTCCGTCAAAGCTTTCGCGGTAGTACCACCAACAAAGAATGCTAGGATACCCATTGAATAGCTATAAGGAGTCATCAAGAAAGTTTCAACACCTTTAGACCAGTGAAAGCCCCAAGCATTTGGCACATAGGCAATCAAGATAAAGATTGATGAGAAAAGGATGACTGGCATACCAGCGATAAATCCATCACGAATAGCACGGAGATAGGTGTTTCGAGAAATTTTCTCAAAGAACGGTTTCCCTTTCTCAATAAGTTCAATGAGTTTATGCATTATTTTGCTCCTCTTTTATAAAGTTCGATAAGGTGATGAATCACATCTTTTAACAAGACCGTAGTCATCAAGTGATCCTGGCCATGCATCATAGTAACACTGTATGGAAGTTCTTCCCCAGAAGCTTCTCGAGCCAACATAGCTGTCTGAGAATTGTGAGCCTCTGCAATGCAACTTCCTGCTTCTACTACAAGACTATCTGCCTTAGCGAAGTCACCATTTTCAGCTGCTTTAAGCGCTTCCAAAAGTTTAGAGCGAGCGTCGCCAGCGTAGGCAACAATTTCAAACCCTAGAAGAGTCATCTCTTCTCTATTCATAACATTATCCTCCGTGTTGTATTTTTACTATACTTTATCAGTCCATGGACTAGCTGTTTTAACAAGAACTTTATTAAGTTCGTCAATATTTTCGAATCCAGTTGTACGTAACCATTCACGTGCTGATGCTTCACCATCTTTGATATAAGGTTCTACAGAACCTGCCCAAGTAGCACGTCCACAAAGGACACCATTAAACTTGGCACCTGAGTCGTGAGCAAATTGCAATGTTTCTTGGAACAATTTAGCAGATACACCTGCACTTAGGTAGATGTATGGAAGGTTAGTCGCTTCTTCTTGTGCTTTAAAGAAGTCAGCAGCTTCAGCTTTACTGTAAACCACTTCACCATCAGCGAAACCTTCAACATACTTAACGTTTACTGGTACTTCAACTTTAAGAACATCGATGTTAAAGCGTGGGTCAGAAAAAACTTTCATTGCTCCAATGACTTTGCGAGGTTTCACTTTTGCGTATTCAACAGAACCTGCATCTGAGATTTCTTCATCATAAGCAAGGATTTCCAAGAAGAAAGGAATATCTTCAGCGACACATTCAGAACCAACACGTTCAATATAAGCTTGTTTTTGTTGGTTAAGTTCATCTGAGCTGTCTACATCATAGTAAAGCAAGAACTTAACGGCATCAGCGCCTTGCTCTTTGATACGTTTTGCAGACCAAACATCCAAGCAGTCAGGCAAACGTTTTGTACTTGATGTATCATAACCTGTTTTTTCATAAGCAAGAAGAAGACCAGCTTCTTTATCCAATGCTTTTGTTGCTGGAAGTCCATATTCAGGGTCAAGCAACATTGAAGAAGCATATTTTGTAAGTTCATCAGCAACCAAAACCTTTAGTTCTTCCATTTTAGCTACAGTTGGTTCTGTATCTTGATACTGTGCCATCAAACGTTTCAAAGCACCACGTTGGTCAAATGCCAAAGCTGAGATAACACCGTTTTTATCTGAAAGTTTTTCCAAAGATTTGCGTTTCTGTTCTGTAAGTACCATTTTTATACCTCTTTTACTCCAATTTGTGAGTTTAGTATTTCGTAATTAGTCATATTCACATGCCCTGTTATTGTTTCTTGAGCATTTAACATACCCAATGTCATCGCATGTTTTAATAAGTCAGCGTCACTTTTTTTACTATTTAAAGCTGATGCAATACCAGCTACCGTTGAGTCCCCTGATCCGACTGGATTAACAACTGGGATATCAGGAATATCTACCTTATAGAAAACATCACCATGTTTTGCAAAGGCACCGTTTCGACCTAATGAGACCACTATCCATTCGATACCACTAAAAAGTGACTCTTTAAGAACGTCTTTGAGTTCTTCAATATCTTTTGTTACTTCTTTTCCAAGCAACTGTGAAAGTTCCTCATTATTAGGTTTGATGGCAGTAGGTTTAGCCGACGATTTTAGAACTGTTTCAAGTGGTGCACCTGAACAATCCAAAACGACTGCTACTCCTTCATCCGAAGCAAGTTGGATAAGTTTTTCATAATAATCGTTGGGAAGTCCTGAAGGCAAACTTCCTGAAATTGTGACAACTTCTGATTGCTTAATAAGATTGCTATAGTGGTCAAGAAAGCCTTCTGCTTCTTCATGAGAAATTGTTGGTCCTTGTTCCAAAATTTCTGTTTGGTTACCCTCGTGTAAGATAGCAATACAGTTTCTAGTGTTTCCTGAGATTTTATAAAAAGCTGGACTAACAGGAGATTGTTCTAATTCGCTTTCAATAAATTCACCAATTTTACCACCTAAGAAACCTGTAGCAGTAACTTTATCACCAGATTCATACAAGACTCTAGTAACATTTAAGCCTTTTCCACCAGCTGTCTTACTAACATCTTTCACCCTATTCACTGTATCAATTTTCAATGTTTCTAGAGGATAAGAGATGTCTACTGAAGGATTTAGTGTGACTGTCAGAATCATTGGTTATACCTTAATCGTGGTACTCACCACGGTCCCATTTTTCAAGGAATTCTGTAAAGAAATTCTCATCTGCTTGATGTGCATTATGTGTTTCAACGTGTTCGATTTTTGCAATCAATTTTTTATTTTCTTCTGTTGGTTTGTACTCAGCTTCAATGAAAGCTTCAATGATGTCATTCATAAGAAGACCACCAGTAATCATTCCACCAAAACCGATAACATTCGCATTAAGTTCTTCCTTAGCATATAGAGCTGACGTCATATCACGAACCAACGCTGAGCGAACACCTGGAACTTTATTGACTGCATTGTTAATGCCGACACCTGTACCACAGATACATACTCCCAAGTCTGCTTGACCACTTACTACTGCTTCACCGACTTTTTTACCATAGATAGGGTAGTGAGTACGTACGTGGTCATATGTCCCGAAATCAAGGACCTCATGTCCTTTTGATTTCAAGAATTCTGATACTGCCATTTTTACATCTGTGACAATGTGGTCACATCCAATTGCGATTCTCATTTTTTAACTCCTTTTCTTAACACATCTTGTTAAGCATATCTACTCGGATTTGATGACGTCCGCCATCATATTTACCATTGACGAAAGCTTTAGCGATGTTTTTAGCAAGCTCATCACCGACGATTTCAGCGCCAACCGTAATCATTCGTGCATTGTTATGTCCACGTGTCATATAAGCTGAGCGTTCATCTGAAACTTCTGCTGCAACCATACCTTTAATTTTAGTTGCTACCATGAATGGACCAGCTCCATAAGCATCAATTACAATACCTAAGTTTTGCTCATCTTTATTTACTTCAGAGGCAACTGCCAAGGTAACATCAACAAAATCTTGTCCGTCCTTAGTCACATCAATTACCTCAAAACCTTCTTCTACAAGAAAATTTTTCACAACATCTTTTAATCTCGTACCTTTGAGATCTGCACCAACAACAATAGCCATTTAGACTACCTCCTAAATTTTAAAAAGAAATGCTACGTAGAAGTAGAAAATATTTCGCAAAATGTTCGAAATAACGTTTTCATCATTTCTTTATTTATATAATATCAAACATTCAAACAAAAAGCAACGCTTTTTTTGTTTGTTTTTTGTTTATTTTTTGTTTTTTTTTATTTGTTTTTTTAAAAAATAGATAACACCGTTAAATTATTGTTCATTTAATCCATCACAAAATGGACGTGAAATATCTATTCAAGTATTACAAAAGTCTTTTACTTTCTATAACTTACTGATTAAGAGGTGCTACTTTATTTTCGTCTTATACAAAATCTGACCTAAGCTAATATACGTCAATCCTCTGTTCTTATTTCATCATCTAACGTTTTTTTGTTTAAAATTGTTTGTTTTACCTGGAAAACATTGTCTTTTATGATACAATTAAAAGAGAATTATCTTTGGAAAAAAATTACTTTATGAAAGAAGAGTCTTCATATGAACAAAAAACGACGATTAGAAAAAATTTTAGATATGTTAAAGATTGATGGGACCATAACTATAAAAGAAATAATAGATGAACTAGATATTTCCGATATGACAGCCCGTAGAGACCTTGATGCTCTAGAAGCTGATGGACTTTTAACACGTACTCATGGTGGTGCACAATTGCTTTCCTCTAAAAAGCCACTTGAAAAGACACATATCGAGAAGAAAAGTCTAAATACAAAAGAAAAAATTGACATTGCTAAAAAAGCCTGCTCTTTAATCAAAGATGGCGATACTATTTTTATTGGACCCGGAACTACACTTGAACAACTGGCATTAGAATTGAAAGGTCGTAAAGGTTATAAAATTCGTGTCATTACAAATAGTCTCCCTGTGTTCTTGATTCTAAATGATAGCGAAACCATTGATTTATTGCTTCTTGGCGGTGAATATAGAGAAATAACTGGAGCTTTTGTAGGTTCAATGGCTTCGACAAATTTAAAAGCAATGAGATTTGCCAAAGCTTTTGTTAGTGCAAATGCTGTTACCCATAATTCTATTGCTACATATAGTGACAAGGAAGGTGTGATTCAACAACTTGCCCTAAACAATGCTGTAGAAAAATTCTTATTAGTAGACAATACTAAATTCGATCGATACGATTTCTTTAACTTCTATAATCTAGATCAACTCGATACCATCATTACAGATAACCAGATTAGCCCTCAACACTTAGAGGAATTTAGCCAGTACACTACTATTTTAAAAGCGGACTAGAATTATGACTTATAAAAATATTGGACTACTCTTAAATAATCAGACATAAAAAAAGCACCATATGAATCAAACAATTCTACGGTGTTTTTTTTTATGTCTAATGTATGGTTTGTTGAAAATATGTACACATTATTTAACTTTCCAAAAAATTGGAGTTTTCCCGAAAAACATTGTTTCCCTTCTAATAGAGGTAACTATGTCCTTTTTTGTGATATAATTTTTAGTGGCGCACCTTTCTGATGCAATCACGCCTTAGAAAGGAGGTGAGTCTATGCTTAGCTTACTATTCGTATCAGTTGTCGCTCCTATTGTGGTTGGAGTAATCCTTGAGGTAGTCAAGGACTGGTTGAAAAATCGACGATAAAGCGCCATATTCCACTAATGTCCCTTTGGCAGAGGGGCATTTTTATTTTTATATAAAAAACCGAAGGTTTTTGGCAGCCCTTCGGTTTCAGTGGTGAGCAATGCTTACCTACTATTCGTTACCCTAATTATAGCATTTTCTTACAACTTGTCAACTTTTCATTCTTACCCCTATTATGAAGGATATTTTTATGATTAGGTAAGTTTTATCTAAAAACACATTCTATGGGGGGGATGTTTTGTTTCAAACATAGATGTCTAGGAAAAAGCATTTTCTGAAATATTAAAAAGCCAACACGGTGACCAATCTGTACCTGGATTTTTATGTGAAGTCTATGCTTCCTTATTTTCGTCTATATAATTAGAAAATATTTCACTTGTTGCCAAACTTACAAACTAATATAGAGAAACTAAAAAAAGTGTGATAGATAAGAATATAATTTGATATACTTAGTTATAGGGCTCATTTAATGAAGAATAGGAAGAAATAAAAATATGTCAGTTGATAGTTATTTAGCAAATTTAGCAAGTGAAATGGTAATTAGAGATAGTAAAAAGGAGTCCATTTCTCTTTCAATTTCAACTCTACATTCTAGATTAAAGGAGTATTTTGGGAAAGATATTATAGATGTAATAAAATTCGGCTCATATACAAGGGGAACAATCTTACCTAGAAGATATGATGATAAATCCGATGTGGATATCATGATTGTTTTTAATAATGACTATGATTATAAGCCTCAAACTTTTCTAGATCGGTTAAAAAAATTTGCTCAACAGAAATATAGCACTTCATATGTATATCAGTCTAATCCTACAATAGTTTTAGAATTAAATCATATAAAGCTGGAGTTAGTCCCAGCTGTTAAAATCTATTCATGGAGTGATGACTACTACAACATTCCTTATAACTCTTCTTCTTGGTTGGTTACTAGACCCAAAGCTTTTGATAACCTTTTAGTAGAATGCAATAAAAATAATTTAAATAAAATCAAACCTATTGTACGACTAATAAAACATTGGAATATTGTAAATAACTACAGAGATGCTGATTCATATCAATTAGAAAAGAAAATTGCAGAAGAAATGAAATACTCATATTTTTCTTGTTCAAGTTATTCCGATTACTTAAAACAAGCTTTACAAGTAATCAGATTGTATAGTAGCGAATATCGTATTGATCTAGCAATCTCTAGAATCGATAAAGCTTTAAATCTTGAAGCGGAAGGATATCCTTATTCTGCGGAATCTGAGATAAAGAAAGTTTTTCCAGGTATATAATATATGAGCAAACGTGATGATGTAAGTCGGTACTATGATTCGAATGCAGCAGTTCAGAAAGTTGTTACTTATTCTTTTATAGTTAATATCGTAGGTTCTATTTTTACCTTATTTTCATCTGGGACTTTTTTTCACTTTATAATCCTTTTACAGTTTATAGCTTCTTTTATAAATATACTTTTTAGTTGGTTAACAAATTTCATTTTTTTTCCAGCTGCTGAGAGAGCAAGAAGAAAAACTTTAATAGATAACGCTTTTGATTTAGATACTACCATAGATGAAACAGACGGTTACTATAATAATGACTTGTCTCCATCTGTTGAAAAATTAATACTAAATGCTTTTGAAAGTATCTATTTTACTCTAAATCTATCCCAGAAAATGATTCCAAGAGAAGCTATAAAATCGTTGGGTGCTATAATTGTATTAATAATTACTTTAAATGTCTTCACTACAAATGAATTTCCTCTTATAGTACTGCAAGTGGTCTTTTCGAGCTCTTATATTCTTGGAATGATTAATCTCATATTATATTACTATCGCTTAAAAAGTTTGTACGATGATTTCTATAAATGCCTTATTGCGGAAAAAACTTGCTCTGATATTACAATTATTTATTTGGTTAGTCTTTGCGTGGAATATGAAATAATTAAAGGTAGTCAACAAATTAAAATATCATCTAAATTGTTTAAAGAACTGAATCCGAAGTTATCCGCTAACTGGGATAAGCTCAAAACAAAATGTATATATTATCATAACTAACAAAAAAATCATTCAATGTATAGTAATTATTGAATGATTTTTTTGTTATTGTTAAATAGTTTGCTATGAATAGTCAGTAAAAATAAACTTTTATAAAATACCTTTATTTAATAAGCTAAACCTTCTTTTTTGCGTTGCTATACTAATTCCTGTTTTTCGCTCAATCATCTTGTAAGTCATTCCTTGCTGCTTTAACTCATAAGCAAATTGAATTTGTTCCTTGGTAAATTTTTGAGGGCGCCCTTCTTTAAAATTTGGATCATGAATTTTAGCAAAGTTTTTTCCTTCCTGAGTCCTGGTTACAATAAGGTCTCGTTCAAACTGCGCAAAAGCACTGAAGATGGTAAAAATAAGTTGACCGGTCGGTGTATTATCGATAAGTCCAATATTTAATATATGAACCTTAATTCCTCTATTAAATAACGATTGAACAATTTCTAAAACTTCTCTAGTGTTCCTGGCTAATCGATCTAACTTTGTCACAATTAAGGTGTCGCCATTTTCTAACTTTTTGAGTACTAGATTAAATTGCGGACGTTCAACCGTAGTTCCTGTAAACTTTTCTTGGAAAACTTCTTCTGCTCCTGCTTCTTTCAGAACTTCAATTTGAGATTCTAATTTCTGTTCAAAAGTACTGACACGTGCATACCCAATTTTCATATTTTGACCTCTATTAATAACCCTAAGTTACGAGCCGTTCTTTCTCCTTTAATTATAACATACAAAAAAATAGCTCACAACTGTTAAGTTATGAGCTAACCGTTAATTTCAAAACTGCTTTTTTACAAAGATTAAGGAAAACAATTTGCAAAAGACGTGATGATTGTAGCTGTAGGTTGTTATTTGCGTTACAATTTGAGCTATCGTGAAGTACAAGAGATGCTTTTTATGACCGAGGAATTAATGTATGCCATACAACGATTTATCGTTGGTTATAAGAATACAGCAAAGTGCTCTATCATCTATGGAAGAAGAAAAATAGACAGTCCTTTATTCATGGAAAATGGACGAAACCTATATCAAAATTAAGGGACGTTGGCATTATC
>OLPH01003024.1_pt1 | contig 12457 bp, 6 predicted proteins | sample 1672951 | NCBI WGS metagenome assembly OLPH01 (sample SAMEA3136740, study PRJEB25190) | human gut metagenome
TTTAAATTTATAAATTTAAAGTTTTCAATTATGAACAAGAAGTTTCTAAGTGTGATCCTGTTCAGTGCCTTAATGGTTGGTACTGCAGGAACTTTCACGTCTTGTAAGGACTATGATGATGACATTGATCAGATCAACAATGAGTTGACTGGTATCAAGGCTTCAATCAGCGACTTACAGGCAAAAGTGGGCGATGGTAAGTTTGTTACCAACGTTGTGAAAAATGGTGATGGTATTACAATCACTTGGAGTGATAATACTACTAGCACCATTGGAACCATTAAAGGCGATAAAGGGGATAAGGGTGATGCTGCTACAATCACCATCGATCCAGTTACTAAAAATTTCATCATCAACAACGAAGATACCGGTATTTGCTCTGAAGGTAAGAATGGAGTAAACGGCATCAATGCTAAAGCTCCTTCTATCAGTAAGGAAACCGGTAATTGGGTGACTTACGAATGGGATGCTGAAAAGAATGACTATGTCGGCACTGATACTGGCATTTCTGCCATGGGCGCAAGTACTTATGTCGTAGATAAGACCAGCTACTGGGAACTGCACGTTGCAACAAGTGAAAATGGTGAAGGCGAACCTGCTGTCATCAAATTACCCAAAGCCGCATCTATTACAAGCTTGAAAGCGGTTTCTATTAATGACGGTAAGATTGAAGCTGCTAATGTTACAATGAGCTATGGTAAGGCATTGGGTACTGATGTGAAATTTAATAATGTAACATATAAGAAAGACGCTATTTTGCTTTCACAGACTAGTACATTAAGTGCCATTGTAAATCCTCAGGATGCCGATGCCACTAAATATGCTTATGTTTTGTCCGATTCAAAAGGTAATATGCCTTTCAAGGTGACTAATCCGGTAGCTAACATGACTGAAGATGCATTGACTCGTGCAGCTTCAGTGAACAAGGGTGTATTCGATATGACTGTAGAGTATCTTTCTACAGCAAATTGTGGTAAATCTGCAGGAACTTATGCTTTAACGACTGAAACTGCCGACGGTTTGGTCGCTTCCGCATATGATGTAAAAGTGACAGAAAAGACTGTTAATACAATTACTGTAACTAACCTGAAAGATCTTTCTGTTGACATCAATAAGGAACTTGATTTAATCAGATGTTTCAAAAATGCTAATGTTGCTACTGTTGATGGTGTTACTGTTGCCGATTTGACTCCTTATATCGTTGATTACTATTTTGAAATTGCCGATAAGACTGCTGCAGCAAATCTTGGTGCAACTATATCAGGAAATACGATTAAGGCTGAAAAGGCTGGTAGTCTTAATATTAAAGTAAATTATCTGTTAGTAAATGGAACTGTTGCAGAAGCTACAACTGCCAAGACTATTACAGTAACCTTTAAATATGTTGCTCCTTCAACAACTTTAGGTGATGTAGAATGGACAGTAAATAAAACTAATGCTGCTTTCTTCTTGCCATTGGGTGATATTCAAGCAGCTTTGGCTGGTTCAACTGACACTGACCTGCCTTCTGTTGCAAAGGTTGGAAGCATTACTTGGGCAGACGGCAAGGCTCTTACTGAAAAGACAATCACAGTAAACGGTGTGAAATATGGTAAGGATGGAACTGCATTCGATGAAAGCTGGATTACAACAATTGATGCAAGCACTCTTTATGTTAAAAACAGTGCAGGTCAATATGTTTCAGCGGCTGGCTCTAAGATTCAGACCCCGTTGTACATCAAGTTCAGTTTCGATTACACTAAAGCATTCCCAGCAGAAGAAAGCTATCAAATTGTATTGGGCTTGAAGAAGAAGGGAGCCGCAGTAAACGCCTTTGAAATTCCTGTTAAGGTTACTATCAAGTCTCCGGCTGAGTCAGCTGTAACTCCGTTCAGCAGACTGTCTGCTTACTTCGTTGGTGACAACGCTGTAGCTTACGGTTCAGCAGATGGTACAGATGTTACTTATAACTTGTTCAAGCTGTACAAAGACATGGGTGCTGAAAAGACCAATGTAGCGTTTACTGAAACGCTTCACGAAATTGATGGACACACTTGTACACCATGGATTACAACAACCGGTGTTGCTGGTGATATCAGCGTTGAGGTATACGACAATGCTGCGGATGCAGACAACAGAGACAACGTTTACTCAACTCGTGAAATCCAGGCTGCTTATACTGTATTCGGCAACGTTCACATCGCTAAGATTGTAGATAAATTCAACTTGACAGTTAAGTCTGAAATCAAGGAAGGTGCCTTGGAAGCTACTGCAGCTGCAAATGCTTCTGGCAATGGTGTTAGTCCTATCAAGGTTAGCTTGAAGAACATCACTGCTAAGGATGTTTACGGAGAGGCTTATAACTTGACTCAGATGTATAAGAAATCAGGTGCTAATTATGTAGAGGATACAACTGAGCCTATGGATAGTAGAATCCAAAGCGTGAGAGTTGTTTTGGCTGATGACAATGCCAAAGAATATCTGGCTATTGAAGACCATGGTGGAAATCAGTTTGCTCCGACTGAGACTGACGCTTACTCTTACTTCTCAGTAGTGAAGAAGAGCGCAGAAACTGCATTGCAGAACGATGTTCCATGTAAGGTTTCTCTCGTTGTACTTGATAAGTGGGGTGCTACCACAACCACTACTGTAACAATTACTTTGAAGAAGTAAGATATATAGTACATAGATAGACTTGAGGGTATTCCGATAAAACGGAATACCCTCTTTTTTTCTCCAGAAATTTATTTTCCATCACTTTGCTTCCACACTTCCACCCACCTCCTGCATCCCCCTATCCATCGGCATTTGAGCTGCTGTGGAAGCAACCAAAAAAGGTGGAAGCAAAATCTGCTTCCACCTACTCAAAACGCCTAAGTTTTACCGTAACCTACTCGTCTCTACCATAATACCCCGTGCAAGGTACATAAATCGGTTGGTTCAGTTTTCCTGTATTCTCGAGCTTGCCTTCGCTGCGAAGCAGGCGAATATGAAGCTGTGCCGTAGAGCGCATCATTCCGCAGAGGCTCTGAAAATCACTGCGCGTAAGGAACTGATGCGTAGAGAAGTAGCTCGTCAGCCGCCTGTCAATCTCCTTGTCACTCAGTTTTTGGGAATGCTCATTCAGCCCCAGTGGTTTAGCTTTGATAGCGCCTATCTCATTCTTCAGTACCTGGTCGGCACGAAACTTGATGCCCTTCAGCTTAATCTTGGTGGTTTTACGTTTGGTCGCAGCGGTCACCGGCTCCGTGCTAGTCAGTACGGGATGAAAGTAACCGATACCGTCCAGATGCACCTGCCGCCCCTCGGCAAGGTCTTCCCCCATGACGTGCGACAAGGCATCCAGTACCGCCGAGACATCAGTCTCCGTCAACGAGCTGCGTTCCTGAATTCTGCGACGCAGTTCGTCGGTAGTGGTAGAGCCGTTCAAGCGGATGCGTGGATGAAGTATCTTTTCTTCCCGCTGTTTGTCTTTAGGTTCCGGGAGCTCATACCAATCGAATAAAATTGCCATAGTTCAATGTCTTTTAAGTTGTTGTACAATACGTTCGCGCCCTATGCGGAATAGGTGCGGGTTACGTACTTCATCCGTAAAAGCTTTGGGAAGAGAAACGCCTAACGACCATGAACAGCTCTGCTTACGGTCGTCAAGCGATTGCTTCATGGCCGTAAGCAGAGCTGTTCATGGTCGTTAGGCGTCATCTATTCCCTATACAAAAGTAGACAAACAAAGGGAGAAAAACAAAGGAATGCCTATGTTTTAAAAAAGAAATCCAAAGGTTTCCGATACCACGCTGTATAGTTTGTGGAAGCAGGGATTTATTTAATAATTATTCTACTGAATACTTGTTTTCCGCCTTCTGATATCGTATCTTTACGAGAATTATATTTACTTAAACAAGCTGACAAACAGAATGAAAATTACCTTGATTAGAGCAGAAAAAGGGAGCGGAAAGGAAGCCCTCAGCACCCTGGAAGCGGATGCACTGATTAAAAAACTGAAAACCGAAACCAAAGCCGGACATGTATCGACCCTCCGGGCCATCCTTCCTCAACTGGAGGGTACTTGCGCCCAATACGAACATATAGACAAACTGCCACGCATCTACCCTGCCGTGGAATATAGCCGTACGCAAGAGGGAGAACGGCGGATGAAGAACTATAACGGACTCGTACAACTGGAAGTAAACCGTCTGTCGGGCATTGCCGAAGCGGAATATGTAAAGCAACAAGCCGCCCTGCTGCCACAGACCTTTGCCGCTTTCTGCGGTTCCAGCGGACGGAGTGCCAAGATATGGGTATTGTTTGCCCTGCCCGACGGCACGACGCCGAAGCGGGAGAGCGATGCCGCCTTGTTTCATGCCCACGCCTACCGTATGGCGGTGAAGTGCTACCAGCCCTTGCTGCCGTTTGCCATTACATTGAAAGAACCTTCCCTTACCCAGAGTTGCCGCATGACTCTGGACGGATATCCATACTACAATCCTGCCGCTGTGCCTTTCTGCTTGGAACAACCCCTCGGCATGCCCGAGGAAGAGAACTTCCGGCAACGAAAACTCGCAGAAAAGAACCCGCTGTTGCGGCTGCATCCGGGCAGTAAAGCTTCGGACACCTTCGCCGTACTCTTCGAATCAGCCCTTGACCGTGCATTTCGCGAATTGGACGGCTGGAAACGGGACGAGGATTTACGGATACTGCTGGTGCCTCTGGCCGAACATTGTTTCAAGGCAGGCATCCCCGAAGAGGAAGTAGTCCGCCAGACATTGATGCACTATTACCGGGAAGCGGATGAATTCATTGTTCGTCAAACGATTCATAACCTATATCAAGAGCTTAAAGGCTTCGGGAAAAAGAGCAGTCTGACGCAAGAGCAGGAGAGCGTTTTCCGGCTGGAAGAGTTTATGGGCCGCCGGTATGAGTTCCGCTACAACACCGTTCTGGATGATTTGGAATACCGTCAGCGCGACTCCGTCCATTTCTATTTCAAGCCTGCTGACCAGCGTGCCCGCAGTACGGTCTCCATGAATGCCCTGAAGGAGGGTATCCGCGTATGGGACCGCGACATCAACCGTTTCCTTACTTCAGACCATGTGCCACTCTATAATCCCGTCGAAGAATACCTTTACGATACCGGCCGCTGGGACGGGAAAGACCGCATCCGGGCGTTGGCCGACCTCGTCCCGTGCCACAATCCTCATTGGCGGGAGTTGTTCTACCGCTGGTTCCTGGGCATGGTGGCACACTGGCGTGGAATGGACCGGCAACACGGAAACAATACTTCTCCTCTGCTTGTCGGTTCCCAAGGGTTCCGGAAATCTACCTTTTGCCGCATTTTGCTGCCACCGGAGCTGCGTTTCGGCTATACGGACAGCATCGACTTCAAGAGCAGGCAGGAAGCGGAACGCAGCCTGGGACGCTTTCTGCTCGTCAACATCGACGAGTTCGACCAAATCAACATCAACCAGCAGGGCTTCCTGAAGCATCTGCTGCAGAAACCGGTTGCCAACCTGCGCAAACCCTACGGCAGCACCATCCGGGAGATGCGGCGGTATGCCTCCTTCATCGGCACCAGCAACCAGAAGGACTTGTTGTCCGACCCCAGTGGCAGCCGCCGTTTCATCTGCATTGAGGTCACCGGCCCCATCGATACAAATGTCACCATCAACTACCGCCAGCTCTATGCACAAGCTCTGAATGCCGTAGCCAAAGGTGAGCGCTACTGGCTGGATGATGCCGATGAAGCCATCTTGAAGCGGACGAACCGGGAATTTGAACAGCTCACCCCACTGGAACAACTCTTCCACAGCCATTTCCGTGCGGCAGAAGAGGATGAGGAGGGGCAATGGATGATGCCCATGCAGATTCTTTCCGCCTTGCAGACAAAGACGCGTGACCGTCTGGCTATCAATAAGGTGGCCGTATTCGGGCGGACGCTCAAGAAGCTTGAAATACCGAACAAGAAGTCACGGCAGGGGACGCTGTACCATGTAATGCCGCTGGATTAAATGCTCTGCAGTAACCCCGCACAAGCATCTTCCAGAATGTCCAGCACATACTCAAAACCTTCGGAACCGCCGTAATAGGGGTCCGGTACATGGTCGGCATGGGTAAACTTTGTACAGTATTCCGTCATGCGGTGTATCTTGCTCCATTCGGCGGTTGAAGGGGCACGATCTTTCAGGTCGTCGATGTTGCGGTCGTCCATACCGATAATCAGGTCGAAGTTGTAAAAATCCTCGGTACGTACGGGTCGCGAAAGATGCGTCAGATTGTATCCACGGCGGGCGGCATGGGCACGCATCCGGCTGTCCGGCAGTTCGCCCTGGTGATAGGACAGAATGCCTGCAGAATCGATTAAAAACTCATCCGCACGTCCGGCTTCTTCTACCAGATGCTTCATGACTCCCTCTGCCGAGGAGGAACGGCAAATGTTGCCGAGGCAAACGAAAAGTATCTTCTTCATATTTCTTTAGTTACGAGTTATTTACATCGGGTCTACATCATAATACACTATCAGCGACTTGAAGCGGTCTTCCGCCACCATCTCCTTTTGCACCTGGACGAGCAGTTCGCGGGCACGTGCCATCGGGGCATTGGTTTCTATCTTCAAGACAATCTTTCGGATGAACAGGGTCTGTACGCGTGCTACGGGCGGCTTGTCCGGTCCCAGCACACGGTTGCCAAAGACGGTGCGGAGCTTGGCGGCCATAGTCTGTGCCATGAGGTCGAGCAGGGTCTCGTTCCGGTTCTTCAGGTAGACATACACCAGGCGGTAGTAGGGCGGGTAGTGGAACATCTGGCGTTCGGCAAGCTGCCCGCCTACCATGGCTTCGTAGTCGTTGGCAATGACTTGCGGGATGATGGGATGGTCGATGCTTTTGGTTTGTAGCACCACCCTGCCGCGCTTGTTCTTCCGTCCGGCGCGTCCGGCAACCTGCGCCATCAGCTGGAAGGCGCGCTCGTAGGCGCGGAAGTCGGGATAGTTCAGCATGGTGTCGGCATTGAGTATGCCCACAATGCTGACGTGGTCGAAGTCCAGACCCTTGGACACCATTTGCGTGCCTATCAGGATGTCCGTCTTGCCTTGCTGGAAATCGGAGATGATGCGCTCGTAGGCGGTACGGGTGCGGGTGGTGTCCAAGTCCATACGGGCTACGCGGGCGTCGGGGAAGAGGGCTTTGATGTCATCTTCTATTTTTTCCGTGCCGAAGCCGCGGTTGCGCAGGTCAGTGCCCTCGCAGGCGGGGCAGATGCGGGGCAGTTGGTAGGTGTAGCCACAGTAGTGGCAGGTCAGTTGGTTCAGCCCCTTGTGGTAGGTGAGGCTGACGTCGCAGTTCTTGCACTTGGGTACCCAGCCGCAGGTGTTGCACTCTATCATGGGGGCGAAGCCGCGGCGGTTCTGGAAGAGGATGACTTGTTCTTTCTGTTCCAGCGCTTCGCGGATATATTGCAGGAGCAGCGGAGAGAAGGGACCTTTCATCATCTTCTTGCGGTGCAGCTCCTTGATGTCTACGGGGATAATCTCCGGCAGTTGTATCTCTTTATAGCGTTCTTTCAGTTCCACGAGGCCATACTTACCGGTAGTGGCGTTGTGCCAGGTCTCTACGGAAGGGGTTGCCGTGCCCAACAGAGTTTTGGCGCCATACATGGAGGCGAGTACAATGGCTGCATTGCGGGCATGATAGCGGGGAGCAGGGTCTTGCTGCTTGTAGGTGTTTTCGTGCTCCTCGTCCACAATCACAAGACCGAGGTTGCGGAAAGGAAGAAAGACGGAGGAGCGGACGCCGAGAATAATGTCATAGTCTGCTTCCGACAGCTGCTTCTGCCAGATTTCCACCCGTTCCGCATCGGGGAACTTGGAGTGGTAGATGCCCAGACGGGAACCGAAAACGCGTTGCAGGCGCTCTGTGATTTGCGCAGTGAGGGCTATTTCGGGCAGGAGATAGAGCACCTGCTTTCCTTGCCGGATGGTTTCTTCTATCAGATGAATATAGACTTCGGTCTTGCCGCTTGCCGTGACACCATGTAGCAGGCAGACGTTCTTGCTTTGAAAATTCTCTAAGATGGAGTGATAAGCGCGTTGCTGGTGCTCGTTCAGCGGGTTGACGGGGATGACTTCTTTGAGGAGTGCTTTGTCTATGCGACCTATTTCCTGCTGGTAGACTTCGAATACACCACGGTCCACAAGACCGTTGAATACGGCAGGGGTGGCATAGGTGCGTTGCAGCAGTTCGGCTTTGGAGACTTCTTTTATATCTCGTCCGCTGAGGTAGCCGGAGAGTTCCAGATATTTCATCAGCAGGTCCAGTTGCTTGGGGGCACGGCGCTGCAACTCGTCGAAGAAGATGTGCAGGCGGTGTTCGTTGCGGGCGGCGGCGGTGAGGCGTACACGGGTTTCGGTCTTAGGCTTGTAGGTGCGGCGCAATTCTTCCTTTACGAAGATGGCCTCTTTGTCGAGCAGTGACTTGATGACAGAAAGTATGTTCTTGATGCCGGTCTCCTTCTCCAGTTTCGTCACGCATTGCTCCGGGTCGGCAGAGAGCATATCCAGTATCTTCTGTTCCTTCTCCGGCAGGCAGACATCGGATTCGAAATCGGGGTTGTACTCTACGATTGTTTCGCTTTCCAGCTTCAAGCCAGAGGGTAAGGCAGCTTTGTAGACGTCTCCTTGCGTGCAGAGATAGTAATCGGAGAGCCATTCCCAGAACTTGAACTGCCGCGGAAGCAGTATCGGGCGGGCATCCAGCAAAGCGGACACTTCCTTTACTTCGTATTCGGTGGGGGCACAATAGTGCACGTTGCGCACGATGGCTGTATAGTATTTCTTCCGTCCGAATGGTACTACCACCCGGCAACCAATCTGCACTTCATCCGCCCACTCGTCGGGCAGGGAGTAGGTGAAGCAGCTGTGCAAGGGCAAAGGCAATATGACGTCGGCGAACTTTTTCATCGTGGGGACAAAGATAGTGGAAAGTGGAGGGAGAATGAAATGAACGGGGGCATTTTTTATGCTGAGGAGAGGAGGAGGCTGTTGTGGATTTGGGATGAAGATAAGGGGGGGATATGGGTATTACAGATTTTATGGGTAGGATGGGTGTAGAGGTATGGGGAAACTGGTGTAAGCGTTTTATAAGCTTTGTTCGATGTATTAAAATAAGAGTGAGTTAGTTATGGTAAAACTATGGCATTTTGAGTAGGTGGAAGCAGATTTTGCTTCCACCTTTTTTTGTTGCTTCCACAGCGGGGTAAGTGCCGATGGACAGGGGGATGCAGGAGGTGGGCGGAAGTGTGGAAGCAAAGTGAGGAGAAAAAAGTTTCTGGAGAAAAAAAGGAGGATGTTCCCATAGAACATCCTCCTTTTGATTTTATAATTGTCTATTCAGACAATTTTCTACTACTCAGATTATCTAGTAGCTTGTTTACGTGTGATAGTTACGTTGTATGCATACTCACTAGTACCCCAGTCGTGAACGAACTGCAGAACCACATTTACTGTATGAGTAAACTCAGTACCTGTCGGGAGTGCAATACAAGTCAGCTTACCAGTTGTAGGATCTACCTTGAAGTATTCATCTTTGTCTGTTCCGTTAGACATAATGTAGCGGAGACCAGTTTTAACAGACTTCTTGTACAAAGCAGCACGAGCAGTGACTTCTTCGGCATTGAATGTAGTTCCATTGAATTTAACAACTGTCTCACCTGCATAGTCTTTCAATATCAGATTCTTCCAGAAGTCTTCAGCCTTAGTCTTAGTGCCAGCTACAGAATTTTCAATCAATTGCTTCAAAGTAATTTCTGTATCCTTGGCCAAGTTCGGATCGTTGAATGCTTTCAGTGCAGCACCACCGGTGAAATCTGCTATCGGACGAGCTACAGTCCATAATTCTTCTGCATCAGGTTTACGGTTCTTGTCAGTAGCATCGTAACCATTTGCATCATAAATATCAACTTTCAGATTACCAACCTTCTTGATATCAATAGGAGCAGTGAATGCTATTCTCCATTCGCCATTTGATTCTTCAACAACTAATTGCTTCTTCTTCATCAAATCTTGTACAAATGCATTCTGCTTATCTTTATTCAATTCGAATACAGCTTTAGCATCAGCAGGAGTTACATCATACATGTGAGCGAAGTTTTCAGACTTAATACCGAAGTTGCCGTTAGCAGCATCACTCCAGTCACCAATGATTGTACGTGCTTCGTATGCTTTCTTGATAGAAACTGCAAATGTGCGATTTACAGAAACTTTATTCAGAGTCAACATGAAGTATTTTCTATCATATTCATTGCCAACTGCATAAGGAGCATTATCTTTCCAAGTACCATTCCAAACACTATTGTAGTTAGCTGTAGGTGATACATAAAGAGTCGTCTCTGCCAATTCTACCTTTGGCCCTACAACCAGGAATAAAGAGTCTTTGTCTGCATTATCACCACCGTTTCTGTAGTACAAGTAGATATCTTTTGCATTAACCTTCAAGTTGTCAGAATTCAAGGCAGAACCAACCGCGTCGTTCTTCATGTATGCCCGACCTTCTGTCTTAGAAAGCATCTTGTATTCTTTTGCTTTCGCATCATATACATAAAGTGGCAACAGATGATTTCTGTCTTCTACATTGTTACCGGCAACAATATCACGTCCACCGATTTCAGATTCAAACTTACGAACATTCAATGCAATAACAGTTGCCTTACTAGCATTGTAGCTCATTGACAGATTGCCTTCATTCGGAATCAATTCGATGGAATTATATGTATATGGATCTTCAGCCTTACGAATAGCTTGAATAGGGAATGTATTTTCAAATACATAGTCAGCAACACCTTCAACTTGTGACTTCACAGTCGTTGTAAGTTTTATTGCTGCATATTCGTTAATGGCAGATGCCTGATATTGTTCTTTTACAGAAAGGATACCATCGTTGATTTGGAAGATACCTTGTTTAGATTGTATTTCCTTGCCATTCAAAATGAATTTAGTGTTATTTGGCAATAACTCAAATTTCTGAGTATACTCAAGACCTATTTCAGACAATTCCGGGGTACCGGATACGTTAGACATATAAGCATTTATAGAGTCATTCAAATTATAAGATTCATTATAAGTAAATGAATCTTTCTTGGGATGCTTTTCATCATAGGCACCAGGTAAATCAAAAGGCCAGCCGTTCTCAGCTCTGTGAGAGTGGGCTGCAAAAATCCAGTCTGTATTTACCCAACTTGATTTGATGCTAAAATAGTCAGAAGAAGAAGTGTATTGCTTATACATGGTGACATCCAAAGAAGACATATACATTTGTCCATCTACGATATTTTCCTTAGCAATCATCTTCACTGACAGAATACCATTATTCAATTCAGGAGTTCCTTTCACACTCCAAACCGGAGTATCAACAGCACGTGTTTTATAAGAATCTGAGAAGAAGTATTCAGCATCTGTTTGACTATATTGATTAGGCCAAACTTTAAATTCAGCGACACCCGGTATGGCAGCAAACAATTTGAATTCTTTGGCAGATTTGTCATAAGAATAGAGTTGATAAGCATTAACATCTGCTTTTTCACCTAAACCGGTTACAACATCTACCAGACGGAAAGGCTCTTGAGAATTTTCCGGATCGAGTATTGGGTCGTTTTTCCAGTTTTCGCTATTGTATTCTTCATCTTCTCTGGTTGCCTTTCTGTATTCCCACCCAGAGCCATCAGCCTTTTTGAACCAATTATAAATATCTAATTTAGCAACCTCAGAGCTACCAACAGTTGAATTATCCGCATAGGGCTTTCTGAAAGCAATGCTCTGTAAACCGTTGAAAGCAGAGCCTTCCATTAACAAAGTATATGACTGACCGCCAATAGTAACCTGCATGGTTCCATCCTTTTCATTGTAAATCATTGAAGGAACGTTAGCATTGTATTTGAATGAAGTCTTATACTCTCCAATGCAGATATAACCCTCTTCGTCTACCTTCACGTAGTTTCCGATAGCTTCTTCAACATTAGCTTCTGAACCTGCAGCCTTGATTTTCTCACCTGCGTCATTCAATACATACTCATAGGTTGCACCTTCATCTACGCTAATCATCCAGTAGTTCTCGGCATCTACCTTGAACTTCGGAACGATTGTAGCCCCGGTTTCACCCTTCGGGCCTTGAATACCCTGAAGTCCTTGCTCACCTTTTTCGCCTTGAGCACCATTCTTGATAGTTAAAGTTTCGCCACCGGTAAAAGTCAGTAAATAACCACCCTCAACAGGAGCATAACTTTCGATGAATTTCTTGCCATTGATTGCAGCAAGGATGTCATCAATCTGTTTTTTGTTTGCATCGATCTGCTCCTGCAAGCCATCGATGTCATCATCATAGTCCTTACAAGAAACAAATGTACTTGTGGAGCCAACCATTAAAGCTCCAAACAAGATTGCACTTAGAAACTTTTTGTTCATAATTGAAAACTTTAAATTTATAAATTTAAAAAA
>OLPH01003032.1_pt1 | contig 12424 bp, 15 predicted proteins | sample 1672951 | NCBI WGS metagenome assembly OLPH01 (sample SAMEA3136740, study PRJEB25190) | human gut metagenome
AAATTTTACTCATTGCCCTTCCTCCTCTTAATCTTCCATAAACTCGAAATATTCCTGTTCACTGGCAAATAAAATGTATTTTCCTTCTACATACCACATATATCCGTTGCTTCCTCCCGTTTTCTCTGTCTTTCTTTGCGTTTTCTTTCTTTTTCCAAAAGTTCTATAATTTCTTCTTTCATCTGTTCTGTGCTGTAATACTTTGGAAAGTATTTATACATCTGAGAATTCTTAAAAATCACTCTGCTCATATCCGTCTTCCTGATCTCATTCAAAATTTCGTTGATCTTCTGCGGACTCAGCTGCTTTTTCTGACTCAGTGCTTTCATGCGTTTTGCCTGTGATACGGAGGGCACCGACAGCGTATATTCAATACTGTCTGCCACCCATCCCTGTTCTATAATTGACAAAAAGGAAAGTTCCACTGCAGGATTAAATGAGATTTTTCCTTCATCCAGCATATCCAGTAATTCTGGAATCAGAGACGTTAAACGAATGTACCGGAGCACCTGCCTTGGACTTTCGCCCGTTTCCTGACCAATCAGATCTATGGTCTTGGTTCCTTTCAGTGCTTCCAACGGACCTTCCTGTGTCTTTCGTCTCTTCCCGGTTTTACGCTTCATAGCTTCATTCTTCATGGAATAAGCAAATGCTTTCCATGAGCCGTGCCATTGCTTCATCCTCCTTTACCTCGAACGGATGATTCTCGAATGGCCTCAGACGCTCCAGACCAAGCTCTACAACCTTCTCAACGGCAGGATCGAATAGTCGGTGTTCATCATCTGATCTGCTTTTCGCATTCTTTTTGCAATTCATTAGAAATCCCTCCTTTTTCAGCTATTTAATTGCAATAAAAAAACTCATCCACGAGACCATAAACAGATCTGTGAATGAGTATTTTCATTCAAAAATTTATATAGAGTTACAAAAGCAATGATTTTTGCTAAGAAAATACCAGTTTTGACTGTAATTTACTCTACTTAACGCTAACCGTATCGGTGAAAACAATGTCGTCGCCATAATCTCTTAGAAAAAATTATTTTTTCATTTTAGAAATGGGCCCATTTTTGTTGGAAAATCAACTTTGCCTATTTCGCCCATTCGTTTGCAATTCCGCTGAAAACGGAAGCGTTTTTCATACGTTTCCAATAAAAAACAGAATGATTTCGCGATTTCTGCTAATCATTCCGCAACGTCCCGTGCGGGAATCGAACCCACATCTAGTGCTTAGGAGCAACTTTTATGCAGGTTCAGACTAGTCCAACAGAGACAACCTATTCATTTATAAGTCCAGTAAAAAAGCGCCTTCCCAGACTATTTCTGTTCATATAAGATCATTGAAAATTATTCCGGATTTTTACATTTTCTGAGAAAATGATTGTACGCTTCTAATATAAAGCGCCAACTCCATCTATAATTTTTCAAATCATAAAATCCAACTATCCTGCCCATTTAAAAGCGGGAAATGAAATGTGTGATACACTATTTTCTTTGTCAGATTTCTTCTAAATTATACATCAGATACCGCCATTTACGCAAGATGCTTTGACCACTATTTTACCTCTTTTTTCTCACATGCTCTGATTTGATCTCATAAATAAAACCGGCAGAGATTTTGCTCTCCACCGGTCTACTTTTATCCTAATTATGTTCCCCTTGCATTGATTTTGCTAATGATGTCAGCAACACAGCCATTTCCGGATTGCTGAGAACTTTTGCAAGTAACTCTGCGTCCACTCCTTCTGGAACTTCCATCATCGTCCTCTTTTCTGTATCATGGATCTGCGGATTCAGATTCTTCCTGTTATAAAAGGAATCTTCCAACAGTGTCGCATTGCGCCGTCTGTCTTCATCTATGATATGCGAATATACTTCTGTAACCATATCTGCCTGTGCATGACCAGAATCTCCCTGTACCGCCTTTATATCACCTCCGTTCAGCTTAAGCTTATAGGTAACACTCATATGCCGGAAACTGTGAAACACAATCTGTGGTAAATCATGTTGTTTGATCAGCTTATTCAGGGAATCTCTAATATACGCACCTCCCCTGGGAAGTCCATATTCAGTAGCAAGTATAAGGCCATAGTCCTGGTATTCATCCTGCAAAATATCCTTTATCTCCTCCTGCTGTGCTTTCCATGCAATCAGTTCTTCAGCTACGCTCCTGGGTAAAAACACTTTCCGCACGCTGCTTTCTGTTTTTGGTGTTTTCATAATGCGTACCGTCTTATTCGTTTTCCGCTCCTCTGGAAATATGACGATCACATCTTTCTGGTCTAATTCCTCTAACGCTTTTTTGCTGACCCTCTGTACTTCCTTATTTACATAAAGATACGCCCTGTTTTCTTTAATCGCTTCTTCCGATATATCCACGCAATCCCAGGTAAGCCCCAGCAGTTCCCCTATTCGAAGAGAGCCTGCAAAGGCAAGGTTCATACACAATTTCAGGCACTCATTTTCACACACATCCAGAGCATATGCAAAGGTCTCTGCATCCCAGATTACCCGTTTCTCTGATTTATGCTTTGGTACCGTCGCTTTAAATGCTGGATTCTTCTCCATGATATCCCACTTCACAGCCTGATTAAAACAACTCTTCAGCAACTTATGTACATCACGGATTACACTGGTAGATACGAACTCGCTTCTGACATTTCCGTTCAAGTCTGGAACGGATGGCGTCTTTGTCAGCGTCTTATAGTAAATCTCCAGAAATCTGGTATTGATATCCGTCAGTGGAGTTTTCCCAATGATAGGCAATATATAATTCTTCAGCAATGACATATTCCCGTCATAGGTAGACAATGCCCACCTGTCTTTTCCATACAGTTCTACATACTCATTTATCAGATCCTGCAACGTCTTACAGTTCGATACGATGATACCGCCTTTTTTCTCTTTCAGTTCGATTTCTGCTTTTCTTATTTTAGCTTCGTTCTTCGTATCATACGTTTCCCATTTCTGTTTCCGTTTTCCCTCTGTATCTTTACAGTAATATACGACACAATATTTGTTATTTTTCTTCTGTATCGAAGCCATGCTATACCACCCCCTTTTCCTTCCGCTTCAATAACCACTGTTCAAATGCTTCTCTTGGAATACGAATAATCTTTCCTGTTTTTCTGACCGAGATTTTTCCTGTGGTGTACCAATAAGCTATGGTTGCAGGCTCAACTCCTGCCAGTTCTGCCGCTTCCGGCACTGTCAGATACTCCAGACATTTTTTCTCCTGGCTGTGATCTGCTTCTGCAAGGCATCTTCGCTTATAATTCTCATATTCCCGTTTTTCTTTCAACTCCAATTCTTCATATTCAAAATTAAACAGCTCATAGGTATCCTGTGCCTGCAAGAATCGCTCAAAGCTCTCCTTTGTCACCCTTCTCCGTCCGGCAATTACAATAACGTCTAGCAATGGGGCATATTTTTTACTGCTCAGGATTCCATATACGGTACTTCTTGGAACGTCAAGCAGCCGGGCCATTTCCGGCATACTGAGACTGGCTGCCTCTGCAGCTACATCTTTCTTACGATCTTCCTGTGTACGGTATCTGGACTGGCTGTAATACCAGTCCCAGAAGGCATCCGTCGGCACTCGCATTCTTTCATTCACGGTAACTGTCTCAATATTGTTTTTCTTCAATATCTCATATACCGTTGCGTTGTCCGTCCCCAGCATTTCCTGTATTTCTTTTGGGGAATAAGATCTGAGCCTCAACTCCTTTCCCGGTGCTTCTCCATTGACTTTGTGATACCAGTCCTGATTGGCATACCACTTTTCAAAACTGGCAATTTCAACCCTCATCTTTCCAAGCAATGTTTCTGTCCGAAAATAGTTTTTATGAACCAGCCAGTAACGATCCGTCTTCTTTAATCCCAGCATATCCCCCATCTCGTGGACACTCATCCACTTTCGGGGTTTTGCCGGCAATCCAACTCTTTGTATCACTGCCTTGTTTCACTCTCCTTCCATTTATTTTTCTTAAATCATATCTCACAATTCGCAAAAAATTTAGGATGTCACAGAAGCATTTCCTTTATCCAGCCACTCGTCAAAACTCTTCTTGGAAATGCGGTATCCACCGCCTTCTAACTGAATCCAACGGAACTCATTTTGTCTCAACAATTTATAGACCGTTGATCTGCTTACATCCAGCATTTCCTGTAAATCCTTCACCGTATAACATCTTTTTTCTGCCATATTTTCACTCTCTTTCTATCTGTTTTGATTTTATTTCTAAATACAAAAATCATGAAAAAGTTAAGAGTGCCGTTCTCACTCTTTAACCTATTTCATACATTTTCCGCATTTTCTTTAAGATTGCACTGACCTTCTGAGACATACGAACCTTTGAAATTCCCAGTTTTTTCGCCAGTTCTACCTGCTTCATACCATCAAAGTAGATGGACTTGATAATAAACTGTTCATGTTCTGACAGCTTTGCGATATTCTGATGCAATTCTGCAGATTCAGCCTGCAGAATTACCAGATCTTCTACGCTCCGCTGGCACTCATCCGGTAAATCCTGCACTCCGATTCCATCTGTATTCTCACTGAAAACACAGTCCAGAAGCTCTGTCCACTTTGTTTTTCTTGTCATGGTTTCCGGGTCTTCCGGCTGCCACTTTTTACTTCTGTAAACTTCATTACGGTAAGCGGAAAGCATTGCCTTGGCTACCTCTCTGGTTATTTCATAAAATTTCCCATCAACTTTTGCATAAAATTTGTCATTGAATTTATATGGATGCTCTACATACATCGTCCGTTCCTCCTGAATTTGAAATCTGTTTCGTGTTCCAAATTCAAGAGCGGAGGGGACCGGCTCCTTCTGATGCCTCTGATCATGCGTACTGATTTCCTTTCAGGCCACCAGATCAGGCAGACCTGTGGCTTATTGACCGGAAATCAAAATTTCAGGGCAACAAAAAAAGCCCCTCCGGGGTGCTAACCCGAAAGAGCTTTTCTAATAATCATATGAAGTTTTCCTGCTGTTCTTTTATTTCCAGCATAATCAGTATAACAGTTCAAAGTATCAGGGGTATCTCAAATACCTGCCGTAAAGTATCACTGATTCCTATAAAAGTATCATCATTTGATACTTTTTAAATTGACATAAAAATACACCGGAACTCACCAGCCCGATGTATGATCTTCCTATTTATTTAATGTGCCATGATCTTTCTCATGTTGAGCAATCGCCTGACGAATCAGATACAGCACTTCTCCATTGATAGAACGCCCCTCAAATTCAGCAAGACTTTTCAGTTTTCCGTGCGTCTCAGAATCAATCCGAAGACCAAGATGTTTATCTTTTTCCATATGGCTTCCTCTCCATTTGATAAGTACAAAATAAGTTCATAATACAAGTACATTTTAAGTACAAAACATGGTAAAATGGTTTAAATGAACTTGTTTTAAGTACACTATATTTTATTATCATGGGAGAGCATCAAAAATATGAAGAAAGAAAAGCGATATTATCAAATCCGAATAGATTATTTCTGGCTTTCCATACTGGCAGTCATAATTGTTATCTCCATAATCATCGCATATTATGCCTCTGCCCATGAGCAGACATCTTCCCAACCAATATCTACTAAACACCGTGCTGACATTGATGTAACTTTTGACGATCTGCGCTCATCCCTGGAAAACACATCAGAATGTTATCTATGCGGAAATGCGGAAGAAAGCCTGATGAGCTACTTTAGAAACTTTGACACTATTGGATTGATCTCGCTGAATGACTGGTATGTGATTGATTTTCCACTGAAAAATTACGATGAAAATGGAAATGAGGTAGAAAGTGCTACTTCAACTTCATTCCTCTCTGGGAATACAGGTGAAATATCTTATTCTTCAGACGGAACTCCAAGCCGTGGTATGGCAAGCATAGATGTGACGTTGCCGGAAAATTATGAAATTGATACTAACATGCTAGAAAACCATTTATGCCAGAATTGCCTAAGTAAAGTTGCAGCTTCATTAGAATACAGAAAGACGGACGGAGAAAATAAAGAAGCTATTCCATTGTGCATAGTTGATTTCAAGACATTGGAAATTTACTCACTACAAGATTACTGGAGAGCATATTTTGTCCGAGACTATTATGTAGAAATGGATTTTGATGATAATATAGTAAGAACAGAAGTATTTTACTTGCCAGAACGTATATAACAAATATGGGAAAGAGGTGATACTATATGGGAATAATTAAATATTTTAGAAAAAAATACTGGGAAGCAGCCATTTTCAGGGGTGGGCGGCGCATACCATTTAGCTGCGATGGCTTGACAGCTGTTCCTGATAGAGCCTATGCACTGTTTACAGAAAAAAAATTGGAAAAAATTTACAACGATAGAAATGAATTTTATAAGAAGCTAATGCAGATGATTGATTCATATTAACAAAAGGTCAATCAAAATTTTATTTGTTACATAAATTAAAAGGTAAATATGTTCAAACATAAGGCCTCGGAATCTTAATGATTTCTGGGGTTTTCTATTATTGAGATAAGGCTATTTATAGCAATTTAAACCGAATTATGATAACATAAGCATTATGTGAATCATAATACTTTGGATGGAATGTTGCAAGAATGGCCATGAGCGAGCCAGTTCATCATTGTCATGGATACTTGGTTTGAAAGACTGATGGCGGAATAATAGAAGCTGTGATAGAATAAAGAAAACGATTTGAAGTGCTAATTTAGAGGACAAAGCTTATGAAAAGCGAAAGTATAATTAAAGGAGTCAGCATCGGAATATCAACAGCAATACTTTGGAGTATTGTTTTAAACAGCAAGGTTGTTGGAATTGGAGTGGGTATATGTCTGGGTATATCTCTTGCTATATCTGACAGTCCTATTTCTTCTAAAAAAGATAAAGATACGTGATGATACAACTTCTAGTTTTTGAAACTGAGAAATCGGAATTTGTCTTGACTTTATAAATTTCCCCGCCTGATTTGCCCCGTTCATTGTCCAGATAGTACATATAGCAGTGGTCACAGCCCTCACTGTATTTGCGGCAGCCATGCCAGGGATTCCAAATATCACTGCTCATACCGATTCCTTTCCAGTTCGCAAATCAGACTGTGAGGCATTCTTCGTGGCCCACGTACCGCACCAATCCCATAGGCTTTCAGCTTCTCAAACGGGAGAAAAGACGGGTTGTACTGATCCAGCTTTTTCAATCTCATCACATGGTTCATATGTACGTTGCCATCATCATAATGGTAAGGAATATTGACTTCTGTAGCTTCGCACCGATATAGAACAGCGGAAACCGGGGCCGTAACATATAGACAGACAACATCGCCAACGGCTACTTCCTCCTGTTTATAGCCTTGGTCAGTAGTTTGATACTATGTACGAACTTTCTGCGTACTTGCTTTCGTTTTCGGATACCGTACAATATTTATACAATGAATCGTCAAGAGAGGAGGCAACAAGGTGACTTCTTTAACCATAGAACAAAAAAGAGTGGACATATACCCAAGCGCAAAGCCGGGCAGCCCAGTTATCTATCTCAACACCTTTTCCAATGCCGTTAACAGTGTGTATAAAAACCTGATGGCGCTCGGCTGCCCAGATTTCTGTCTGGTGGCGGTCAGTAAGCTGAAATGGGATCATGACATGACACCGTGGTATATGGGGCCGATCTCTAAACACGATACGCCCTGCACCGGGGGTGCGGATGATTACCTGAAACTGCTTCTGGATGAAATTATGCCGGAAGCGGAAGCGCTCCTTCCCGGTGCGCCCGCCTGGCGGGGCCTCGCCGGTTACTCGCTGGCCGGGCTGTTCGCCCTCTACGCTCTCTACCAAACGGATGTGTTTGCCCGCGCAGCGAGTATGTCAGGTTCCTTCTGGTTTGAGGGCATCATGGAATATGTGTGCTCCCATGAGATGAAGCGCAAACCTGACTGTCTGTATTTTTCTCTCGGAGACAAGGAGAGCTCCACCGATAATCCGATTTTGAACGTTGTGCAGCAGAATACGCAGGAGATAGAAACACTGTGCCACGGGAAAGGCATCGAAACCACCTTCGTACTGAACAGTGGCAGCCACTATCAGGCGTGCAACAAGCGCACAGCGGCTGGCATTCACTGGATATTAAATAGATAAACCGACAAGGAGATAAAACGATGGATACGATTTATTCGCTTTTTCAGAAAGTAGTTAAAGAACATGAAAATGCCCCGGCTATCATTGAAAACGACCGCGCCATGACTTTTGGAGAGCTGTCCAACATGGTGGATATGATCACGTGCAGCTTTCCGCAGGAAGTACACAGCATCGGCATCGTCATGCGTCACCGAACCGAGATGATTGCCTCGATTCTGGCGGTACTCAAATGCGGCGGCCGATATGTCCCAGCCGAGCCGGATTTTCCCACCGGGCGCATCCATGACATGATGACCGAGGCACAGGTGGATTTTGTGCTGACGGAACACGCCTTTGCGCCCAAACTGAGCAGTTTCCCCATCCGCTATACAGATTGTGAGATCTGCGGCGTGGAGACGCCCTCCTGGAAGCGCAACGCCATCGAAGACCCGGAACGCCCCGCCTATGTGCTGTATACGTCAGGTACCACCGGGCGGCCCAAAGGTGTCTGTGTCACCAACCGCAATGTTTGCCATTATGTCCGTGCCTTTGCCAACGAGTTCCATCCCGGCCCCGGTGATGTCATGCTGCAATATTCCGTCTGTTCTTTTGACATCTTTGTGGAGGAAGTGTTCACCAGTCTGCTGAATGGTGCCGCTCTGGCCATCCCCGCTGACGAGGATAAGGCCGACATCCATGCGTTGATGGCTTTTGTGGAACGCCACCATGTGACTATGATCAGCGGCTTTCCGTATCTGCTGGCAGAAATGAACCACCTGTCTGTCATTCCGTCCTCTCTGCGGCTGCTTATCAGCGGCGGCGATGTGTTGCGGGGCGTTTATGTGGATCACCTGCTGAACAAAGCAGAGGTTTACAACACCTACGGCCCCTCCGAGACAACGGTCTGCGCCTCCTATTACCGTTGTAATAGTGGAACTGTGCTGGAGGACGGTACCTATCCCATCGGTCATCCTGTACTAGGTGCGCAAATCAGGATTCTGGATCAGTCTGGCAACGAGGTTGCCAAAGGGCAGACGGGTGAGATTTGCATTTATGGCGGCGGTGTATCTCTGGGCTACATTGGCGACCATGCCGAGGAAAACAGAGCTTTTGAGCGGCAGCCGGACGGTAGCACCATGTACCGCAGCGGCGATTTGGGCTATATCCTGCCGGATGGCAACATTGCATTCCTGCACCGCAAGGACGACCAGATCATGATTTACGGCAAGCGGGTGGAACTTGCCGAGGTGGAGTCCCGGCTCTATCGGTGCAAGGATGTGCAGCAGGCTATTGTCCGGGCTTTTACAGACGAGGATGGACTGTCCTATATGACCGCCTATGTGGTGCCTTCCGACAATAAGCTGAAAGTCTCGGAAGTAAAAAAAGAACTGTCTGAAAATTTGACTTCCTTTATGATCCCAGAGTTCTTTGTGAAGATGAAGCAGATTCCTTTGAATGTCAACGGTAAGCCGGATGTGTCGAAACTGCCGGTGGTAATGAAAGCGGGGGCATTATAATGGAGATTCAGATCCGGCAGGCCACGATCCAGGACCTGAATGTATTGATGCAATGGCGAATGGAAGTCTTGCATGAGGTATTCTCCATCCCCTCGGAGCGGTCTGTAACAGAGCTGGAATCGGAAAATCGCCGCTACTATCAAACAGAACTGCCGCAGGGCGGACATATTGCCTGCTTTGCCTACGTAGGGGAGGAAATCGTCGGCTGCGGCGGGATATGCCTCTATCATGAGATGCCCTCACCGGACAATCTAAACGGGAAATGTGCCTACCTGATGAACATTTATACCCGGCCGCAGTTTCGCGGACACGGCATAGGGAACAGAATCGTCAGGTGGCTTGTAGAGCAGGCTCGTCAGCGGCATATTTCAAAAATATATCTTGAAACCTCAGACAAAGGCAGGCCGCTGTATCAAACAATCGGTTTTGCCGATATGAAGGATATGATGAAACTGTCCCGTGAAAAATAAGCAAAATCAAAGGAGCATACATACAATGGAGCCAATCATCTGAAACGTTGAAGTAAAAAGCGTCCTCACAAAATCCAATTTGCCTGTGAGTGATTATTATTCGGTCAATCCTTATGTGGGCTGTGGCCACGGCTGCAAATATTGCTACGCATCTTTTATGAAGCGTTTTACCAATCACCCGGAGCCCTGGGGAGAGTTCATAGACGTTAAATTTTGGCCGGAAATCAAACACCCGGAGCGGTATGCAGGGAAAGAACTGTTTCTCTGTTACGTGACCGACCCATATCAGCCGCTGGAGGAAACCGCCTGCCGCACCCGCGCCATTTTAGAGCAGATGCAGGGCAGCGGATGTAGCCTCAGTATTGCTACCAAGTCTGACCTGGTGCTGCGTGACCTTGACCTCATTAAAACATTCCCCAATGCGCGGGTATCCTGGTCGATCAAACACACTGGACGAAGATTTTCGCGCTGATATGGACAATGCAGTGAGCATTGAGCGGCGGCTGGCCGCTATGAAAGCATTCCATGATGCTGGTGTGCGCACCACCTGCTTTATCTCGCCGATTTTCCCCGGCCTCACCGACCTGCCCTCCATCATCCACCGGGCGAAGAATCAATGTAATTTGGTCTGGCTGGAAAACCTAAACTTGCGGGGCGGTTATAAGAAAACGATTTTTGACTATATAACGGAAAAACATCCAGACCTGCTGCCGCTGTACGATACCATTTACAATAAAAAAGAACGCAGCTACTGGTCAATGCTGGATGCGCAGATGCGGCAGTTTTGCCAAGAGGAAGGGCTACTGTATGTCCGGGATGATGATTCCATCAAACGCCCGTTCAACGATCCGCCTATCGTGGTCAATTATTTTTTCAACGAAGAGATTATCCCTCGGCCAAAATGCAGAAGAACAGGTAATCAAAACTATATAGTAACATGCAGAAAGCTAGAAGTTGTAGAGGTGAGGTTATGAAACGCGCAGAATTAGAATCAGACATATAACGCCGAGACAGATTATCCGTGGCTCAAATATCCGAATTATGAGGTGTTCCGGCATTGTAATAATCGGAAGTGGTTTGCTCTGATTATGGATGTACCAAAGAACAAGCTGGGGCTGCAAGGCGAAGAAATGCTGAAAGTGGTCGATTTCAAATGTGACCCAATTCTGATTGGCACACTACGAGAGGAACCCGGCTTCTTCCCGGCGTATCACATGAGCAAGGATAGCTGGATTACTGTTGCACTGGATGGCAGCGTATCAGATGACAAAACCAAAATGTTGCTTGATATGAGTTATGAAGCAACGATACCCAAAACATGCAAAAAGAGATACTGACAAATTCAAGTTTGTAGAAAAGAGAATGGCGACAGCTGTTCTCTTTTTTCATGTATATCTTAATTTAAAATCCCAAAATTAACATTCTTGGCACTGCCCATTGGGCAGTTGCCAAATGTGGGTTGCATTTTTGGTTGCACTTTTTTAGAAAACTGCAGCCAGAAAAAGCTAGTGTTTTGGTGTGCTACCCGTCAAGTAGACAAATTAAATAACGAAAATTTTTTCTTCCCCGGTACAGTTTATGTACCGGGTTGTTTATGCAACGTTTTCTAGTTTTTGTTCATGGAATTCCAGTGGTGTAAGCACCCCAAGATTTCGTTGAACTCTTTTGTTTGTGTAATAATCTATGTATTTCTCTATGGCAAGCATTAATTCTTCTTTTGTTTTATACTTTTTGCCATAATACATTTCTCGTTTCATTAGTCCCCAGAATCCTTCCATAGGACCATTATCGATACATCTTGCCACGCGAGACATACTTTGTGTCATTCCAGCAGCTAAAATTCGCCGCCTAAATGCTTTCGAAGTATACTGATAGCCTCGATCACTATGAAGTAGTGGTGTAGCTCCTGGATTCGCTGCCACAGCTTTGTCAAATGTATCAAAAACAAGAGGGTTATTATACTGCTTAATCCATGTACGAACAGTACTTGGTGCATGAATTTTGTATTTTGCAGCTAAATCCTGACTCGTTATATTGCCTCCAAGATATTCAAGAACAATCTTCTTCTTAAATTCTGCAGAGTAATTACATAAATCAGCATTTTGCTTTTCTAGACCGTCTTCTCCAAATGTTTCGTATTTATGCCCCCACCTGCGGATGATACTAGCCTCAATTCCATACTCTTTACCTAATTTCCAATAAGAGATTCCATCCTCAAGGTGTTTCTTTACGAGCTCAAGTTTCAACTCCTTACTATACTGTTTCCTAGACATAAAAATATGCTCCTCATATGATAGATTTTTGGATATTTCCATTGTCTACCATATGG
>OLPH01003043.1_pt1 | contig 12388 bp, 16 predicted proteins | sample 1672951 | NCBI WGS metagenome assembly OLPH01 (sample SAMEA3136740, study PRJEB25190) | human gut metagenome
GAATTGATTCTGGTATTTACAGAAAGGATGAAGAAGACTCATGTTAGGGAATTTCACATACTGCAATCCGACGAAACTCTATTTTGGCAAAGATGCACTGGAAAACCTCCACGGCGAACTGCAGAAATACGGTAAGAAAATCGTCCTGGTCTACGGCGGCGGCTCGATCAAGAAGAACGGGATTTATGACGACGTCGTCAAAATCCTGCAGGACGAAGGCAAGGACGTAGCGGAAATCGCCGGCGTCATGCCCAATCCGACAATCCATAAGCTGCGCGAAGGCATCGACATCGCAAGAAAGCACGGCGTGGACCTCATCCTCGCCGTCGGCGGCGGTTCCGTCATCGACTATGCCAAGGCCCTGGCCGTCTCCGTACACTGCGACGAAGATCCGTGGGATAAATATTTCATCCGCTTCGAAGAACCGAGCTGTGACATCGTCCCTGTCGGCGATGTCCTGACCATGGTCGGCACGGGCTCTGAAATGAACGCCGGTTCCGTCATTACCTATCCGGAAAAGAAACTGAAGATTGGCCATGTCTTTGCTGACGAAAGCGTCATGCCCCGTTTTTCCATCATGAATCCGGTCTACACCATGACCCTGCCGAAATATCAGATGATTGCTGGCATCTATGACATCTTCAATCACATCTGCGAACAGTATTTTTCCGGTGAAGACGACAATACCAGCGACTATCTGGCCGAAGGCCTCATGCGCAATGTCATCGAAGCCAGCCGCAAAGCCGTCGTCGATCCGACGGATTACGAAGCACGCTCCAATCTGATGTGGGACGCCACCTGGGCTCTGAACACGCTCATCGCCAAGGGGAAATCGACGGACTGGATGGTCCACATGCTGGGCCAGGCCGTCGGCGCCTGCACGAATGCTACGCACGGCATGACGCTCTCTGCCGTGTCCCTGCCGTATTACCGCTTCATCATGAAAGACGGTCTGCCGAAATTCGTCCGCTTCGCCAAAGCCGTATGGAATGTCGATGCCGACGGCATGAGCGATGAAGAAATCGCCGCAGCCGGCCTGGAACGCATGAAGACCTGGATGCAGGAACTCGGCCTCGTGCTCCACATCAAAGAACTCGGTGCGACAGAAGACATGCTCGACGACCTCGTAAACGGCACGCTGATCCTCAACGGCGGCTATCGAGTCCTGACCAAAGACGAAATCAGGGATATCTTCCGGCAGGCCATGTAAGGGAAGGGAACGTGTTTTACGTCTAAAAAAGTCATTGCTGACGGCTATTTCGACTGTCAACTACTCCCGACTAAAGTCGGGAGTAGTTGACTTATCGCTTGTTACAATGAAACTGTAAAGAATTAAGGCTTTTAGTTTTCGGAATGAAGGAGCATGACGATGAAGAAGATGCTGATTGTTTATTATAGTTGGAGCAATGGGAATACCGCGAAGATTGCGGCTCAGCTGCAGCGGGTTGCCGGCGCTGACATGGAACGAATTGAAACGCTTCATCCTTATGAAGGCAGATATGACGATGTCGTGGCTCAGGGCCAGCGGGAAGTGAACAGCGGCTTCATGCCGGAAATTAAGGCCCTGCCATATGATCCGGCGGATTATGACGTCATTGCCGTAGGTACGCCGACTTGGTGGTATACGATGGCGCCGGCGGTCAAGTCTTTTTTGGCGGATCATGATTTCAGCGGCAAGCAGGTCATCCTTTTCCAGACCCACGGCGGCTGGCCCGGCCATACGCTGAAAGATATGGAAAAGGCCTGCCGGGGCGCGTCTTTCGGTCCGTCGCTGGCAGTACAGTTCGATTCGACCGGCGGCAGTAAGTTGGTGACAGCTGCACAGGACATCGATGATTGGATTGAGGAAGTAAAAGCCGTTCATCGTAGTTCGTTCGTCGAGGGAGATAGTTTATAGTTTATAGTTTGCAGTTTGTAGTTTGTAGTAAAAACATTGCGATGCGCCAGCGAGCCCGAATCGCAAACGATGAACGATGAACGACCTACGATGAACGACGAAAAAGGCCCTTGCCGCGTTATGCGGTGAGGGCCTTTTTCAGCTTCCACCCTGTCTTTTCCCAGAAGCAGGCGTAGTAGGTGACCTGGACGCTGGCGTCTGCGATGGGGACGACGACGCGGTCCGGCGGCGGTCCTTCGCGGCGCAGGCTGAGGTCGGTGACGAAGGAGGGGAGGACGGAGAATTTGACGAGTTCATTGAAAGCTTCGTTTTCCTGAATCAGAAATTTTGTCTCCGGCATGGCTTGCTTCACGATGGGGCCCCAGAACCCCAGGTTCGGCCGCAGGAGCATAGTTTCACCGTTGAGGTCCGTTAGGTGCAGCCCTTTCCGACTGGCCAGGGGATGGGCCGGCGGCAGGGTGAAGCAGAGATGTTCCTGGCCGATTTTGACGCAGGTGAGGCCTTTTTCATCGAGAGCATAAGGCAGGACGATGAGCTGGTAGCTCTGGTCGTGCAGCTTTTCTTCGAGTAGGGTCAGGTCCCGGATTTCTGAAGCGATAGTCATCTCCGGAAAGGATGCCGAGAGTTGGGGGATGAGACGCCAGAGCGGCGACGGTGCGCAGGAGCCGATGAGAATCGTATGCCGTGCCCGCTCGTGGGCGACGAGACGTTCTTTCATTTCTTGTGCTTCCTGAACGACTTTGTGTGCATAGGCGACGGCGAGCCGGCCGTTTTCATTGAGAGCGATTTTATTTTTCTGCCGGCTAAAGAGCGGCACGGAGAGCTCGGCTTCCAGGCGCTGCATAGAGCGGCTCAGGGCCGGCTGAGACAGGTGGAGTTTCTCGGCCGCTGCCGAAAGAGTGCCGCACTCCGCGACGGTCAGTAATTGTTCCAGTTGATTGAGTTCAAACATCGTATCACCTCTTCTGTCAGTGTAGCACAGAAGAGGCTTTTTTGAAAGATTCAGTATGCGTTTAATTTATACTACTCTAACGAACCGGAATTGTACTTTACCAGTATCCTGCCGTATGATAAGAGCTGCAAGAAGCAAGGAAACAAAAAATGCTCTACATTTTATTTATAAAGGAGAGACATTCATGAAATCTCGTACCTTAGGAAAAGACTTTACCGTATCGGCTGTCGGCCTTGGCTGCATGGGCATGAGCCACGGCTACGGCAAACCGAGAGATAAAAAAGAAATGACCGAACTGCTCGCACAGGCCGTCGATTTTGGCTACACCTTCTTCGATACGGCCGAAGTCTACGGCACGCCGGACAATCCGCATGCCAACGAAACGCTCCTCGGCGAAGCGCTTAAGCCCTTCCGCAATCGCATCCAGATCGGCACGAAGTTCGGCATCCATTTCGACCTGGACTCGACGGCGACGAACAAACCCATTGTTACCGATGCCCGTCCGGCGGGCATCCGCCAGTCCGTCGACGCGTCGCTGCAGCGCCTGCAGACGGACCACATCGACATCTACTATCAGCACCGTCAGGATCCGAAAGTTCCTGTTGAAGAAGTCGCCTCCGTCATGGCCGACCTGATCAAAGAAGGGAAAATCCTCCACTGGGGCCTCTCTGAAGTCGACGCCGACACGCTGCGCCGGGCCCACGCCGTCTGCCCGGTCACGGCTGTACAGAACCGCTACTCCATGATGGCCCGCTGGTATGAACCGATGTTCCCGGTCCTGGAAGAACTGAACGTCGGCCTCGTCGCCTTTTCACCGATGGCCAACGGCCTCCTCAGCGGCCGCTATGACAGTCATTCCCACTTCGAAAAGGGAACGGATTACCGCAGCATCATGCCCCAGTTCCAGGAAAAGAATATGGAAAAGAATCAGGAACTCATCCACTGGATCCAGGAACTGGCTCACCAGAAGAATGCCACGCCGGCCCAGATTTCCCTGGCCTGGATGCTTTGCAAAAAGCCCTGGATCGTCCCCATCCCGGGTACGACGAACCTGGGCCGCCTCAAGGAAAACGGCGGCGCCGCCGACATTGTCCTCACGCAGGATGAAGTCCGCCGCATCGATGAAACGTTGGAACAAATCGACATGTCCGACGTTTTTGGCGGTTCGAAAGTAGAAAAATAGATTGGTAAGCACTTAGAAAGGAAGATTCTTATGGAATATACAACTTTAAGCAACGGCGTCAAAGCGCCGCTTCTCGGTCTCGGCACTTTCCAGCTCAGCCTGGCAGATACGGAAAACGCCGTCTATGAAGGCATCCGCTCCGGCATCCGACTGATCGATACAGCCAACGGCTATCTCAACGAAACGGCTGTCGGCCGGGCCGTAGCCCGGGCTGTCGATGAAGGGCTGGTCAAGAGGGAAGACCTCTTCATCTCGACGAAGCTCTGGCCGACGGTCTATGAAAGTGAAAGCGCTGTCGACGATACGCTAAAACGCCTGCAGCTCGATTACGTCGACCTCCTCTTCATCCATCAGCCGGCCGGCAATTTCCTCGCCGGCTACGAAAAGCTCGAAAAAGCCTATCGCGAAGGTAAGGCCAAATCTCTGGGCATTTCCAATTTCCACGATGCTAAGTTGGAAAAACTCCTGGCAGCGGCAGCCATCAAGCCTCATGTCATCCAGCTGGAAGCCCATCCGTACTACGCCCATCATGCTCAGATGGACCGCCTCAAGGAATACGGCACGAAGCTCATGGGCTGGTATCCCCTGGGCCACGGCGACGCCGGCCTGCAGCGTGAACCGGTCTTCGTGAAATTAGCGGAAAAATACGGCAAGAGCCCAGCACAAATTATCCTCCGCTGGGCTGTCCAGATGGATATCATCACTATCCCGGGCTCGAAGAACCCCGACCATATCCGGGCCAACTTCGATATCTTCGATTTTGCCCTGACGGCAGATGAAATGCAGGAAATCGCCAAATTAGACGGCACGAAGCGCTACTATCACCCCAGTGATTCTCTGGAAGAAAGCTACGCCCAGATGCCCCTTCATTTTCAGGAATAATGGTTGCTTTTAAAAGTCACGCGAGAGGAGATTATATCATGGAATATGTTACCTTAAATAACGGCGTTAAAATGCCGATGCTTGGTTACGGCGTCTATCAGACGAAACCCGCAGAAACAGAAAAAGCCGTCAGTACGGCCCTGGAACTGGGCTACCGCCTGATCGATACGGCCGCTTCCTACGGCAATGAAGAAGGCGTCGGAGCCGCCATCAAAGAAAGCGGCATCCCTCGGGAAGACCTCTTCGTCACGACCAAGCTCTGGGTCCAGGACCACGGCTATGACAATACGCTGAAAGCTTTCGATGTATCGATGAAGAAACTGGGTCTCGACTATCTCGACCTCTATCTGATCCACAAGCCCTACAGCGATTACTACGGCGCCTGGCGCGCTATGGAACGGCTCTACAAAGAAGACCGCATCCGCGCCATCGGCGTGACCAGCTTCTGGAATGAACGCCTGGCGGACCTTTTCAACTGCAATGAAGTAAAGCCCGCCGTCAATCAGATCGAAACCAATGTCTGGAACCAGAAGTGGGCCGAAGAAGCCTTCATGAAAGAACAGGGCATCCAGCACGAAGCCTGGGCTCCCTTCGCCGAAGGGGCGAATCATGTCTTCAGCAATCCGTTTTTGCAGCAGATTGCCCAAAAGTACGGCAAGACGACAGGTCAGGTCATGCTCCGCTGGCTCCTGCAGCGCGGCATCGTCGTCATCCCGAAATCGGTCCACAAAGAACGGATGCAGGAAAATATCGATGTCTTCGATTTTACCCTCAGCGATGAAGACATGCAGGCTATCCGCACGCTGGATACGAAACAGAGCCCCATTTACGACGAAATGGATCCGCAGAGAGCGCTGGCTATCGGCAAGATGAAAATCCATGACTGAAAGTTTCCTGAAAGGGCCGCTGGCCGGCAAGCTGTTCCGCTTTGCTCTGCCGGTGGCCTTCAACATTATCTGTGAACAGCTCGTCAACGGCACGGACGTCTTTGTCCTGGGAAAATTTGTCGGACCTGCGGCCATGGCTGCCGTCGGCAACGATGTACTTGTCGTTTCCCTGCTCATTTCCCTGCTCGTCGGCTTATCTCTGGGGACCAACGTTACACTGGCCCAGGCCGTCGGTGCCCGCAAAGAAGCAGCGGCCCGCAAAATCCTGCATACGTCGCTGCTCTTTTCCGTACTCATCGGCCTGGTCTTTGCCGGTATCGGCGAAATCATCGTCCGGCCGCTCCTGGCCTGCTATTCGCTCAGCTGGCTGGTTACGGCCGTGCTGCTCACCCTGGTCTATCGCGGCCTGCGGCGGCGGTGGCTATACCCTGGCTGCCAGCCAGACGGATAAGCGCATCAAAGCCGTTGCCGCCTTGTCCATGTTCAACTCCGGCCGCGTACGCCGCAACGGTTTCCAGGACAAACAGATTGCTACCATCCAGCAGCGTCTGGCCGATGCATCTGAAGCCCGCAATGAAGAACTGAAGGGCAACGTGGAATACGTAGGCTTCTTGCCGCCTCACAAAGATGACAATGAACTGCGGAAAATCATGGAAGCCCAGCCGGAAGGCATCTACAAGGACGGCATCGATTACTACGGCTTATCTTACCGTTCGTCCCGGGCTACGGGCAGCTACACGAAGGAATCGTTCCTGAAACTGATGGCCTTTGATGTGGAAGACCATATGGATTTGATCAATCAGCCGCTCCTCATGGTAGCCGGCAGTGCCGCAGATACCCTGTACATGACAGAAGATGCCTTCGAGAAAGCTGTCAATGCCAAGAACAAGGAATTGTACCTGATCCCGGGTGCCAGCCATATCAAGACGTACTGGCAGCCTGATTTCGTGAAACAGGAATTGGCAAAATTCGAAGAATTTTTCGGGAAAAATCTGTAAGCGTGTAACGTGTAAAGCTTTAAATAAAAGAGGATTGCTTATGACGGAAACGAAACCGCCGTGGGCAATCCTTTTTTGCTGAAAAGGGCTTAAAAAAACTTGAAAAAAGTTAAAAAAAGGCCTTGACCGGTAGTAAATACCGGATGATACCATACTCATGTACCAAGGAACGAGGTACAAAACAGTAACCTAATTCTAGTTTATATAACAGTATCAAAAAGGAGATCTTTACAATGAAAAACATGAAGAAAAAAGTAATGGCTATGATTTTTACAGCAATGATGACGGTTGGCGCTTCGGCCTTTGCCGCTGCTCCGGCCGGCGGTTATTCGGAAAACGGTGACTATGAAGCGGTAGTCAATACCGATATCGTACCGACGGCGCAGGCCGACCCGCAGGGCTATTCCGAAAATGGCGGTTACACGGCCGTCGTCAACACAGATGTACCGCAGGAAACGGATCATTCCATCGGTCATGTCGGCTATTCGGAAAACGGTGATTATCACAGGCTGCACGGGCATAAGGCATAAGAAAGGGGAGAAAAGAGCATGGAAAACTTCGTTTTTGAAAACAGCACGAAAGCCTACTTTGGCAAGAAATGCGTCGCCCAGTATTTGCCGATCCTGCTGCAGCAGTACGGTTCCAACGTACTGTTAGCCTACGGCGGCGGCTCTATCAAAAAAACGGCATTTATGATGAAGTGATGGGCATCCTGAAAAAAGCCGGCAAGACAGTGACGGAATTCCCGGGCATCATGGCCAATCCGACGTACAAAAAAGTCCTCGAAGGCGCAACGCTGGCCCGGAATCATCAGGCCAATCTGATTCTGGCCGTCGGCGGCGGTTCCGTCATGGACTGCGGCAAAGCCGTGGCCCTGGCCGCTGTCTATGAGGGCGATGTTTGGGCTGACTTCTGGGCCAAAGGCGGTACCATCGATTTCCCGACCATCCCGCTTGGCATCATCATGACGACGTCCGGCACGGGCAGTGAAATGAACGGCGGCGCCGTCATCACCAATGAAGATTTGAAAGCCAAGACAGGCCGCGATTATCCGCAGCTCAATGCCCGTTTCGCGCTGCTCGATCCCCTCTACACCTATTCCGTACCGCAGAAACAGATGATTTCCGGGGCCTTCGATTCCCTGACGCACATGATGGAAACCTATTTCAGTGCACCCGATAAAGACAATGTTTCAGACAGCATCAATGAAGCCCTGATGAAGAGCACTATCCGCAACCTGCGCCGGGCCATTCAGGATCCGGAAGATTATCAGGCCCGCAGCAATCTGGTCTGGGCTTCGACGATGGCAGAGAACCGCATCCTCAAGTTAGGCAAGAAAGGCGATTTTCAGGGCCATATCCTGGAACATGCCCTGGGTGCCTTCACGGACTGCAACCACGGCTGCGGCCTGGCCGTCCTCCTGCCGATCTATTACCGCCATATCAAGGTTGCCGGAGCCGTGAAATTCGCCCGTTTCGCTACGGAAGTCTGGGGCATCGAAAAAGATGGCAAAACCCTGGCAGAACTGGCCAATGACGGTGTTGAAGCACTCGTCGCTTTCGTTAAAGAAATCGGCCTGCCGACGACCCTGCGTGAATTAGGGATGACGGAAGCACAGAAAGCATTGCTGCCGCAGATCGCCGCTACCTGCGTCGCTTCGCCGGGCAGTTATAAACATCTCGATGGGACGGAAATCCTCGATATCTTTAACGAAGTCTGGTAAGGGAAAGAATATATCATGTTAGTCTTACAACAAATGATTATTTTTGTGCTGCTCATGGTCGTCGGTGCCCTGGCGCGTCATTATAAGATCCTGACGCCGGAAAACCAGCCGCAGATCACCAAGCTGGTCGTCAATATCGCCTATCCGGCGATCATCCTCTCCGGCGTGACCGGCAAGGGCCCGCACATCGAAGGTACGGAATTAGCCTACGCCTTCGGTGTCATCGTGGCCATGCTGGCCCTGCTCATGATTTGTGCTCAGCTTCTGCCGCGTATCCTGCGCTATCCGAAAGCCCAGCGCGGTATCGTCAATGTCATGGTCGTCTTTACCAACATCGGCTTCATGGGCGTCCCTATGATTGACGGGATTTACGGCAAAGATGCCCTCATCTATATGACGGTCCTGCTCATTCCTTTTAATCTGCTCTTCTTCTCGTACGTCATTCAGACCATCAAGGGCGGCGGCAGTAATCCGCAGCCGTTCCGCCTGCGCAGCCTGGCTAATACGGGCATGGGTGCCTGCTTCCTTTCCATCGTCCTCTATCTGGCGAATATCCAGCTCCCGTACGTCCTGGCACAGTCCATCAGTATGGTCGGCAGCATGACGGCGCCGCTGGCGATGATGCTCCTCGGTTCCTTCCTCATGGATACGGATTGGAGAGGTCTCATCGACCGCAGGATGATTGCTTTTACCGTCATCAAGATGCTGGTCATCCCCATCGGCATCACCCTGCTTCTCGGTCAGTTCGTGCATAACACGTATTTACTGGCTACCTGCATGGCCGCTCTGGCGACGCCGTCTGGCAACGTCATTCCGCTCCTGGCAGCCATTTATAATAAAGAAGCCTATCCCGTTTCCGTACAGGGTATCGCCGTTACGACAGCCGCAGCCGTCGTGACCATGCCCCTGGTGGCAATGGCGACCGGGTTAGGCTGATTTCAAGTTTTTTTGAGACGCCTGCGCAGGAACTGACGGAATTTTTCCTGATCCTGCGGCGGCAGCTGCCGGAACTGTTCCAGCAAGAGCCTTTCGTCCGCTGTAATGGAAAATGCGGCGGAGCTGCCGAGGAGCCAGTCGGGACTGACCTGCAGCGCCGCGGCAATGCGCTCGATTTTATCGTGTTTGGGACTGTATTTGCCGGTAAGGTAGTCTGATAAAGAAGAAGGCCGGATGCCGGCACTCCTGGCTAAATCAGCCTGGCTCATCTTTTTTTCAGCCATGCCCTGCCGTATGCGCTGTATCAGTTTTCGATTCATAGTACTGCTCCTTTGGCGGATATTTTATGAATCCATTATAAAGAGAAATAGGGAGAGGAACAAGAAAAAATAAAAAATAAGTAGCTGCTACCGGAAACAACAAACGGCATTACTGCTTGCTTTATAAAAAATCGGTAGTTACTACTGAAAAGAGGAGATGACGTTTTGCCTTTTACTTTTGATTATCGCCTGCTGCATTGCTTCATTGCCAAGCATTTTCAGTCACAAGCACAGTTCGCACAGTTCTTGGGGATTTCTCCGCAGGAACTGAAGGCTCGATTAGATAATGAAATTCCCTTTACGCAGCGGGAAATTGATCTCACTGTTTGCTATGCGACGAATAAAATTTTGACAGCCGATCAGATCGTGAAACTGTTTTTTACACATGCTGTCAAAAAAGTCGATGAATAATAGAAAATCATCTGTTGACAAAGGACGCGTAAAGCGCTTATGCTTTAAGTACGGAAAACCGTATAAATGTATTGCGCGTCCTTTATTTTTTTGAAGAAAATGCTTGACCGGTAGTTGCTACCGTAAACTATAGTATAGCTGTAAGGAAAAATAAGCGTCAAAGAAAGGATATGACACGCATGAAAGTTTTATTGGTCAACGGTTCTCCCAATGAAAAGGGATGCACTTATACGGCACTGCAGGAAGTGGCACGGACACTGGAAAAAGAAGGCATTGAAACAGAATTTTTCTGGATCGGCAAGAAAGCCGTCAGCGGCTGCATCGCCTGCCATAAATGCCGTGAAATCGGGCGCTGCGTCTTTAAGGATGTGGTCAATGAATTCCGGGAAAAGGCCCTGACTGCCGACGGATTCATCTTCGGTTCGCCCGTCCATTATGCCTCGTTGGCCGGGAACATGGCCTCTTTCATGGACCGCGTCTTTTATTCCGAATTCAACGGCAACGACAATAAAGCTTTTTATCTGAAACCAGCAGCTGCTGTTATTTCTGCCCGCCGTGCCGGGACGACTGTGTCCTTTGACCAGATGAATAAATATTTTACGCTTCAGGAAATGCCTGTCATTTCGTCCCGCTATTGGAATGAAGTACACGGTGCCGTACCGTCCGAGGTCCTTGAGGATAAGGAAGGGATGTATACGATGCGCGTCCTCGGCCGCAATATGGCCTATTTCCTCCGCTGCTGGGAAGCGGCACGCAAATCCGGCGTCGCTCTGCCGGAACGGGAAGAAGCGATTTTTACGAATTTCATTCACTAAGGAGGAGTCATCATGAAGTTACCGAAAATAGCGGCTGCACTTTTTGCGGCTACCGTACTGACCGGTTCGGCCTTTGCCATGAAACCCGTGACCATCGTCGACCAGGGGAGCTTCCTGGCCGGCGGTACGGTCGTCACAGCGCCGGGGACCTACAAAGGGACGACGGAACCGACGAACAATGCCGGCGAAACGCTGCACGGCGACCATGCCTATGTCTTTTATCAGAAACCAAAGAATGCTCATCATAACAGCATGGTCTTCCTGCACGGCTACGGCCAGTCGGCCAAGACCTGGGAAACAACGCCGGACGGCCGCGACGGCTTCCAGAATATTTTCCTGGAAAAAGGCTACAAGACCTATCTCGTCGATGAACCGCGCCGCGGCCGGGCAGGTCGCTCGACTGTAGCAACGACCATCTCTGCTCGTCCGGACGACCAGCTCTGGTTCAATAACTTCCGCATCGGCCAGTGGCCCGGTTACTATGACAATGCGGCCGTTCCGAAAGATGCGGCTTCGCAGGATCAGTTCTTCCGCGCCATGACGCCGGATACGGGCGCCTTTGACCAGAAAGTCGTCGTCGATGCCATGACCGCTGTTTTCGAAAAAGCCGGTGACGGTGTCCTGGTTACGCATTCTGCCGGCGGCGGTCCGGGCTGGGGGACGGCTATGGCTTCGAATCATGTCAAAGGCGTCATCGCGCTGGAACCGGGGACCTTCCCCTTCCCGGAAGGAGAAGTACCGCCTGTCGAAAAGACGACGAGTCCTTTCCCGGCCAAAGGGACAGCTGTTTCCATGGATGATTTCATGAAGCTTACAAAGATTCCTATCGTCGTTTACTTTGGTGACAATATCCCGAAAGGGGATACCCCCGTCGCTAACTGGGGTGAAGATAACTGGCGCGTTCGCTGGAATCTGGCCAAGAAGTGGGAAGCCGTCATGAATAAGTATGGCGGTCATGTTCAGGTTATCAGTCTGCCCGATATTGGCATCAAAGGCAATACCCATTTCATGATGGCCGACCTGAATAACCGGGACGTTGCCAATGCTATGGAACAGTGGATGAAAGAAAACGGATTAGCAAAATAAGGAGCGTTGCATATTGTGTGGAAAAAAATGGCAGCGGCTGTTTTGGCAGCCAGCATCTTGACCGGCGCCGCTTGGGCAGCCGATACGGCTGCTGTCCCGGCGCGGACAGCAGCACAGAAACCTATCGTCCTGGAAACGCAGGGCAGCTTTGCCATCGGCGGGACGGCGGTCAAACATGACGGTACCTATTCGGATCAGCATTTTTTGGAACCCCAGGGACAGAAAGCCTACGGGGACCATGCCTATGTCTTTTATCAGATCCCGGCGCAGGCGAAGAAATATCCGATTGTCTTCCAGC
>OLPH01003044.1_pt1 | contig 12388 bp, 13 predicted proteins | sample 1672951 | NCBI WGS metagenome assembly OLPH01 (sample SAMEA3136740, study PRJEB25190) | human gut metagenome
CATTTTTACCATTATAGAATAGAAAAAAGTTTTGCGCAAGGCAGCAGGTGAATTCGCCGGGGTTGTGCGCTATCATTCCACTATCTAGAGCCGGAGCCCAGCAGGCGGTTTTGCTTGCATTTCCCGGGAAAAAGGCGTATGATAAGAGGCGAGAAAATGGGGAGCCCGCTGGCGCGGGCTGAGAGGAGGCCAGCCAGGTCTTGACCCTTTACCTGATGTGGATCATGCCAACGTAGGGAAATCATGAGGCGCACAGCCGCGGACGACCGCTCTTGGTATGTCCGCGGTTTTTTTGACAGAGAGGATGGAGTGATATGAAGATCGACCCCAAGCGGCTGCGGCTATATGCCGTGACGGACCGGGCCTGGACTCATGACGCGGAGGGCCTGCTCCGTCAGGTGGCGGCAGCCGTCGACGGCGGGGCGGGCATCGTCCAGCTGCGGGAAAAGCACATGGGACAGGCGGATTTCCTGGCGGAGGCGCAGCGGTTCGTGGCCCTGTGCCGGGAAAAGGGCGCTGTCAGCATCATCAACGACAATGTGGAGATCGCCGCCCAGACCGGGGCGGACGGCGTTCATGTGGGCCAGGAGGATCTGGAGGCGGGCCGGGCTAGGGAGCTGCTGGGGCCGGACAAGCTGATCGGCGTTTCCGCCCACTCCGTGGAAGAGGCCCTGGCCGCCCAGGCGGCGGGGGCGGACTACCTGGGCGTGGGCGCGGCTTTCGTCACCGGCACCAAGACGGACGCCAAGCCCATCTCCCGGGAGACTATCCGGGCCATCACGGCGGCGGTGGACATCCCGGTGGTGGCCATCGGCGGCATCAGCCATGACAATATTCTGGAGTTGAAGAACTGCGGCCTGGACGGCGTGGCGGTGGTCTCCGCCCTGTTCGCCCAAGCCGACGTGAAGGCGGCGGCGGAGGAGCTGCTGCGGCTCTCGGAGGAGATCGCCCGATGAACATCCGGGGCGCCATCTTTGACCTGGACGGGACCCTGACGGACTCCATGTACATCTGGCAGAAGGCCCCGGTGGATCTGATGCGCCGGTACGGCGGTGACCCGCCGGAGGATCTGGCCCGGGACCTGAAGGAGATGGGCCGCCGGGAGGCGGCGGAGTACCTGCGAAGCCGCTTCGCCCTCTCCACCACGCCGGAGGAGCTGATGGACACCCTCAACGATCTGGTGACGGAGGAGTACCGGTCCCGGGTGCCCATGAAGCCCGGGGCGGACCGGCTGCTGGCCCGGCTGGCGGATTCCGGCATCTCCTGCTGCATCGCCACCGCCAGCGAGGCGTTCCAGGCCCGCTCCGCCATGGAACGGCTGGGACTGTGGCCGCACTTCCGCTTCGCCGTCAGCTGTGTCCAGTACGGCGGCAAGACCCGGCCGGACATCTATCTGGAGGCCGCCCGCCGTCTGGGGACCGTTCCGGCGGAGACGGTGGTGTTTGAGGATGCCCTTCACGCTGCCAGGACCGCCTACGAGGCAGGCTTCCGGGTCTGCGGCGTCTGGGACGTCTCTGCCGAAGAGGATCAGGCCGCGCTGAAAGCCCTGGCGGATTGGTACGTGCGGGACCTGGGCGACTGGGTCCCGTAAGAGACGGGGAACCGCGGCCAGCAGGCCGCTTCCAGCGGCGGATCGGGGGCACCACCTTCCGCCGCTTGATAAAACTTCAATGCAAAGAAGCATCAGGAAAGGAAGCATCGATATGAAGACAGCATTGACGATCGCTGGGACCGATCCCAGCGGAGGCGCCGGTATCCAGGCAGATATCAAGACCATGACCGCCAACGGTGTGTTCGCCACCTGTGCGGTCACAGCTCTTGTGGCCCAGAACACCACCGGCGTGAAGAGCATTGTCGAGTGTACCCCGGAGTTTCTCGCGGAGGAGCTGGACTGCGTGTTCACAGATATCTTCCCCGACGCGGTGAAGACCGGCATGGTCTCCAGCATTCCGCTGATCCGGGTGATCGCGGCCAAGCTGAAGGAGTATGGGGCCAAAAATCTGGTGGTGGACCCGGTGATGGTGGCCACCTCCGGGGACCGGCTCATCACGGAGGACGCGGTCTCCGCCCTGAAGGAGCTCCTGCTGCCCCTGGCCACGGTACTGACCCCCAACATCCCTGAGGCGGAGATCCTCTCCGGCATGACGATCCGCAGCGCCGCAGACATGGAGGCGGCGGCCCGGGCCATCAGCGAGCAGTACGGCTGCGCCGTGCTGTGCAAGGGCGGCCACCAGATCAACGACGCCGATGACCTGCTGTGGCGCTGCGGCAGCGGCAAGTGGTTCCACGGAAAGCGGATCAACAACCCCAACACCCACGGCACCGGCTGCACCCTGTCCAGCGCCATCGCCTCCAATCTGGCGAAGGGCTTTGACCTGGACACGGCGGTGGAGCGGGCCAAGGCTTACATCTCCGGCGCTCTGGGGGCCATGCTGGACTTGGGACGCGGTTCCGGCCCCATGAATCACATGTTCGACCTGAAGAGCATCTACTGTACGGAAAAGGCAGATTGACCAGTTTGCAGACAACAGGGGGACAGCGGTTTTATCCGCTGTCCTCCTGTTGTTTTTGCGCAGAAAAACGGCGGTTCCGATGGCGGGATCTATTTGGAATCACCAGACTGAACAAAATGATTTCAGGTATTTTTAAGGTTTAAAACGAGCTAAATATACTGCAAAAATAATAAAAACAAAATTTTTTAAAGTATTTTTTCAGGTTGATTTTAGCTTTCCATGATACCTTTGGACCAGAACCCTTCCCGGAGGGGGAGGTACGGAAAGGATTGGCACGGTATGAGCGAAAAAGGACTGGAGCGGGAGACGGAAGGAATCTCCGTGGGGGAGCGGGAGCCCGTCGTAGCAGATTCCTCTCCCAAAGGGGGCCGTCTCCGCAGCAGCTGGAAAAAGCTGTGGAAGGGGCGGAAACGAAAGGCGCTGGCGCTGCTTCTGGTGGTGGCCATTGCAGGCGGCGTGGTGATCTGGAGGGGCCGCGGACAGACGGCCTCCGCTGCGACGACGTATCAGGAGGCGGCGGTGGAGCGCCGCTCTATCACCAATTCCCTCTCCTCCAGCGGCACGCTGGAGCCAGCGGACTCCTACACCGTCAATACGCTGGTCTCCGGCGAGATCCTCAGCGATACCTTTGAAAAGGGCGACCAGGTGGAGGAGGGCCAGCTGCTCTATACCATTGATTCCTCCAACGCGGCCAGCAGCCAGACCCAGGCGCAGAACAGCTACTCCCAGGCCCAGACCTCCTATGAGCAGGCGGTGAAGGCCAAGTATCCCCAGGCGGACCTGAGCGGCACCGTCAGCGAGGTGTATGTGAACGAGGGGGACAGCGTCAGCGCAGGCACACAGCTTCTGAAGATCGTGGCGGATGAGAACATCTACATCGACTTCTACTTCACCTACGCGGACAGCGGCGACTTCTACATCGGCCAGACCGCCACGGTCTTTATCGACGGCTTTGCCGGGACCCTCACCGGAACGGTTGCCGCGGTGTCCAGTTCCTCCGCGGCGGTCTCCACCGGCGTACCCCTGACTACCGTCCGGGTACGGCTCGCCCACCATCACCAGCAACGGCCTGCAGGCCTGCTCCGTCCGGGTGAAGCTGGAAAACCCCGGCATTGTCTCCGATTCCTTCACTGCCTCCGCGGTGATCGGCAGCTACTCCAGCTACGGCCAGGCGTCCATCAAGGTGGGGGCCAGCAGCGTCATCACGGCAGAGGCGTCCGGCAAAGTTGCAGGTTTCAACTGGCTGGTGGGCGATACCATCTCCAGCGGCGACCGGATCTGCACCATCACCGGTGACAGCGTGGACAACCAGATTGAAAGCGCCCGCATCAGTGTCAGCAACGCCTCCACCAGCCTGGAAAATGCCCGGGACAATCTGGAGGACTACTCCGTCACCGCGCCCATCTCCGGCACCGTGGTCACCAAGAACGCCAAGGCGGGGGACAACATTGAGGGCGGCTCCGGCAGCACCCTCTGCGTCATCTATGACCTGAGTTATCTGGAGATGACCATGTCCATCGACGAGTTGGACATCAGCTCTGTGGAGGTGGGCCAGGAGGTCCGGATCACCGCCGATGCCGTGGAGGGGAAGACCTACACCGGCGTGGTGACGGAGGTGTCCGTGGCGGGCACCACCTCCGGCGGCATCACCACGTACCCCGTCACCGTCCGCATCGACGAGACCGACGGCCTGCTGCCTGGGATGAATGTGGACGCGGAGATCGTGATCTCCTCGGCGGATGACGTGCTGGCCATCCCAAGCGCCGCCGTGAGCCGCGGGGACATGGTGCTGGTCACCGCGAATTCTCCCAGTGCTGTGAATGCCCTGGACCAGGAGGCCCCGGAGGGCTACGTCTACGTGCCGGTGGAAACCGGCGTCAGCGACAACAGCTACATTGAGGTCCTCTCCGGCCTCCAGGAGGGGGACACAGTGGCCTATCTCCAGGCGGCTGGCTCCGCCAGCTCCGGCGATATGACGTTCGTCATGCCGAGCGGGGCCATGTCCTCCATACCGATGGGCGACATGCCCAGCGGGATGCCCTCCGGCGGCGGAATGCCCAGCGGCGGGCCGGGAGGCTTCTGATGGGCACTTTGATCGAATTTCGGGAGGTCTGCAAGTATTACCAGATGGGCGACACCACTGTGAAGGCGGCGGACCACATCTCCTTCCAGATCCGGAAGGGGGAGTTCGTGGCCATCGTGGGCCAGTCCGGCTCCGGCAAGTCCACCTGTATGAACATCATCGGCTGCCTGGACGTGCCCACCTCCGGCACGTACCTGCTGGACGGCAGGGATGTGGGTCAGATGGATAAGGACCAGCTGGCCGCCATCCGGAACAAGATGCTGGGCTTCATCTTCCAGCAGTACAACCTGCTGCCCAAGCTGACGCTCCAGGAGAACGTGGAGGTGCCGCTGATGTACGCCGGCATCCCCAAGCCGGAGCGGCACGAGCGATCCCGGATCGCGCTGGAGATGGTGGGTCTTGGCGACAAGCTGCGCAATAAGCCCAGCCAGCTCTCCGGCGGCCAGCAGCAGCGGGCGTCCATTGCCCGGGCTCTGGCAGGGGACCCGGCGGTGATCCTGGCCGACGAGCCCACCGGCGCCCTGGACTCCCACACCGGGCGGGAGGTGCTGACCATGCTGCAGCAGCTCCATGCCGCGGGCAACACGGTGGTGCTCATCACCCACGACAACTCCATCGCTGTCCAGGCCCAGCGGATCATCCGGCTGGAGGACGGCCACGTGATCTACGACGGCGATGCCGGTGCGCCTGAGGCGGTAGTGACGCCCAATCTTGCCGGAAGGGGGATGGCGGGATGAGCCTGATCGAGACCTTCCAGATGGCGGTGCAGAATATTCTCAGCAGCAAGATGCGGACCTTCCTCACTATGCTGGGCATCATCATCGGCGTGTGCGCGGTCATCGTCATCGTGGGCCTGGGCAACGGGATGCAGGGCTATATTGAGGACAGCTTTGCCGACATGGGCACCGACTCTCTGACAGTGATGGTGATGGGCCGCGGCTCCTCCCGCAGCGTGTCGGAGGGCGAGATGTACCAGCTGGTGGCGGACAACAGCGATGTGTTCAAGCAGATCTCCCCCACGGTCACCATGAGCGGCTCGGTGAAGATCGGCAGCAGCACTCTTTCCGCCACCTCCGTCACCGGCGTCAGCGAGGATTACTTCTCCATGAAGGGGTATGAGGTCGCCCAGGGCCGGGGGCTCCAGTACACGGACATGACCGGCCGGAAAAAGGTCTGCGTCGTCGGGCAGTATCTGAATCAGGTCTATTACGGCGGGAATGCCGTGGGTCAGACGCTGCGGATCAATGGCAACTCGTTTACCATCGTAGGTGTTATGGGAATGGAGGGCACAGAGCTGGAAGAGGGCGGCACGGACGACTGCGTGTTCCTTCCCTACTCCACCGCCGCCCGCCTCAGCTTCACCGGCACCATCTCCAGTTACACCATCACTGTCCAGGACACGGACCAGATCTCCCAGGCCAAAACCACCCTGGAGAACGCCCTCTATGAGATTTTTGAGGACGACGATGCCTATACCGTGGGCAGCATGGCGGAGATGGTGGAGGAGATGAACTCCATGGTGAACATGGTGATCTACATTCTGGCGGGCATCGCTGCCATCTCTCTGGTGGTGGGCGGCATCGGCATCATGAACATCATGCTGGTGTCGGTTACGGAGCGGACCAGAGAGATCGGCATCCGCAAGGCGCTTGGGGCCCGGGAGGGCGCCATCATGCGCCAGTTCGTCATCGAGGCGGCTACCACCTCCTCTCTGGGCGGCGTACTGGGGATCGCCCTGGGCTTCGGCCTATCCGCGGCGGCCACGGTGGTCATCGCCAATGTCATACCGGACACCCCCATCACCGTCAGCCCCAGCATTGCGGCGATCCTGGTGGCCTTCGGTGTCTCCGCGGGCATCGGCATCGCCTTCGGATACCTCCCCGCCAAAAAGGCCGCGGTGCTGAACCCCATCGATGCGCTGCGGTATGATTGAGACGCCATCCGCATCCGCCCTTCCCGGTGGGTCCCCATCCGGGGACCCGCCGCCGTTTTTCTTGTCAGTCGGGCCCGGCCGTGGTACAATGGCCGCGAAACAACCGGTCTTCCGGCCGGAGAGAGGTTCTGCGAAAAGAGGAGACTGCCATGAGGGAGATCAGAAAGAAGCGTGCGGTGGCTGTGGAAGTCCGCCGGGAGAGGAAGTGGTTGATGCAGTAAAAAGGAAACAGGAGGAGACATCATGAATCAGACCATCCGCGGCATGGGGCTTCCGGACCCCGACGCGGTTTTTCCAAACGAATACGGCACATCCTGCTATATCAAAAATGTGGTGACGGCCCCGAACATCCAGATCGGGGATTACACCTACTACGACGATCCGGTGGACCCTGCGGGGTTTGAACAGAACAACGTCCTGTTCAACTATCCGGAGTTCGGGGACCGGCTCATTATCGGCAAGTTCTGCTCCATCGCCGCCGGGACCCAGTTCATCATGGGCCCGGCCAACCACCGGACCAGCAGCGTCAGCACCTACCCCTTCCAGGTGTTCGGCGGGGCATGGGCTGACCAAGCGCCGCCTCACCTGGGCCAGTTGCCCCGAAAGGGGGACATCATGGTGGGCAACGACGTGTGGATCGGCCGGGAGAGCGTGATCCTGCCGGGGGTCCACATCGGCGACGGCGCCATCATTGCGGCCCGCTCCGTAGTGGCGAAGGATGTGCCCGCCTATACCGTGGCGGGCGGCAATCCGGTCCGCGTGCTGAAGCAGCGGTTCCCAGAGGATCTGGTCCAGTTGCTCCTGGCATGGCGGTGGTGGGACCTGCCCCCAGCGGAGCTGGCGGAGGCCGTGCCGCTGCTGTGCGACCCGGATCTGGACGCGGTGCGGACGGACCTGCGCCGTCGCCTGGGAATGGCGGAGTGAGTGGCTGTATGCAAAAAAGTCCCGGCCCTTTTTAGGGCCGGGACTTCTGCTTTTTTATGAAGCGCCGTCTTTCTTGGGCTCGATCAGATAAGACGGCAGGCTCCGCTGGCAGCCGTTTTTCTCATAAAACGCTTCCGCCCCCGGCTGGGCGCCGAAATACAGCAGCGTGGGGGTATGGGCCGCAGCCAGCCGCAGCAGCCGGCTTCCGATGCCCTGCCGCTGATATGCCGGCAGCACCAGCAGCTCCGTGATGGTGCCGAAAAAGCAGCCGTCCGTGAGGACTCGCAGGCAGCCCGCCAGCTGGCCGCCGTCCCAGGCAGTGAAGTTCATCGTTTTTGACAGCGCGGCGCGGGTCTGCTCCAGATTGTACGCTCCCGGCCAGACCTGCTGGACAAAGTCGAGGAAGGTCTCTCCGGAAAGGCTCCGGTCGTCCACACGATACTCCATGGCAGCATCCTCCAATCCCGTCACGCCTCCGCCATCTCCCGCATCAGGGCGATCTCCCGGGCATAGCCGGGCAGGTCGTTGGGGGTCTCCAGACAGAAGGGAAGATCCTTCAGCGCCGGGTGGCGGACGATCCGCCCCAGCGCCTCCAGACCGATGGTCCCCTCCCCCAGACAGGCGTGGCGGTCCTTGCGGCTGCCGGGGGGATTCTTGCTGTCGTTCAAATGAATCGCCTTCAGCCGCCGGAGGCCGATGATGCTGTCAAATTCCGTCAGCACGCCGTCCAGGTCGTGGACGATGTCGTATCCTCCGTCGGACACGTGGCAGGTGTCCAGGCAGACGCCCACCTTGCCGGAGAGCTCCACCCGGTCCAGAATGGCCCGCAGCTCCTCAAAACGGCCGCCTACTTCGCTGCCCTTGCCTGCCATGGTCTCCAGCAGAACGGTGGTGGCCTGATCGGGCCGCAGGATGGCGTTGAGCCCATCGGCAATGAGAGCGATGCCGGTCTCGCTTCCCTGCCCCACATGGCTGCCGGGATGGAAGTTGTAATACTGTCCTGGCACATGCTCCAGCCTAGCCAGGTCGTCCGCCATGGTCTCCCGGGCGAATATCCGGTTCTTCTCCTCCGCGCCGCAGAGGTTCAAAGTATAGGGAGCGTGGGCGACAATGGGGCCAAAGCCGTGCCGGGCCAGCAGGTCCCGCAGGGCTGCAGCGTCCGCCGGGTCCAGGTCCTTGGCCCGGCTGCCCCTGGGATTGCGGGTGAAAAATTGAAAGGTGTTGGCCCCCAGCTCCAGCGCCTGGCGGCCCATGGCCGCAAAGCCCTTGGAGGAGGACAGATGGCAGCCGATATACAGCATGGCCGCGCCTCCTTCTCTCGGTCTGTACTGCTCTGCATCCGCCGGAAGGCGGAAGGAGATTATATTTTATCATACCACATGGACACTGCCTATGCACGGGCAAAAGCAACAAAAAGCGGGGTCTGCCGGCCGAAACCGGTGACCCCGCTGAGACACTGCCGGACGCTGGTAAAGCGGCGGCCCCGTCCGGCGGGGGCCTTATATGTTTCGGGAGAGCGGATCGGCTTCATCGTCTGTGATGAAAAGTTCCTCCGCCTTCTGCTGCGCATCGATCAGCCGGGCCTGGAGCCGGCGCAGGGATTCCTCCGCATCGGTGATGGCGTTGAAGAGCAACAGATATTCCTTGGAGACCTTCTGCATTTGGTATTCATCCTTTCTAAACCGCCACAAGATCTGGGGACTGCCCTTATCATACACAAAGGCCGGGCGAAATTCTGTCTGAATCTGTCGAGATACCCAAGGTTTTGCAAAAAATTCAAAAACCAACACAAAATAGCAGGAATTTCCGAAAAAACGAAAAAAATCCAGGGCCTTTTGCCGGAAAAAATGGAAATGGCAAAAAAAGCGGTCCGCGTCAGGCGCGGACCGCTCCGGAATTCAAGTCAGGTTTCGGGCTGCTCCAGCTCCCGCAGGCCGGCGATGTCACCCACCGGCAGGGAGAACACCAGGGACTGAGCGGCGCTCTGGATGCCCGCCTTGGCCATGATGGCCTTCATAATGGGCTTCTTCGCCTCGCTCCGGGCCAGGATGAAGACCATCTCCTGCTCCGACGCGATGGACACGCCGAAAAACTTCCGCACCAGGTCTGTGCCGGTGCCCTTGGCGTGGATCACCGTGCCGCCGGTGGCGCCTGCCTCCCGGGCGGCGTCCATCACCAGGTCGGTGGACCCCTGGTTGGCAATGACCACGATCAGATCGTGGGCAATCTCCCGTTCCATAGCAGTTTCTCCCTCCTGTTCATGCAGCAGATATTCCTTGGCGGTGGATCCGCCGATGCTGTTCACCGGCACAGTCATCAAAACGCCCTGGCCGGGCACATCCAGCCACAGGTCACGGGCCGCCTGGCGCACCAGCCGAGGGGACCGGGGGGACACGCAGAACAGCACGGCCTTCTCCGTGGCCTCCAGGCCCAGAAAGTCCAGCACCTCCGTGGTGGCGGTGCCCTGACCCAGGGCTGTCAGCACCAGCGAGATCCCGTGGGTCCGGAACCAGGCGGCGAACTGCTCTGCCCGGCTGCGGTCAGTGATGGTGATGAACAAATCGACGCCCTGCATGGCGGTCTCTCCTCTCTTTACGATGTCGGACGGACTGCTCACAGCTCGATGATCTCCTCGTCCACCGGGGCGGGAGGCGTCTCCTGAGCGGCTCTCTTCATCTTGAGCTGATACAAAAGGCCCAGCATCTGGATGGTCAGCAGCGGCGTCATAGCCACCATAGCCACCACGCCGAAGGCGTCCGTCACCACATTGCCGCCCAAGGCCTCGCAGGCGCCCTGAGCAAAGGGCAGCAGGAAGGTGGCCGTCATAGGCCCGGAGGCCACGCCGCCGGAGTCAAAGGCAATGGCAGTAAAGATCTTGGGGACGAAAAAGGACATGACAATGGCGGCCAGATACCCCGGCACCACCAGCCAGAAAATGGAAATCCCGGTCATCACCCGCATCATGGCCAGACCGATGGAAACCGCCACGCCGATGGAGAGGCTAGTGCTCATGGCCTTGCCGGGAATGGCGCCGGAGGTGATCTCCTCCACCTGCTTGTTCAGAACATGGACCGCAGGCTCCGCCTGGACGATGAACCAGCCCATCAGCATTCCGATGGGAATCAGGATCCAGTTGAAGGACAGGCCGGCGATCTGGCGGCTGAGGTAGCTGGCCGCCGGCATGAAGCCCACGTTGGCGCCCGTAAGAAACAGGACCAAACCCACATAAGTATACAGGATGCCGATGACAATTTTCAATACTTTTTTCTTCTTTAATTTCAGGGAAACCGCCTGAAAAACGGCGAAGAACAGTGCGATGGGGGCCAGACACACCGCCACCTCGCTGAGATACGCCGGAAGTTCCACCTGAAACAGGTGCCACAGAGCCCGGCTGTCTGTCACGGAGGGGATTTCCACCGGGGTGTAGACGCCCGCGCCCGGGTAGATCAGGGCCAGCACCATCACCGCCAGGATGGGGCCGACAGAACAGAGAGCCACCAGGCCGAAGCTGTCCTGGGCGGCATTCTCGTCGCTGCGGATGGAGGCCACGCCCACGCCCAGGGCCATGATAAAGGGCACGGTCATGGGACCCGTGGTGACACCGCCGGAGTCGAAGGCGATGGCCAGGAAGTCCTCCGGTACAAAGAGGGCCAGCGCAAACACGAGGATGTAGAACACGATCAGCATCCGGTTCAGGGGAATGCGGAACAGGATGCGCAGCATGGCGATCACCAAAAAAACGCCCACGCCCACGGCCACAGCGCCCACCAGCGTGGCGTTGGGCACACCGGGCACCTGCTGGGCCAGCACCTGGAGATCCGGCTCCGACACGGTGACGATGACGCCGATCAGAAAGCCGACAGCCGCCACAACCCAGAGCTTTCTGGAGCGGGTCATGGCGGCGCCCACCCGTTCTCCGATGGGGGTCATGGCGGTGTCAGCGCCCAGGGAAAACAGGCCGATGCCCAGAATCACCATCACCGCGCCGATCAGAAAGGCCAGCAGCGTCTCGGTGGGGATGGGCGCAACAGTAAAGCTGAGGATCAGCACGATCACCGTAATGGGGACCACGGAGGCCAGGGCTTCCCGGAGCTTTTCCCAAAGGATGGTTTTATTCCGCCCCAATCGTTCCTGCCATTGCTCTCGTCTCTTCCACGGCAATCTCATCACCTCTCCAAAATTCATACAATTTATATAGATATGATTATAATAACATAAATAGGCCGCCCACAGTGACGAAAAAGCAGAAATTTACAAAATCTTTATAAGCGGAGCGGTGATTCCCTTTTTTCCCGAACTGTGCTATGCTGTACCATATCACCTTCACAGGAGTGCGCAGGATGAAGAAGAGTCCTTACGACAGAGAGCGGTTTTTTGAAAAATACAGCCAGATGGAGCGTTCTGTAAAAGGGCTGGAAGGGGCAGGGGAGTGGCACGAGCTGCAAAAGCTTCTGCCAGATTTTAGCGGGAAACGCGTTCTCGATTTAGGCTGCGGTTTTGGCTGGCACTGCCGGTATGCAGTGGAAAAAGGGGCTTCCTATGTTTTGGGGCTCGATCCTTCAGAAAATATGCTGGCCCGGGCCCGGGAGATGACGGAAGACACCCGGGTGGAATACAGGCTCCAGTCTATGGAAGAATATGAATATCCGGAAAATGCCTTTGATGTGGTCATAAGTTCTCTGGCGTTGCACTATGTGGAATCCTTTACGGATATTTCCAGGAAGGTTTTCCGCTGCCTGAAACCCGGCGGGGATTTTGTGTTTTCTGCAGAGCATCCTGTTTTCACGGCCTATGGCTCTCAGGATTGGTACTATGATGAGAAGGGAAAGATTCTTCACTGGCCGGTGGACCGGTATTTTGAAGAGGGGGAGCGTCAGGCTGTTTTTCTGGGGGAAACCATGGTGAAATACCACAGAACTCTCACAACGTATATAC
>OLPH01003048.1_pt1 | contig 12372 bp, 10 predicted proteins | sample 1672951 | NCBI WGS metagenome assembly OLPH01 (sample SAMEA3136740, study PRJEB25190) | human gut metagenome
GCCGTCCGATACGCCAGCCATATTCTGCATATTGGCGGCACCGTTTTCTTTGGGACAAAGGCGGACTATCTCCAAAGCCCGCAAGGGCGGCTGTTTGACGTGAAGAAGGGCGGTGACAGCCAATGACTGCTATCTTGGAAAAGCTGACTCTCTATTGGGCATATCCCTTTGTCCGCTATGCGCTCATTGTCGGTGTGCTGATCGCGCTTTGCTCCTCCCTGCTGGGCGTGACGCTGGTGCTGAAGCGGTTTTCCTTCATCGGTGACGGTCTGTCCCACGTGGCGTTTGGCGCAATGGCGATTGCCGCCGTGCTGCAGATCACCAACAAAATGCCCCTTGTAATGGTCATTACCATCCTCAGCGCCGTGCTGCTCCTGCGCACCGGACAGAATACGAAAATCAAGGGCGACGCCGCCATCGCCATGATCTCGGTGGGAGCACTGGCTATCGGGTATCTTCTGATGAACATTTTCTCCACCTCGTCCAATCTTTCGGGCGATGTGTGCAGCACGCTGTTCGGCTCCACCTCCATTCTGACGCTGTCCCCCGCAGAGGTATGGCTGTGCGTGGGAATGTCGGTGCTGGTCGTAGCGGTGTTCATCCTGTTTTACAATAAGATCTTTGCCGTGACTTTTGACGAGAGCTTCGCAAGGGCGACCGGCACGAAGGCGGGGCTTTACAACCTACTGATCGCCGTCGTCGTTGCGGTCATCATCGTGCTGGCGATGAACCTTGTGGGTTCCCTGCTGATCTCCGCACTGGTGATCTTCCCGGCACTGTCCGCCATGCGGATGTTCAAGAGCTTTCGCAGCGTGACCATCTGCGCGGCAGTCCTTTCGGTTTTCTGTGCGCTGCTCGGCATTCTGGCGTCCATTCTCGCCGGTACGCCGGTAGGTTCCACCATCGTCGCCGTTCAGATCGGCGCTTTCGGTCTGTCGTGGCTGGCAGGCACGGTATTGGGAGGTGTTCGCAGATGAAAAAACTATTGTGTGTTTTGCTGATTGCCCTAACTCTTGTACCTCTCGCCGCCTGCGGAGGTGAAAAAGATAAAGTGACTGCTGCAGCTGATTCAGCCGATAACCAAGCGCCAGAGGCTTCTGTTTCACAAAAACAGCCCTCAGAAAAGAAATCGGAGTCTAAGCCTGCAGCCTCTGAACCAACGCAAAGCACAGACGGTGTTGATGTTGACCTCACAAGGCTTAGCAGTACAATGGTATATTCCGAAGTCTATAATATGAAGAACGCCCCCGGTGATTATATTGGAAAAACCATTAAAATGACGGGACAATTTGTATATTACGAAAACCCTGATACGAAAGCCCAATACTTCGCCTGTATCATTGGCGATGCAATGGCTTGCTGCTCACAGGGATTGGAGTTTATACTGACCGGTAAGCATACCTATCCGGATGATTATCCGGAGCTGGGCAGCGAGATTACGGTTAGTGGTACATTTGAGTTATATGGGGAAGGAGACAACCGATATTGTCGGTTGGTTGATGCGGAAATGATTGGGCAATAAAGCAGCAGCCTGCAAAAAAACAGACAGCTTTCCGCCTAAGTCGTATTTCTGCGTGAGAGTCGGCGAAAGCTGCCTGTTTTGCTATTGAACTGACTATCGGCGCGATAGCGAGGCATTTTGACCATAGCTTTGTCATCTGCTTCTTCACCGTATATGAGCATTGACTTTGCGGCATTCAGCCTATAGCAGGAACTCTCAAGGTTTCACTTGCGAAATGGCAGAATCCCTGCTATAATATTTATGTAAGTTTCAGAATTGCCGCCGAGCAATTACAGTGAATGAGTAACACAGTGCCTGAGGATGAAAGTCTTCAGGCACTTTTTGTTTCTTCTGCCTCTCACAAACAGAGGCACAGACGGGGACGGCGGGGAGTATGCCCCCTCCCTGCTATCAATTTCATATCTGGGATCCTTGGGTCCAAAAGCGCTTAGAGAGCTTCGGTTCTTTAAGCACTTTTTTATATAGATCGGAGCCTAACCGCTCCCTTACTCTTTGCTCCGGGGAGCCTTTCGGCATACCCGTACGCAAGGACTCCGGAAGAACTTCTTGAAAAAGTGGAAGAAGCACAGCGCCAAATTGAGGATGGAGGTCCGCTGTCATATACGCAGTTCAAGCGAGTATGGCAGTATATCGTCACAAGATCAACAAAGGAGCGTACCTATGTCCGGTATATCAATGGGCAGAAAATTCAGCGCACGGTAACGCCGAAGTTGGGAGAAAAAGCAGCGCATAATGGAAATGTGGTGTACACCCTTGATTTTCAGGTAACTCCACACCAGTTGCGCCACACATACATCACGAATTTGATTTACTCCGGCGCAGATCCGAAAACGGTTCAGTACCTGGCGGGGCATAAGCATAGCAAAATTACGATGGACATTTATGCTAAGGTGAAGTATAATAAACCTGAAGAATTGTCCTCGGTTGTGAACAAAGCATTTGCGCCCAAAAAAGGTGCTACACCGAATAAGACGCGGAATGGGTGAACTCATAGGTTAACCGAGGCGCGAAAACCTAAAAAACCCAGTAAAATCAATGGTTTTCGCCCGTAAGACAGAAAGCAGTACGGCCTCAAAGCCGCTCGTCGCGCACCTCAGTTCTCCAAGCGCTGAGCTTACGAAGAGACTGCTTCCAAAGCCTTGGAGCGTCAAGGCTGCATAGGACAGGCAGCAAGCCTGCCTCCCATTGGAACAAAAAACGGCGTGACCGCATGGTCACGCCGTTTTTCTGTGTTCTGCTTTACGCCGCCGGGACGGCCTTGGCCACGCTGTAAGCCTGCAGGATGCTGCCCTTGCCCTCGGCATACTTCACCGTCACCGTGTCGCCCACGTTGAGGATCACGGCCTCCGGAGCCTCGGCGGCGGAGATGGTGTAGTACACCGTGCCGTCGGAGAGCTGGAGGTAGTACCAGGTGTTGCCGTCCATAACGGCGCTGCGGAGGTCAGCGATGACGCCGGTGACCTCCCCCTGATCCGAAGCGGAGGGCTCCGTATCCGCCGGGTCAATGAGGTTATACCGGGCCAGCATCTGGCGATAGTTGCTCTCGCATTCCGCCACGCTGCCGCCGGTGGCCACGATCTGGTACTGGCTGACGTTGACCATGGCGTACATCTTCACCAGACCGGCGGCGTCCTTCAGCGCCATGAAGTAGCTGGGCTGATCTGCGATGTTCAGCAGCAGAGGGAAGGTGGCGGTGTAGTTCATCTGCTGCACCTGCCCCCGTGCCGAATCCATGGCGGAGTACTCCTCGGCGCCGGCCACGGAGTAAAAACGTGTCTCCTTGGTGCGCTGGTTGGAGAGGATGAAGCCGATGTTGGACTGATCCGACACCACCGACGTGATGCCGGTGTACATATACACGTCGTCTCCGATGGCGATGTAGTTATAGCCATCGGTGGTAACGGTGACATCCCGCTGGCCGAACAGGGAGTTGATGAAGCCGTGGATATAGGTACCGTGGTAGTCGTACTGCTGGACGATGAGATCCGCCGTGTAGACGTGATCCACCCAGTCCGGCACATCCTTGGCGTCGTAGTACTGATGCTCCCCGGTGACGGCGTTCACCAGCACGGCCCCGTTGATGTCCGTGCCGCCAAAGAGTCCGATGGTTTTTCGGATCCGGGGGCAGACCCAATAGGGATCGCCGTCCTCGTCGATCTCGAAGGCCGGCTTGTCAAAGATATAGGTGGGGTAGTGGAACTGCAGATAGCGATAGAGGTTGCGGCCGAAGTGCTCGGCGGTGGTGTAGCGGATGCCCCGCTCCAGACGTACCACCTCCACATTCTGGGTCACCATGTCGATGATGAGATAGGCGGGCAGACCCTCAGAGCGGTTGTTGAACCACTTGATCCAGTCCCCGTACCGCAGGGGCGTCACCCGCACCGGGCGGCCCTTGTAGTTGATTTGAGTGTACTCCTCCGCCACCTCGAACTGGGACACCATGTCCGACAGCTCACCCAGCTTGCGGTCGCCCAGCTTCTCGGCGGAATCCTTGTCCAGCATGGGGATCTGGTCATAGCTGATCTCCTCCACCTCGGCGGCGAAGTCGCCGGTCTCCACCGTCAGCAGATCCCGGTAGGCCCCGGCCCGGATCACCTGCCAGCCCACGATACCGCCCACGATGGCCACGGCCACCAGCGCCACGGCTATTATCACGGGGATGCGGCACTGCTTCTTCACGAAGCCAAAGTAGCCCTTGGCCCCGCTGCCCTGAAACCCGGAGGTCAGCACGGCGCAGCCGCAGTACACAGCGCAGCACAGCAGCATGAAGAAATAGAACTCCTCCGCCTGCAAATTGATGGGCGGCAGCACCACATAGAAGTACACCGCCGCAAAGATCAGCGTCACCGCCAGATTGATGAGGGTGCGGCTCAGGGGCGTGCCGATGGCCTTGCGCGCCTTGTTGGGCCGTGGAGGCCGCTTCCCGAAGGGACTCTGCCTGCCGCCGAAGCCCTGAAAATTGGGGTCGTTCCAGTTGGTGTTCATAAATGCTCCTTTCGGGAAACAGGCTGCGGCCGGTCTCCTCTGTCATATTCTGCAACTACTTGTAATATTATAAGAAAAATATACGAATCGTATTCATCAAACCACCTGAAACAGATAGAATTTCAGGTAATTGGTCTCCTCCACGCCCCACAGAATGGGGTGGTCGCAGCACTGCTGCCGGGCCTCGATCTGCCGCAGCTGCACCCCGGCGTCCTTGGCCGCCGAGCGCAGCATCTTCAAAAACAGCTCCTCCGTGGCGAAGTGGCTGCAGGAGCAGGTGGCCAGATAGCCGCCCCGTGGCAGGAGCCGCATGGCCCGGTAGTTGATCTCCTTATAGCCGGTCATGGCCCGCTGGGTGGTCTTGCGGCTCTTGGTGAAGGCCGGGGGATCCAGAATGATGAAGTCGTACCGCTTGGGCTGTTGCTCCAGTTGGGGAAGCAGGTCGAACACATTGGCCGCCACGCACTCCATCACGTCGGAAAGCCCGTTGCGCCGGGCGTTTTCCCTGGCACACGCCACGGCGAACTCCGACACGTCCACCGCCGTGACGTGCTTGGCTCCGCCCCGTGCAGCGTTCAGGGCAAAGGAGCCGGTGTGGGTGAAGCAGTCCAGCACCGTCCGGCCACGGGCCAGCTTGGCCACCGCCTGCCGGTTGTACTTCTGATCCAGAAAGAAGCCGGTTTTTTGCCCGTTTTCAAAGTCCACGGTGTAGCGGATGCCGTTTTCCTCAATATCCACCGCTGTAAAGTCCGGAGCCTTTTCACCGTCCACAGGATGCCAGCCCTTGCCCTGCTCCATGCCCTCCAGATCACGGATGGCCACGTCGTTGCGCTCATATACACCCACCACGTCCTGTCCGTCGGAGCGCAGCACCTCCAGCAGCAGGGAGAACAGTTCCTCCTTGATGAGCTCCATGCCCAGACACAGCACCTGCGCCACCAGCACACTCTCGAACCGATCCACCGTCAGACCGGGGAAGCCGTCGGCCTCCCCGAAGATCATCCGGCAGCAGCGGCTATCCTCCGGCCCCGTGACGGTCTTGCGATAGTCCCATGCGTACTGGATGCGCCGCCGCCAGAAGGCCCGGTCGAACCGGTCGTTGGGGTTCCGGGACAGCACCCGTACCCGGATGCGGGAGCGGCTGTTGAAAAAGCCGCAGCCCAGCCAACTGCCCCGGCGGCTGATGACGTCCACCAGCTGTCCGTCGGACACGGGGCCGCTGAGTCCCGTGACCTCCCCCTCATAGACCCATGGGTGTCCGCCCACCAGAGCGGCCTCCCCCTTGGAGGTGATGGTGATCTGCGGATAGGGACGCTGCGCTTTCATAGCGGCCACCTGCTTTCTGTCAAGGTTTCTTCATTATATCACAGCTTTCTGCCTCCGTAAACACCACCTCCCACGGAAAAATCCGCCGGACTCCATTTCCCGACAGCTTTTCCCGCCGCCGGTGGCTACAATAGGGGAAAAAGGAGGGCTTGTCCATGAAGTTTCACCTCCCGCTGCCCGGCAGACGGCTCCGCCGCATCCTGACGCTGCTGGGGCAGGCGGCGCTCTGCTGCGTCCTCACCGCTGCCCGGCTGGGAGGACTGTACGCCCCCTTCAGTCTGGCGGCGGCCGCCGCCGCAGGGCCGGGCCTGCCGGGCCTGCTTTCCCTGTTGGGTGTTACCGGCGGAGCGCTGCTGTTTCTGGATTTTCAACCGGGGCTGCGCCATGCCGCCGCTGCCGTGCTGCTCTTTGCCGCCCAGACGGCCTTCTGTGATACGAAGTTCTACCGCCGCCCCGCCTTCCGGCCCCTGACGGCGGCCCTCTCCCAGCTGCTGATCCAGTCGGTGTACCTGCTGTACCGCCCCCTGAGCCAGTGGGTGCTGTGCCTGACAGCCTCGGCGCTGCTGGCGGCAGCCACGGCCCTGCTGACCGCCCACGGCACGACCCTCCGGCAAAAGGGACTGCTGTACGCCGCCGCCCTGTCGTTGGCACTGGTACCGGTGACGGTAGAGGGTCTGTTCTCCGTAGGGAAAGCCCTGCTGATGGCGGAGCTGCTGCTCCTCTCCCGCCGTCTGCCGCCCCTGACGGTGGGATTGGCGGGGGCCTGTGCGGCGGATCTGGTGCCGGAGACCCCGGCGCTGCTGCTGACGGTGGCCTACGGCTGCGGCGGAGCGTTGGCTGCCTTCTATGGCCGTCTGCCCCGCATCCTCCCGGCGGCGGCCTTTTCTCTGCCCATCATGACCCTTGCGGTGCTGTTGGATGCCGGCCCGCCCCGACAGCTGCTGCTGTCATGTCTGGCGGGCGGTGCGGCCTATCTGCTGCTGCCCCGGCGCTGGCTGCCTCCCTGCGCAGAGCGTGCCGCCCGGGCGGATGCACCCGGAGAGACGGCAAAGCCCCGCCGGCTGGAGCAGTCCGCTGCGGCTCTGCGCTCCCTGTACGACAGCTTCTTCCGGGACACGGCCCCGGCCCCGCCGGAAAATCCCTCGGTGATCTTCGACCGGGCGGCGGAGCAGGTGTGCCGCTCCTGTGTCCTGTGCGCCATCTGTTGGCAGCAGAACTATAATGCCACCTACAATGCCTTCAACGATGCCTGCCCGGCGCTGCTGCGCCGCGGCACGGCCCAGCCGGAGGATTTCCCCCTGTACTTCACCGCCCGGTGCGTCCATCTGCGGGAGTTTGTCGCCGCCGTCAACGGGGAGCTGCGGCTGTTCCTTCTGCGCCGCCAGTACCATCGACAGCTGACCTGCTCCCGCCGTCAGGCCCAGGAGCAGTACGCCCAGATGGGGGATCTGCTGGCGGCGGCGGCCCACGCCCCGGCGGAGGAGCCCACCGGCCCCGTGGGCTATCGAGTGTCCTCGGCCCTGCGTCCCAAGGAGGGACAGCAGCTGTGCGGCGACCAGCTGGCCACGGTGGAGACCGGCGGGATGCTGTACCTCCTGCTCTCCGACGGCATGGGCAGCGGCCCGGAGGCCCACCGGGAGGCGGCGCTGACGGTGCGGCTGCTGGAGCAGTTCCTGCGGGCGGGCATTGAAGCGGCTCCGGCCCTCAAGACCCTGAACTCGGCGCTGGCCCTGCGGGGGGAGACCGGCGGGGCCTTCACCACCATCGATCTTTTGGCTCTGCGCCGCTCCACCGGCGAGGCCACCCTCTATAAATACGGCGCTGCGCCCTCCTATCTCAAGCACACCGCCCACGTTACCCGCTTCACCGCCCATTCCCTTCCGGCGGGGCTGCAGGCCACGACGGAGCCGCCGGAGGTCACTCGGCTGGCCCTCCCGGCAGGCAGCTATTTTGTCATGATCTCCGACGGCATCGCCGACGAGAACAGCGACGAGTGGCTGCAAAATCTGCTGGTGGGGTGGAACGGCACTGACGTCCACGCCCTGACGGCACTGATCCTTTCGGAATCCCGCAGCCGCAGGGGACTGGAGGATGACTGCGCCGTGCTGGCGGTACACCTGCCCCTGCCGGGAGAAAACCACCCCCGGCAGGTATAACCGCCGCCGGCGCCGGAAATACTCTATCTGTCAAACATCACCGGACAGAGGAGGGCGTGGCCTTGGTAAAAGGTATTTCCAGACGGGTGATCGTGGTGGAGTCCCCCGATCCCCATATTTTCGAGCAGGCGATCTTTATTCTCAGCAACGACGCCGCAGGCGGCGGCGTCTCATCCCAGCAGGTGGTGGAGCAGGCGGTCCGCATCGCCAAGAGCTACGCCCGCACCCACGGGGCTCCGCCCCGGCGCAGACGGCTCACCACATGGATGGCGGCGCTGCTGGGCGGCGGTGTCATCGGCCTGCTGTGGCTGGTGCTGGCCCTCGTCTGAGGGACGGCGTTTTCGATGCTTTATCCATTTTTTCTCCTCACTTGGGGCGGACAGCTGACTGTCCGCCTCCCTTTTTTGCCCTGTTAGTCTGCACCGGAGCGCAAAAAAATACTCCGGCAGGACACATCCAGTGTCCCGCCGGAGCAAACATCTTATTCGTCTCCGAAACGGAGGATATCCTGCGCCACAGGCTGGTAAAACAGCCGCTCCACCTCCGAAAATTCACGGGTCTGCCCCATGATCCACATGAGCTTGGCCACGGCGGCCTCGGTGGTCATGTCGTAGGCCTCCAGCAGCCGGAGGGTGCTCTTCAGGTGTCCCCCCACATGGTACACCGTCAGGTCGCTGCCCTCGTTGGGGACCTGCGTGGTCATGACCACCAGCTTGCCCCGCTCCACCCCACGGCGCACCACGTCATACAGGTGTCCGCCGTCGTATTCCGGCAGACCGCCTACGCCGAAGCTCTCGATGATGAGGCCGTCGTAGCGGTCCAGCATGAACTCCGCCAGTGCATCCTCCGTGCCGGGGATCAGCTTCAACAGCCCCACATTGGGATCCAGCCGGTCATAGAACAGGGGCCGTGGCCGGCTCTCACAACGGATGTACTGTAACAGATGCTCGTCCTGCACCACCGCCAGATCGGGGTAGTTGACACTGGAGAAGGCCCGGAAGCTCTTGGAGTAGGTCTTGCGGGCACGGGTCCCCAGAATGACCCGGCCGTTAAAGACGATCTGCACGCCGCCGCAGCCCCGGCAGGCGTAGAGAAAGGCGTCGGTGAGGTTGCGCTTGGAGTCGGTGCCATCGAACCAGATGGGCTTCTGGGCGCCGGTGAGGATGATGGGCTTGGGGCTGTCCTGAACCAGATAGCTCAGGGCCGCCGCCGTATAGGCCATGGTGTCCGTGCCGTGGCTGATGACGAAGCCGTCGTAGTCGTCGTAGTGCTCCCGGATGGCTTGGGCCGTCCCCAGCCAGTGGGTGGGATGGATGCTGGTGCTGTCCAGACTGTACAGCTGGATGCAGTCCACATGGCACAGCTGGGCGATGCGGGGGAGATAGGCCAGCAGCTGGTGGGTGTTCAGCTCCGGTGTCAGGCCCTCCGGCGTCATCTCCGAGGCGATGGTGCCGCCGGTGCCGATCATGAGGATCTTTTTCATGGGGCGGGCTCCTCTCTCACGGCCTGCGCCGTGGGCAGTAAATTGAAAGCGCTTTACAGCTCCCGGTTTTCCAGCGCCGCCAAGCCGAATCGGGCGGCCTGCAGCAGCCGGGGCTTCTCCTCCTCCGGAGCAGCGTCGTACCTCTGGCGCAGATCCCGGAGGAACAACCCCCGCAGGGTGTCCTCTCCGCAGTGCTCCCACAGATCCCGGCAGCGGGTGGTGCGGTCCTGCAGCTCCAGATAGAAGCAGTCCGGGGACAGGGCGTCATAGAGGGCGTCCAGCCGGGGCGGCTCCTCCGTCTCGCCGGTGAGCACCATGCGGAAGATGTCCGTCTCCGGGTGAGGGGGCAGCTCCCGGCGCAGGGCCTCCAGCGGATCTGTGCCGGTGACGTCCGCCGTCAGCCACTGATACCGGCGGCGGGCGAAGGGGACGAAGGTGAGCTTCACCTGTCCCGGTTCCACGGTACCGGTGAGGAAGCCCTTGTCCCCCAGCTCGTCGAAGCCCCGGCCCTCCGGACAGCCCGGATAGGCCCAGAAGGTGCGCCCTGCCTGCTGCACGCCGCCAAAGGCATGGACGTGGCCCAGCGCCAGATAGTCGGCGCCGCTCTGCTCCACGTCCTTCAGGGTCATGGCCCGGTAGCGGCTGTCCCGCACCCCCACCTCTCCATGGAGCAGCAGGATGCGGGCCAGACCCTCATCCTCCGGGCCAAGAGAGCCGGGGATCCCGGCGGGAGCGTCGGGGGAGGTGAAGGCGGCTCCGTATACTACGCAGCCGTACTGAGGGAAGGGGAGCCGCTGGAGCCGCTCCTCCCGGAAGATGTGGACGTTTTCCGGCCACAGCAGCCGGGCGTAGGGGCTGGAGGCGGCGTAGAAGTCGTGGTTGCCGGGGGCGATGACGGCGTGGCCCCGGAAGCGGGCCAGCGACCGGGCCAGCTCCTGTGCCGTCTGGCCGTAGAGCTGGTCGGAGTCAAAGAGATCCCCGGCCAGCAGCAGCAGCTCCACGCCGTGGTCATTGGCGTAGTCCACCAGCCGGTCCGTTAACTGGCGGGCTTCCTGACGGCGCAGCCGGGCCTTCTCCTCCGGCAGGGCGGTAAAGGCGCTGTCCAGATGGAAGTCCGCCGTGTGTAGAATTTTTGCCATAGCGTCCTCCTTTTATGCTTCCTGCCAGCCACGGCAGAGGTCTACCCATCGGCAGAACCGCTCTCCGCAGCAGCGTTCCAGCTCCGGGCAGGTCAGTTCGATGGCAGAGGCGGCGCTGCCCACGGCGGGGAACACCGTCTCAAACCGCCGCAAAGACTCGTCCAGATACACGGACACGTCCTCCGGCAGGGCGAAGGGGCATACGCCGCCCACGGCGTGGCCGATGCGCTCCACGGCCTCCTCCGGCGTCAGCATTTTGGCCTTGACGCCGAAAAAGTGCTTGTATTTGCCGTTATCGATGCGGGCGTCCCCGGCGGCCACCACCAGAATGGGCCGCTCTCCTACCTTGAAGCTGAGGGTCTTGGCGATGCGGGCGGGGGCCACCCCCAGAGCGGCGGCGGCCAGCTCCACCGTGGCGCTGGAGACCTCCAGCTCCCGGATGCGCTGGGTCACCCCATAGGGCGTCAGGTACGCCCGGACCTTTTCAACAGACATGGCTCATTTCTCCTATGTGACAGAACCTGCGGAACGGGTCCTGTGGGGCAGAACCTACGGAACGGGTCCTGTGTGACAGCTTCTATGTGACGGATTTTGCGTGACAAATGCCGGGCCGTCAGCGGATATCCACCCGCTCCACCGCCGTACACAGGCCCGTGGCGCTGTCCAGCGTGAAGAGCGCCCCCTGAGCCTTGCAGGGGCCGGAGGCGGGGCGGAAGCGGCCCGGCAGACCGCCTAAGAACATCTCCACCGACTGCTGGGGCTGGATGCCCAGCACCGACTCCACGGCACCGGTCATGCCCAGATCCGTCAGGTAGCCGGTACCCTTGGGGAACACCCGCTGGTCGGCGGTGGGGACGTGGGTGTGGGTCCCCCACAGGGCGGAGACCCGGCCGTCCAGATAGTAGGCCATGGCCAGCTTTTCGCTGGTGGCCTGAGCGTGAAAATCCACCACCGTGAAGGTGGGAGCGTCCGGCTCCGCCAGCAGGCGGTCCGCTGTGGTAAAGGGGTTATCGCTGCCCCATGACAGATCGCAGCGGCCGATGAGGGAGATGACCCGGATGCGGAAGCGGCCGCAGTCATAGACTCCCACGCCACGGCCCGGCGTGCGGGGGGAAAAGTTGGCAGGCCGCAGGATGTAGGGACTGTCCTCCAAATAGTCAGCGATCTGCATTTTGCCCCACGTATGGTTGCCCAGCGTGATGACATCGGCGCCGGCGGCGAAGAGATCCTCCGCCTGATCCGGGGTCAGTCCTACGCCGGAGACGTTCTCACCGTTGACCACGGTGAAGTCCACGCCGTGGACCTTCTGAAAGGGGCGCAGAGTACGGGCCAGATGGCGGGTGCCATCCTCGCTGGTAACATCTCCCAGTGCCAGCACACGAAATTCCATAGGGTATCCTCCCGGTGAATTGGTACATTCTGCGGACAAAAGTGGACATGGTAACTGGACATGGCTCTGTCCGCTGACAGTCCTATTATACCACAAAACTGTCAGGGCGCAACGTCTTATTCCCGGCCGGAGATGATAGGGCTTATTTCCAGCCAAGGATGCAGAGGATCATCCCCGGCCGAGACTGCGAAGGATCATTCCCAACCGCCTGCTCATAGGCGGCGATGTCGTCGGCGCAGAATACGCCGTCGGTGCTCGCCTCCGGGTATAGTAGGCGGTCATATAGCGGTGAAGCGCCTGCTGCTGGCCGTCGGTGAGGGGAAAATCATCGGTGCCGATAGAACCACTGACGGCGACGGGAGCGGCGGGGG
>OLPH01003049.1_pt1 | contig 12372 bp, 11 predicted proteins | sample 1672951 | NCBI WGS metagenome assembly OLPH01 (sample SAMEA3136740, study PRJEB25190) | human gut metagenome
CCTCCCGTTTTGCTATTTTTCAGCTTACAGGCATAGCACTCCCGACAATCCGTAAATTCATAATCCACCAGATGGATGAGTTCCGTTTCAGCACCAGCTGCCTCGGCTCCTAGCTGTGCCCGCTGCAGTAATTGGGCCGTACTGAAATTTTTTCTTGGACTCCCATTCAATAAAATTGCTTTCATCCTGATCTCCTCTTTTCTCCAAAACATCATGCTGGTTCAGCCCTAGCAGTTCATCGAATTTTGTCTAATATGGATTTTATGCTGTACAATAGGTCCCAGGAGAGCAGCATCCAAAATTTTCTAGATATCTTCTTCACTGGGCATTTTTTCTGTATGTCGACGAGTCGAAACCCGATTTCTTAAAACTTTTTCAGATTCTATGTTTTTTCCCTCCAAAATATTTTCTGCAAAACACTTCCCTTAGTATTTGATTCCGTGCGCTTCAAAGACCTTGGCCAGACGGCGGGCATGTTCATTTTCTTCTTCGATGCTCGCTTCGATTTCACGGGCCAGCGCTTCTTCGCCAGCTTCCCGGGCCTGATCCGCCATTTTTTGAAGTTTCGGCTCTGCACCCGCTTCGAGTTTGTAAAAGCCGATTAAAGCTTTCCAGAATTCTTCTTCCTGTTCTTTACCCTTCCCCAGCATAGCGCCATACCGTCCACCATGGAAAGCATCTTCGGCAGCGTTTGCCATAATGGCTTCGTACACATCATCATAGCCTTTTTCTTTTGCCAGATAAGCGTACACATAGTACATATCACTGCCATTGACTTCCCCATTGCACATGGCCTGGATCATGTCTTTGAATTTAGATTTTTTTGCGTAATCATGCATCGTCATTTTCATCGCTCCTTATCATGCGTCATTGCTGTCTTTCATGTTTCTTATTATACTCCTAATTTTAATTTTGTCAAATTGTTTTTAGCTAAATTTATTTTGCTAAATTTATCTGTTTGCTCTATCATGCGCAAGGTTTCTTCTGTCTCCCTCTTAGCACAGAAAGGTTTCAAGTGCTACTGCATCCGGCTTCTCTAGCCTAAAAACACGACAGAAAAAAGCCCGCAACTTTTCAGGTTGTGGGCCTTCTCTTTTCCATCGTGGATGCCTTTGCTGTAGCTGTCATAGCTACCCTTGCCGTATTCCAAAAATCCGGCACCTTTCTTAACCGTGATCGGATTTTAATCCCGCACCGCACATAGAAATCAGCACATCGGAAAGTGTTCCATGTTCCTGACAATACGATTCATAGCCGGCATAAACGGCAGCTGTCGTGTGTTCACAGTAAATCCCCTGTCTCGCCAATGGGCTGCGTGCGGCCAGGATTTTTTCTTCCGGAATGGCAACTCCCTTGACATGATATTGGTATACATATGATAGAATCTCAGTACTGCGCATGGGCAGGCCAATGGCAATCCCTTCCGCCATCGTAGCAGCAGTCTCTTCTGGATGAATCTGTACAGATTTTTTGCCATAGCCTTGAGCAGAGGCTGGCAATATTCACTCTGTACAAGATATAGCTGTGGCATATGTGAAATGATGCCGCTCTGCAGCAAATGCTCCAATCCTTTTATTATGCCCAGGAACAACGTACCGTTTCCTACAGGAATAAAGATATGTTCCGGGATACGATGCAACTGTTCATATGTTTCATAGATATATGTCTTGGTCCCTTCGTAAAAGAAAGGATTATAGACATGGTTCGCATAATAAAGATTCTTTTCGCGCGCAATCGAACGGCAGACATCTGCACAGTGATCGCGATTTCCCGGAATAATATGTGCAATGGCTCCATGGGCCTCAATCATACGGATCTTCTTATCCGTGTCCCTTCTGGCACGAAAATATCACAAGCAATACCTGCCCGTCCACAGTAAGCGGCCACGCTGTTGCCTGCATTGCCACTGCTGTCCTGTACTACCCGTTCAACACCGATAGATTTGGCATGGGCAATCAATACAGCAGCGCCACGGTCCTTATAGGCATAAAATAATCCATCTTAAACCAGACGCCATCTTGAAAAGGAATAATCGGCGTCACTTTATCTTGCGAAGTTCGTCTAAATAACTGTAAACAGTGACTTTGGTGATGCCTAGCCGCTTGGCTACCTGTTCAATGCTTCCCTTTACCTGGAAAATCCCCCGCTCCTTCATGAAACGTATCTTTTCCATCCGTTCTTCCCGAGTCATCAGTCTGGTATCACAACCATCCAGGATATTGTCCACAAGCGACGCGACCATGTCCTCGACGCGGTTCACATTTTTATGCTTATGCGCGATAGAAGATTCAGGCGGTTTAGGCAACAGGGACTGTAAAAATGTTATTTGTTGGGTAATCCTGGTCGTATCCAGATTGATGCACATAGCTCCAATCAGGCAGTTTTCTTCATCGCGAATAAAAAGCGAAGAAGAACGGATCAATCGGCCATGGTGATGAAAATAGTCATTGACAGCATAATCCTGTTCGGGTCCCTCTGACTGCATGACCTCTCGCACCAGATGTTCAATGCCTTGCCCGATACGCCGTCCCGTCACCCGGCCATTGGCCACATAAACCACAGAATGTTCCGGATCCGCAAGATCGTATAAAACAACTTCACAATCTTCTCCCAAAGTAGCTGTCAGCATATCTGCCAACGGGATGTACCGCTTTAATAAGGGGTGCATGACATTCATCTCACCTTTCGTCCAGATTATATAATATTTTATCCGAAATTTAAACACGTATAAAAAATTATATTTTACCATCCGCATATCGTAGACGAGAAAGGAGTCTTCTGGCGAAACTGTGATAAAAAAATATATAATAAAGTCATGACATTAGCTACATCCCGCAACGCTTGGAGGCATGACCGGGCAGATGGGATAGGGAGGTTATGGCGTTATGGAAAAAACAAACAATCCCCTGCCTGCTATGCAGGCCTTCTATCGGGCAACCCGGCAGCAGCTGGAACAGGAATGGGCCGACGGGAAAAGTTTGAAATCCTGTCCGGTTTTCTTCAACATTACCAATTTCCGCCTTTACAATGCGTCCTGTGGCATCGACCAGGGCGACCGCTGCCTGCATCAGATTGCCGAAATCCTCCAGAAGAATGAAGGCGGGCATCCGTTATCTCAGTGAACGCCCGGATACGGAAACCTTGACGCTTGCCTTCGACAATGACGCCGCTCTGGCCTGCAAATCCATCACCAAGGATGCGACCCGTCATTATGCCGTCTACACCCGAGAAATGGGACGTCTTCACGAACTGCAGAACTATGTGCGGGAAAACCTGGACAAAGCCCTTGAAAACCATCACATCAAGGTGTACTGTCAGCCCATCGTCCGCTCCCTGAATGGCAAAGTATGCAGTTTCGAGGCCCTGGCCCGCTGGGATTCTCCGGAATACGGTCTGCTCTCGCCGGCCCTGTTCATCCCTACGCTGGAAGAGTTCCGCCTCATCGACCGGCTGGACCGCTATGTCGCAGACCAGATGGCTCAATTTCTCCACAATCAGATGAAACGAGGCCAACAGCCCCTGCCCGTGTCCCTCAACTTTTCCCGCCTCGATTTCCAGCTCATGGACCCGGCACAGATGCTGGAAGAAACCTTGTCTCAATACCAGTTGCCCCGAGATTTTCTTTGCCCAGAAGTCACGGAAAATGCCCTGGTCCTTCAGGATGAATCCATCCGCCAGGGACTGCGCCGTTTCTGGGAAGCCGGTTTCGAAGTCTGGCTCGACGATTTCGGCAGCGGCTATTCCTCGCTGAACGTACTGAAAGATTATCGCTTCCACACGCTGAAACTGGACATGGCCTTTCTCCATCCCTTCACCAAGGAAAGCCGCATCATCCTGACGTCCATCGTCCGCATGGCCAAGGAGCTGGGCATCCATACCCTGGCCGAAGGGGTAGAAACGAAAGAGCAGGCCGATTTTCTCCGGGATATCGGCTGTGAAAAACTCCAAGGCTATTATTTCGGAAAGCCCTTGCCCCTCGAGGAGTGCCTGCCCTTCTGCCAGGACCGGGACCTGTCCTTCGAGTCCCTCCAGGAAGCGGTGCTGCTGAACCGGGCCGGACTCATCGACGTGAGCCAGTCATCGCCCGTAGCCATCGTAGCGGATGATTCGCAGAACGTCCAGTTTTTGCAGATCAACGACGCCTACCTCAAGTCGCTCCAGAGCATAGGGACCAAAAACCTACCGGGGCATGGTCATGGCCGGCCTGCGCTACGCCGACACATATCGCCTGTATGGGGACGATTACACGGCCGCTCTTATCGACGTACCCGAATTCGACGCTATCGGCCTGACCTATGGGCCAGAATTTCGCCAGCACCTGCTCCAGAAAATCACCGCTATCCCCAAGGAATATCTTCCACCGTCCCTTACGATTTCCCATATCGGAAGCTGCTGTTTCCTGTTGTTCCAGAAATCGGCTCGTATCGCATAGCTCCAGCAGGCCCATATCCAGATATCCAACGCTATCCACGCCATCCAGCAGGTAGACGGCTTCCCTTGCACGCTCTACATGCATACGCCATCGTCCAAGGAGCAGAAGCCCGCAGCTTGGACAGTCTCCTTCAGCTCTTGATCAAGCGTATGCACGAATCAGAAGAAGCTAAATATGGGCAAGCCCTTTACACCAGTGACCGCTTCATCTTCAATCGGAAAGCTTTCGACGACGATGAACTGGGCGTCGTCGTCTCCGATCCAGAAACGTATGAACTTTTGTATTGCAATCCAACCATGCGCAAGTGCAGCGGGATTCCTTTAGATGCGCCGTTAGAAGGGCGAAAATGCTACGAAATGATGGCCGGTCTGTCAGCCCCCTGTACGGACTGCTGCCACCCCCGGCTCAGCCGCAGCCGCTTTACCTCCCGGATTTTCCACAATCCCGTAGCTGGCATGGATTTTCTTCTCCGGGACATCCTCATCCCCTGGCATGGCAAAAACTGCCACTTCTGTACCTGTCTGAATCTGGACGAATACCTGACCAAAGATACTCGTTTCAACCAAATGCTCTTCTTTGAAGCATCCGTAAACGACGCCATCCGCCCGGGCATGTACGAAACGGATCCCGTCCGTGGCATCCGTCAGATGATGAGCCGTATCGGCCGTCAACTGGAAGCCGATCGCATCATACTTGCCGAAGAAAAGGGCGATAACGTAACTTTTACTTACACCTGGGAAGCTGACGGCATCCTGCCCTTGGGCGAGGATTTCCAGCCTATTTCCCGGGTAGAACTGCGACACATATTCGACCACTTCTCCCAAGGAAACAGCTTCACCATTCCCGACATGGCCGCTTATTGGCAGGAACATCCGAATCTGGCCCCTCACATCCCGGGCATCCAGCGCCTCGCCCTGGCCCGGCTGATGCTAGACGGCCAGCCTTATGGTTTCATCACCGTCATTAACCCGTCACCGGAAAAACTGCACCAAGCCGAAGAGCTCCTTACGGCCCTGACACGCTTCTTTACCATCCTGCTCCGGAATCGGGACATGACGCAGCGCCTGGACCGGCTGAGCAAATCGGATCAGCTGACGGGGCTCCTGAACCGCCGGGGTTTCAAAGACTGTCTGGCCTCTCTGCCGGAAGGGCGGCGCTTCGCCTTCATCTTCGGCGATTTGAACGAACTCAAGGAAAACAACGATACCTTGGAACACGAAGCCGGAGACCAGCTGCTCTGCGCAGCCGCTGAGATATTCCTCCACGTCGGGCACGAAGACTTTATCTTCCGCATGGGCGGCGACGAATTTCTCATGGTAGAAGAAATCCAGCAACCCCAAGAAGCCCAAGTCCTGCTGAAAAAACTCCAGGAACACTTCCAAGTAGCTCACATCAGCATCGCCTTGGGCGTCACTACGACAGAAACACCTATCGAAGACATCGACGCCATCCTCACCCAGGCCGACATCCTGATGTACCGCCAAAAAATCCAGCAGCACCGGGTAACCCCAGACGCCTGATAGAAATAGGAGAAGTTCAATGAAATATCCGCTTTGGTTTTAAAACCAACATACTTGTCTCGCCTGCCATGATATACTGATTCCAGAAAGACGAAGAAACCAATAAAAAATGCCTATGATGACAATGTCATGAATAGGCAAAAGAAAGGGGCAAAACCTTATGAAAAATATAGAATGGAAAGATAAAGTGGCAAGTTTTAAAAAAATCGATGTACGAGACGTTGCAGGTAATTTCCTCGACGGGCTGAAAAAACAGGCAGCCAAACTTCCTGTTGGCGAAGGGATAGAAGTCATCCAAACCTTTGAACCCATTCCCCTTTATGAAATCATGGACATGCTGGGCTATGTGCACGATACGGAGAAAACAGCAGAACATGAATATCACGCTTATTTCTACCGGATAGAAGAAAAAGGGAACGTAGAAGAGGCTCCGGAACGGCCGGCAGTCATCACCAATTATCCCATGATCGATGAAAAACTGGGCGAACTGGCTGTAGAATTTTGGGATATGACCTGGAAAAGTGAAAAACGCTATCTCGATTATAACATCCGGCTCCTCCTTTCGCTGGCCAATGCCGTCGGGGCTGGACGGATGCGCCAGGCCATGCGGGAACTGCTGAAAGCCTATGCCAACGGCCTGGACTCCAGAGCCCTGGACGACGTATTCGAGCAGCTAGCCTGGAACATGGGCATCGGCTTCTTCAGTTCCGAAATCGCCCCGTCCCCCTTGTTCCATGCGTATAAAGTGATTAAACAGATGGAAAAACAGGGAAAAGAAAGAACCGAAATCAACCAGATGCTAAGAGAAAAATTCTCCGATAAAAAAGGAGGATGCATGTAAAAAAAACAGGGCTTGTCACACGACGACAAGCCCTGTTTTTTTTACGCTTCTCAACGATAGAATTCAGGCCGGCGAAGGTAACATCTCCTTCCTGGCCAACACGGTTGCACATGGCGATGGAGACATTGTTCTACTCTGCCCGTTTCACACAAATTTTCTTACCACAAAAAGAAATACCATATTTCCAAACTTTCTGGATTCCCTTTTTCCGAAAAGCAGCCGCATATTGTTTATTTTCTATTTGTTCTAAAGCCTGTACCGCCTTAGATTCAAGCTCACGGTCCTCAGCCGCCACTTTAAATTCCAATACGACGCCAGACCGCTGATGATTTCTAGGAAATAGCGCTAAATCAAAACGGCCATATCCACTCTCTTGGTTAGAAACGACCTCATAATCATTGATAAATAAGGCCGTCATCCCTAATAAAAATCCATGATAAAAGCTCTCCTTGTGAGCTGCGTCATAGGTACTCACAAAATAAGTAATATACTGTTCCAATATTGCTGAGAACTTTTCCGTTTTGCCATTTACCAGAGCCTGAATCATTTGTGTTAATCTTCCTACAGACAGATTCATGCGATAGCGATTGATAATCTCGAAGCGATAGACATCCTGGATTTCCCGGTTCGGAATCACTAATTCGCACCAATAACCTCCCAAAGCTTTTTCACAAGACAGCGGTGTCAAATACCCTGTTGTAAGCAGCATCGTATACAGCGCATCTTCATCATTACCGATTTCATCATAAATAATGCCCTCCCGAATCATAGCCGCAACGCTGTCTCCACGTAAAAGCGAAAGTAAATCCTGTTGTTTTTCGTCAGACAGCGACAGCATCAACTGATTCAAAATCGAGTTCCCCGATGTATTAATCCAATAATCGTCTAACGTTTTTTGATCAAAAAAGTTAATGACAGACCATGGATTATAAATATCTTGATTGCCAAAATGATAACCGTCGTACCAAGTCTGAATATCCGGCAGAAACGCTTCCATATCCAAGTCCTGTGCCATTTTTCGTATCTCATCGGAAGTAAATCCCATGGCATCAGCATACATCCGAGTCAGGACAGAACATACCTTTAAATTATTGAGGCCGCTGAAAATACTTTCCTTAGCAATGCGTAATACTCCTGTCAATACAGCAAAAGACAAAGATGTATTGCTTTTCAAAGCGTTGTTGAACCAAATCCGGAAATAAGAAATCGCTTTATCATAAAATCCGTGATCGTAGGCACATTGAATCGGTGCATCATATTCATCAATCAAAATAATCGTCGGACTGCCATGCTTACGGCACAAGTAATGGGACAAATATAACAGGCTAACCTGGTAGTCCGCTTCACTTCCCGTCAAATCAAGGATACGCCTATAATACGCCCGTTCGGACGTTTTTAATAAACCACTGTCCAGCAAATAATCATGTCGTTCATATTCTGACTGCATCAATAAACAAAAGGAATCATATAAAGATTTCCAAGCATCATTCTGTACTCCTTTGAGAGTTAAAAAAATGACAGGATACTGGCCGCGGTGATTCATATATTCAGCCCCAGCAGAAGCAATATGAAGCCCTTGAAAGAGCTCTCGGCTTTCCTCTTCTTTTTCAGCCGAAAAGAACCAGTCCAGCATACTCATGGTCAAGGTTTTCCCAAAACGCCGCGGGCGTGTCAATAAGGTCACTTCACCATGACTATCAATCAGGTCCTTAATGAAATCCGTCTTATCGACGAAATAATAGCCTTCGCGAACTTTCTGAAAATCATCTATTCCCACAGGCATACGGTCATTCATCATATTCGCCTCCATCCCACGACATCGTTCTTTATATTTTAACAAAGTTCCGCACATTTTTCCACTTCTGGCCTGTCCTCCCTTCCTCTCCTGGCTGCATCGTGGTATCATTTGGTTGAATAGATTACGAAAGGAGTTATCATCATGACCAATACAGAAAAAGAACGACAAAAAGCTATTACGACGGCTGGCAATCCGGCCAAACCGACGGGGGAAGCCGGCCAGCAGATGCTGGCACGCATGAATGAGAGCCATGCCGCCCTTACGGCCTGGGGCCTGTCTCATTTCCAGTGGCACGGCAACGAAAAGGTCTTGGATATCGGTTGCGGCGGGGGAGCCAACCTCCATCGTATGAGCCCCCACATCACAGCAGGCCATCTGACCGGGATCGATTATTCGCCGACGTCGGTCCAGACCTCGTGCCAGACGAATGCGGCCGACATAGCCGCTGGAAAAATGACCGTCTGTGAAGGCTCCGTCGAAGCCCTTCCTTTTGCCGACAGCACCTTTGACAAGATTACGACTGTCGAAAGCTTCTACTTCTGGCCAGACCCTCCGGAAAACCTGAAAGAAGTCCGCCGCGTCCTCAAACCGGGCGGAACCTTCCTGCTCATCGCCGAAATCTACAGCCACGACGGCCTCAGTGCTGAAGTCCGGGAAAATATCAAACGCTACCACCTCTATAACCCGACACCGAAAACCTTTGAAACCATTTTCCACCGTGCCGGCTTCCCCTCCGTCCAGGTCCACATCGAAAAAGACCACCGCTGGATCTGCGTCGAAGGGCGATAAAGAAAGGACTTGCCGCACGACGACAAGTCCTTTTTTCTATTCACCTTATTTCCAAAAAGCTTCGGCTTTGGCGATGTTGGCGCGAATCGTGGCGCAGCATGCCTTGAAGTCTTTTATTTCCTGTTCCGGCAGATTATATTCCATGACTTCCTCGATGCCGTTGGCGCCAATAACCGACGGGACGCCGCAGAAGATGCCCGTTTCGCCGTATTCGCCATCGAGCGGTGCGCTGGCAGCCATGATTTTCCGTTCATCCCGCAGGACAGCCCGGACCATGGTAGCCGCCGTCATGCTGATGCCGTATTCCGTACAGTGCTTGCCCGAATAGGTGACCCAGCCGGCATGAATCGTTTCATCCTGGACGCGGGCTTTATCGAAGACATAGGCCGGATTCTGTTCCAGTTCTTCCAGGGATTTGCCGCCGAACTTGATGAGCGACCAGGGAACGATCTGGGAATTGCCGTGTTCCCCCAAAGGAATGATGATCCAGGCCCGTCTGCTGGGAAATAGCACTGACCAGACGCGAGCTGTCCAGCCCCGTGCCGGTGCCGAAGACATGCCCTTTCGGAAGACCGCTCTTCTTAGCGATGAGGTCCGTTACGACATCACAAGGATTGGTGATATTGATGATGATGCCCTGGAAGCCGCCAGCCATGACCTTGGGGATATAATCAGCGACCTGGGGCACGGTGAAATGCATTTCGTCGTCGCGATTCCCGGACGCACAAAGCGTAATATCGCCGATAGCATTGACAATGACGTCGCAATCTGCCAATTCTTCATAGCTGGCAATGGTGTAATTGACGCGATGAGGCATAAACATGACCGCATCCATCATATCCTGCCGTTCACTGACCAACTTCTCCGAATTTACATCACATAACTTCACTTCATCAGCAATCCCGAGGCCCCCTAAATTAAAAGCCACATGAGCCCCGACATGACCTAAGCCGATGACACCGACAATACGTTTCTTGAACGTCATAGAAAACGCCTCCTGTTCACTATACATATACAAAAAAGTCTTTTAATATATTGTATCAAAAAACGTTCCCCTTTGTCTGTTGTAACGACAACAAAAATGCAATTTCATTTAGCCTCTGCCGTTTTCAAAGCTGCTTCACAATTGGATGGCCTCTGTTCAAGAGGCGGTGAGACTTCTTGCAGAATCAGGTTAAAATTTCAGTTCCATAGACCCATTTGACTTCTTCATTCGGGATACGGAGGACATAGCGATCATAAGAATAGGCTGATTTTTCCACAACCGTCAAGTATCCCGTAGTCAGCATGAGTGTATACAAGGCACTCGGATCTTTTTCAATCGATTCGTAAACGACGCCTTCATTCAATGTCACCGTAACTGTTTCACCATTCAAAAGGTTTTGGATTGTTTTGATACGCCGAAGATCAGCATGATGCAGCAATTCTTTTAAGATTCTGTTTCCAGAAGTATTGACCCAATACGGGGCTGGCATACATCCGGCCTCAAAATATTTATTGACGGACCAGGGATAAAACAGCAAATTCCAGCGAATCATTCGTCTTCAACGCGCTACTCAAAAACTGACGCATAAAACCAATACAGCCCGTATAATAACCATTTTCCCAAGCCTGCTGAATTGGCACATCGTATTCGTCTACCAGTAAAATGACCTTTTTTCCATAATGGGCGTGCATCATATTCATCAAGGCAGTCAGTGAATAGGTCAATTCATCATCCGTAGCTTCCCCATGGACAATGCGCTGAAACAGCCGTTTCGAGTTTTCATCCACTTTATCACTATCACTAAGATATTGATATTTCGCATAGACCTGGGCAAAATAGAAGCGAATGCACTCCAACATCCTAGCCCAAGTATGCCAAGACGGATTCTTAATATCCTTTAGCGACAGGAAAATAACCGGATAGCTGCCTTGCTCCTGCATATATGAACTACCGGCTTTTTCAATAGCCAATCCTGTAAAAAGAGGTTTGGCCAGATTGGATTTTTCAATGGAAAAGAACCATTCCAGCATACTCAAGGTCAACGTTTTGTCAAAACGTCGCGGCCTCGTAATTAAAGTCACATCACTATGACCGTCGATTAACTGCCGGATAAAGTCTGTCTTGTCTACAAAATAATAATCCTTTCCCCGGATTTTGCCAAAATCATCGATACCTACCGGCATTCTCCCACGCATACAATCACCCGTCCTTCTGAAAAATCCGTTGTCTATATTATACCATATTCATTCTCTGACAAGCTTGAGAATAATGCCGCTTTCCAGCTTAATCTTTTTCTGGCCCGAAATCCCAAAAGCCGGTTCCTGTTTCTGGGTCATATTTCCGCCGAATCCGTCCGCCTACGACGGGGCGCAGTTCGATTTCTGCCGTGTACAGTACCTCTATCGATTTGATGTGCCCTGCCGAAACGTGATGTTCCCCATGCTGTTTATAAGAAAAAACAGCATGAGTGTGATGGAAATAAGTTCCGTCATCATCGGTGACGATATTCCCTGTCAGCGAAACCAGCTCCAGCATCTCCTTCAGCGCTTGGACTTCAAAACTGCCCGTTTCCGGGATAAATGTCTGTATTTCTGCCAAACGACAGCCGCCGATGCCCGAAAAAATGGCCGATGTAATCTGCTCTTTCTGACAAATCCCCAGAATCGTGCTGATGATTTCATCCCCCTTGTCCATCCGGACATAATAAGTTTCACCAAATTTACGATAATCCATATGTCATGCCTCCTTGTAACACACTGACCTACTGCCATTGTAAAGCCGGCATCAGAAAAGAGTCAAGGCAAGAAAGGTCGTGTATTGTAAGCAGCTGCCTGCAGCCATGGAAAAATTCAGTGAAAAGCTCCTTCTAAAAGGTTTTTCTTTTAAAACGCTAGCCTATTTCTTGTTTTGAGGTAATTCAGTATAATAAAAATACCGCCAATGGTTCCCTGCACCATGGCGGTATTTTGGTAATTGCTCCTAAATCAATTTATTTTGTTTAGCAAG
>OLPH01003054.1_pt1 | contig 12357 bp, 10 predicted proteins | sample 1672951 | NCBI WGS metagenome assembly OLPH01 (sample SAMEA3136740, study PRJEB25190) | human gut metagenome
AGTCCCTGTCGGGGGCTCCGCCCCTGCGACCCCATTTTAAAATAAGCAAGAGGTTTATTGACATACAGATAAATATATTATAAAGAAAGTAAGTACCGTTAACTGTCAATGTTGCCGACCGTGCGAAAAGCGATTATTACTTTTTTACGGCGTTTTCAAGTACGGTCTTGAGAGTGCCACTGAGCAGTTTGGACATTCTTTCGATAAGCTCGTCGGGCTCGTTTTTCATACCGCCCTCGAGCCAGTCAAGGACAATGCCGACAATTGCATATTTATAGAATGATGCGATAAACTTCTTATCATCGTCGGAAACGCTGAGCTTCAGCATCTTTGAAACGTTATCAATGAATTTGCCGGCAAAGTCAAGTGAAACGCTGTAAAGATAACGCTCGATAGTTTCACGGTGAAGCGAGCTATATACATGGTATATCAGCTTCTTGTTCTCCTTTACGAAGCAAAGTCCTGTCTTGAGCCCTTCCTCCCACGACTGACCGACCTCCATCTTTTCTACAGATTTCTGTGCTTCAGTAAGGAAGATCTCTTCGAGAAGCTGATAAATATCGCTGTAATGATAATAGAACGTGTTGCGGTTTACTCCGCAGTCATCGGTGATGTTCTTTACCGTTATTTTATCCAAGGGCTGATTGCTCAGCAGTTTTTTGAACGATTCCTGTATTGCTCTTTTGGTAAGTTCGGACATATTACCTCCGTTTTAGCCTGTGGTTTCTCCTGCTTTCTATTTTACGGTTATAATTATACAACATTCCCGTCAAAAATTCAAGTTTTAGGCAAAAAGTCGCATCTGCCTAAAAATCGGTCATTTTATATCGATTGCCCTAAAATTGAACAGTGGCGCAGGATTGACCGTTGTATAAACCGTCACGGCGGGTTAAAATATAGCTGTAAAGAAAAAGAAAGGACTGAAAATCATGAGATTTATCAAACGTGCAAAAGCAGCATATATTTCCACTTGCGCCGCAATTGCGGTCATAGGACTTATACTTATTCTTTTCCCGGAGATTTCAATGCTTGCGGTATGCTATATGCTCGGAATAGCGGCTATAGTATTCGGCATTGTAAAAATCACGGGATATTTTTCAGCCGACCCCTACGGTCTGGCGTTCCAGTTTGACTTTGCATTCGGTATCATAGCGATTCTGCTAGGACTTGTAGTTATTATCCATCCGGGTAATATAATGGCTCTGGTGCCTGTCATAATGGGCATTTATTTTATGATCGACGGCATAATGAAGATACAGACAGCCGTTGATGCAAAGCGTTTCGGCGTAAAAAGCTGGTGGCTGATTCTTGTCAGCGCAATAGTTACAGGCGGAATAGGAATACTGTTACTCGTAAATCCCTTTGAGAGTGCGGTAGCGCTTACTGTTCTGCTCGGTATCACATTGCTTGCGGACGGCATTTCTAATATATGGATTGCCGCATACACAGTCAAGGCTATAAAAAAAGAAATACACGCCGATGACAAAATCTATGTAGAAACAAGCAACAGGGAGGACAAAGATGATTAAGCTAGGCAAATGGATAACAAAGCACAGAGTAATCATTCTTATAGTTGCGGTCGTACTGCTGATACCCTCGGTACTCGGTATGATAGCTACAAGAATAAATTACGATATGCTCAATTACCTGCCCGACACTATGGAAACCATACAGGGTCAGGACATTCTGCTGAATGACTTCGGCAAGGGCGCATTCAGTATGATAATTGTGGAAGATATGGAGCCGAAGGACGTTTCCGCTCTTAAAGAAAAAATAGAAGCGGTAGATCACGTTGACTCGGTAATATGGTATGATTCGATAGCAGACATTTCAATACCTATGGATATTCTTCCCGACAAGATAAAAGACGCATTCAACACCGATCATTCAACGGTTATGGCGGTATTCTTCGATACATCGACATCAGCCGATGAAACAATGGACGCTATCAATACGATAAGAGATGTAACTAACAATCAGTGCTTCGTTTCGGGTATGTCCGCAATGGTAACAGACCTTAAAAACCTTTGCGAGCAGGAAGAGCCGATATATGTCGCTATCGCAGTAGTTCTTGCTGTAGTAGTAATGATGCTCTTTATGGATTCGTTCCTGATACCGATTATCTTCCTCGTAAGTATCGGTATGGCTATTCTCTACAACTTAGGCAGTAACTACTTCTTAGGCGAGATAAGCTACATAACAAAGGCACTTTCCGCTATCCTGCAGCTTGGTGTTACGATGGACTATTCGATATTCCTCTGGCACAGCTACAACGAGCAGAAGGTAAGATTTGACGGCGATAAGGAACGTGCGATGGCACACGCCATTTCAAACAGTATCATTTCTGTAGCAAGTTCTTCTATCACAACAATTGCCGGCTTCCTCTCAATGTGCTTTATGAGCTTTACGCTCGGTGCGGATCTCGGTATCGTAATGGCGAAGGGCGTTGTATTCGGTCTTATCGCCTGTGTAACAATCCTCCCGTCACTTATCCTTGTATTCGATAAGGCTATCGAAAAGACAAGACACAAACAGCTTATGCCGAAGTTCGACAAGGTTGCAAAATTCATCACAAAGCGTTCGTGGATATTCCTTATAATATTCGCAGTGCTGATAGGACCTGCGGTTTACGGCTATAACAACACACAGAAATATTACGATCTGAGCCAGACAATGCCTCAGGATATGGACTTCGTTATCGCCAACACAAAGCTGAAGGACGATTTCGGAATGTCAAACGTTCATATGATACTCGCAGATTCAAAGCTGTCGCAGAAGGACGCAAAGGCGATGCTTGACGAGGTCGGAAAGGTTGACGGTGTAAACCTTGCGGTAGGCTTTGATTCGCTTATCGGCTCGGCTGTTCCCTCAGAGATAATTCCGGATTCTATCTCGGATGTGCTTAAGAGTGATAAGTACCAGCTTATGCTTGTAGGCAGTGAATACGGAACGGCAACAGACGAGGTAAACAATCAGGTAACCGAGATAAACAACATTATAAAGAAGTATGACAGCTCGGCAATGCTTATCGGTGAAGCACCCTGTACGAAGGATCTTATCGAAGTAACCGACAGGGACTTCAAAGTAGTCGATGTAATTTCGATAGCCGCAATCTTCCTTATCATTCTGGTAACCTTCAAATCGGTTTCACTTCCGCTGATACTTGTAGCGGTAATTGAGTTTGCCATATTCGTAAACCTCGGTATTCCGTGTTACACAGGTACAGAGCTTGCGTTCATCGCACCTATCTGTATCAGTACCATCCAGCTTGGCGCAACCGTTGACTATGCAATCCTTATGACAACAAGATACAAGAAGGAACGTAACAAGGGCAGTGACAAGAACGAGGCGGTTTATACAGCGCTTAAGTCATCAATACCCTCAATTATAGTAAGTGCGCTCGGCTTCTTCGCCGCTACATTCGGTGTAGGCATTTATTCAAACGTAGATATGATAAGCTCACTTTGCGCACTTATGGCAAGAGGCGCAATCATAAGTATGGTATCGGTAATCCTGTTATTACCCGCTATGCTCAAGCTGTTCGATAAGATTATAATCCACACAAGCCTCGGCTTTAAAGAAGCAAGACAAGCCGGCAAAAAGACGAACTGAGAAAGGACAACAGTATGAAAGAGATAAGAAAAAAGATAATAAAGATAGTTTCAATAGTTCTTGCCGCAGCAATGATAGGCACATCTTCCGGACTTCTCGCATTCGCCGCACAGGGCGGAAACGATAATAATACATCGTCATCCGTTTCTGACAGCACAGAAACCGGAAGCAGCGAAAAGAGCAGTTCGGATACGGACGGCAAGGAAGAAACGGTATATATCATCTGAAACGCAGACGGTACAACAAAGAAGGTCATCGTCAGCGACTGGCTGAAGAACGGCTCGCACAACGCCACGATAGAGGACGAAACCTCGCTTAAGGACATTAAGAATGTAAAGGGCAACGAGAGTTTTACAAACAGCGGTGAAAATTACAAATGGGCGGCTGAAGGCAGTGACATTTACTATCAGGGTACGACAGACAAGACGCTCCCCGTTGATATGAAGATTACATATACTCTTGACGGCAAGACGGTCACTCCCGATGAAATCAAAGGCAAGAGCGGCAAGGTAACGATCCGCTTCGACTATACGAACAACGAAAAGCGTACCGTGAAGATTGACGGCAAGGATACGCAGATGTACGTTCCTTTCCTGATGGTAACAGGAACGGTTCTTGATAACGAGAAATTCTCAAACGTAAAGGTAACCAACGGCAAGCTGGTAAACGACGGTGACAGATCGGCGGTTCTCGGCTTTGCACTTCCGGGTATGCAGGAAAACTTAGGTCTTGACAAGGACGATTATGAAATTCCCTCATACGTTGAAATCAGCGCAGATGTCAAGGATTTCGAGCTTATGACCTGCATGACGGTAGGTACGACAGAGCTGTTCAACGAGGTCGATACCGACAAGCTCAATATGGACGATATTGACGGTACTATCAAGGAATTCACAGACGCTGTAGATCAGCTTTCAGACGGTTCTTCACAGCTTTATGACGGACTTGTTACGCTGTTCGAAAAATCGGGCGAGCTTGCTGACGGTACAAAACAGCTTGCAGACGGTGCAGGCACTCTGTATGACGGCACAGGCACACTTGTAAACGGCACAAACGATTTAAAGAGCGGTGCGGATGAGCTGAACGTAGGCGCAGTAAAGCTGAAGGACGGCACGGTTTCTCTGGTAGCCGGTATCAAGGATCTGAAAACAGGCGCTGAGGCTCTTGACAGCGGTGCAGGAAAGCTGAAGGAAGGCACATCTGCACTGGCAGGCGGTGCAAATGATCTTATCAAAGGTGCAGATAAGCTTAACAGCGGTGCGTCATCGCTTGACAGCGGCGCATCTCAGGTAGAGAGCGGTGCAGGACAGGTAAGCGCAGGAGCTTCAGAGCTGAACGAAGGTCTTGGCGAGCTTTCATCAAACAGTGAACAGCTGAACGCAGGCGCAAAGCAGGTATTCGATACGCTGTTATCCACAGCCGAAACGCAGATAAAGGCTTCCGGTCTTACCGTTTCAAAACTGACGATAAAGAATTACAAGAAGGAGCTTAACAAGCTGGTAGATTCTCTTGACAAGGATAAGGTCTACACTCTTGCTTACAATACGGCACTCAAAACGGTAACTGCCGAGGTAGAAAAGAACAATGACGCTATAACAGCAGGCGTTACAAAAGCTGTACAGGCAAAGGTGCTTGAGGGTGTTCTCAAAGCCGCAGGCTATAATATGACCGCAGAGCAGTACAATGCGGCAGTAAAGGCAGGACAGATACCCGAAGCCGTACAGGCTAAGGTTACAGCCGCAGTTTCCGCTCAGATGGCAACAGACGCTGTAAAGGCTCAGATAAGCACAAATGTTGAAGCGCAGAAGAAACAGCTTATTGATCAGAATATGAAAAGCGAAAAGGTCACAAAGCAGATAAACGAAGCTGTAGCAAAGGCTAAGGCAGGTCAGACAACGATAAAGAATCTTATCGCACAGCTTGATTCCTACAATGAGTTCTACACAGGACTTACTGAGTATACGGCGGGCGTTGACAGCGCATATGACGGCTCAAAGACGCTGTCGGCAGGTGCAACACAGCTTTACAGCGGTACTAAGGATCTTCACAGCGGTGCTACACAGCTTAAGAGCGGCACACAGCAGCTTACAAGCGGCGGCTCAACGCTCATCTCAGGCGTAAATCAGCTTGACAAGGGTGCAAGCGACCTGAAAGACGGTACAGCAAGCCTTGTAGCAGGCATCGGCACACTCTATGACGGTGCAACACAGCTTGACAGCGGCGCAGGACAGTTAAAGGACGGTACGACAAGCCTTGTTGCAGGAGTCGGCACACTTCACAGCGGTGCATTACAGCTTCATGACGGTGCAGGCGACCTTAAGGACGGTGCTGATAAGCTCAATGACGGTGTAGCAACTCTTATTGACGGTGTAAAGCAGTTAAGGGACGGTGCTAAGGAGCTGAACGACGGTATGGATGAGTTCAACGAGAAGGCTGTCAAGAAGATAGTAGACGCTGTTGACGGCGATATTGCAGGACTTATCGACAAGCTGAAGGCTACGGTTGCTTTAGGCAAGGACTATGACACATTCGGCGGTAAGTCTGATAAGACAGAAGGCACTGTAAAGTTCATTTACAGAACAGAGAGCATCTCAGCCGACGATAAATAATCAATAACTTAATAAGTCAAAGGCTCTGACGGGGTTAACGCTCCGTCAGAGCTTTTTTATTACAAATGTCATACGGGAAAATACCGTTTGTAACTGGTGAAATCCGCTTTGCAGGTGTATAATCGTTACAGTAAGATAAATAAACAGCCGAAAGGGGAATACTTATGATATTTGCAAGCGTGAACAACCTTGTCAAGAATTACGGCAATCACTGTGCCGTAGATAACCTCAGCTTCAATGTAAGCGAGGGCGAGATATTCGGACTTATAGGTCCTAACGGGGCAGGAAAATCAACCACGATAAATATTATCACAACACTTGACGAAGCGACTTCGGGAAGTGTGACGATAGACGGTATGGATACAGTGAAGCAAAGAGCGGAGATAAGACGGATAATCGGATGCGTTCCGCAGGAGATAGCGGTATACCCGTATCTTACCGCAAAGGAAAACGTTGAATTTTTCGCTTCGCTGTACGGCTTCAAGGGCGAACAGCTTCATAAGAATGCAATGACCGCTCTCGAATTTGCAGGGCTTGCGGATAAGGCGGATATGAAGCCGAAGAAAATGTCCGGCGGTATGAAACGCAGACTTAACATTGCCTGCGGTATAGCGCATAAGCCTAAGCTGATTGTTATGGACGAACCTACCGTAGGCGTTGACGCACAGTCAAGAGAGCATATAATGAGTTCGATAAAGAAACTGCGTGAAAGCGGTGCGACAGTAATATATACCTCGCACTATATGCACGAGGTAGAGGAAATCTGCGACAGAGTCGCTATAATTGACAAAGGCAGACTTGTGGCAGAGGGTACACAGCAGGAGCTTATAACAATGATAACCGACAGCTGTACGGTACATATCACCACAAAGCAGTGCGACAGCGAAACAAGAAGCAGAGTATCAAGGGCTGTTTCCTGCCTGCCCGATGTAAACAGGGTGCAATTTAACGGCAATATGATAAGCGTTGATATGAGCATAAGCTGTAATGATATTTCACATATCATAAGCGAGCTTGTAAAGCAAAATCTGCCTGTAATCGAGATAAGCACGGAAAAGCCGGATATGGACGCTGTGTTCCTGTCGCTTACAGGACATGAGATACGTTAAGGAGCGGAAATATGCTTAGTTTGATAATAAAACAGATAAGGGAGTATTTCAGAAGCCCCGCAAACGTATTCATGGGGCTTTTATTCCCGGTACTGCTGGTATTCTTTCTCGGAACGATGCTTCAGAATCTTGATATAGCGGATTATGACATAGGAGAAATTAAACTGCAATACAATATTTCGCAAACAGACGAGCAAAGCGGAAAGGCATTTGCTGAGTTTCTTGACAATATCAGCATGATAAAGGCGGAAAAGGCAAGCGACGAAAAAAACGCACTGAGCCTTACCGACAAGGGCGATATAGACGCATATATCGAGCTTAAAAACGGGGAAATTCTGTTATACGGCGGCAGAAACGAAATTGCAAACAGGGCGCTCGGCTCGGTGCTGAATTCTTTCATTGCGGTATCCGATACATATTATAAAATAGCATCGATCGACCCGTCACTGCTTATGAATACAGAAGCCGATACCGAAAAGTCATTTGTAGAGCAGGACGGACTTGGCGTTACACGGAGTATGATGGACTATTATGCGGTGAGTATGGCGGTAATGATGATATTCATGTCGCATATGATAATGGGCAGTACGGCTCTCAAGGACGAGGAAAGGATATTCACCCTGCAGCGTCTTTATCTGTCACCTGTCGGCAAAGTAAAGCTGTTTTTCGGAAAGCTCATCGGTACGCTTCCCTCCGCAGTTATAGGAAATGCGGTGATAATGCTGTTTTCGGTGTTTGTGTTCGGTGCGAAATACTGCGACAGCTTTGTCGGAAACCTTATCCTGTTCCTGCTGCTCTCCTGCTGCTCGCTTGCGTCGATAGCCGTAGGTATGCTGATAGGAGTACTGATAAAAATACCTGCGGAAAGCATCGTGATACCGCTTACATGGGCATTGCTGTTCTTCTCAGGCTCGTTTTCAAAGCAGGTATTCGTCGAAGGCTTCAGTGACAAGCTGCCGCCTTATATCGTTCAGCAAGCGGCATTCAGACTTACTCTTTACGGTGAAAGCGACAGTGCATTGGCAGTAATTGCGGTATGCCTTGCCGTGACGGCTGCGGTATCGCTTATCGGTGCGGCAATATTCCGTGTAAAAAAATCCGTCTGAAAGGGGAGCGTATTATGAATAATATAAGAACGGTATTTTTCGGTATGCTGAAGCGTCTTAAATACGCACTTGTAATCGCACTTCTTGTAGGGGTAGGCAGTATAGGGCTTTATTACTGCGGCAGACCGATAGCAAACGTGTTCTCGGTAAACGACAAGATAGACATCGCCCTTAGCGATAATGATAATTCGGAGCTTTCCGCAATGCTGAAAAGCTATCTCAGCGACAGGATAAATATGAACATTATCGAGGACGGCAAAGAAAAATTCAATGATAAATTGATTAACCGTGACGTTTCTGCTATAATAGAGATACCGCAGGGCTTTGAAAAGAATGTTATCGGCGGAAAAGACGTGAAAATAAAATCCACCACTCTTGACGATTACGAAAACGGCGCTTATATCTCGGTATATATCGAAGGCTTTATGAGAAGCGTCAATATTGCCGCAGATGCCGCAAAAGGCGACGCAGAGCTGTTTTCGAGAATTATGAACAGCGATGCCGCCGACACAAAGCTCACTAAGGAAAATGCGGTAACATCCGACAGAGAGGACGAATATGTCTCTGCAGGCTTTAAGTTCTCCGAAGGATTTATGATAATGCTTGTCACCGCTATCGGCATATTTATCACTCTTGCGGTAATGGAAGACAGGCAGTACGGAACATACAGCAGGATGGCTGTTTCATCTGTAACGGGCGTTCAGTACATTGTCGGAACGCTTGGGGCAAGCGTGCTTATATCCTTTACGGCACTTATCGTTTTACCGCTGTACCTGCTTATCACGGGCGCTCGGATGACTGCCGGCTATCCGCTTGTGTTTGCGGCGGTAGTTATCTACTCGCTGTTCAACTCGGCATTATCAATAATGCTCGCACAGCTGATAAGCTCAAAGCAGGCTCTTGCCACGCTTTCGGGCTGTATCACCTCGATAGGCGCTCTGCTCGGCGGTGCGTGGTTCCCGATAGACGAAACGGCAGGTATGCTGAAATATCTGTCATATATCACGCCGCAATACTGGTATGTCGGTTTTATGTCGGGCGAGGCCGAACAGCCTGTGATAAACATCTGCGTGCTTATACTCTACACATTGCTTATAATGCTTGCAAGCGCCGCACTTTTCGGCAGAAAGTCGGTAGTTTCAAAGGCGTAACGAAAGGAATACGAATTGTCACTTATATATCTTGTATTCAAACTCACGGCAACAGCCGCATTCGGCACTATGAATATAATGAATAACTGTGATTCGGGCGATACGGTGCTTACCGTGCTCGCCTTTTCCTGCTTTGCTCTGGCTGAATATCTGCTGTCGGTGCTTAAAAAGTCGGATAAAGCGGCGGCGGTATGTTCGTGCGTTTCGGCTTTTATCGCATTTCTTATATACAGCGACAATCTGATATTCGTGCTGTGCTTTGCCGTAATCTATGCCGTAGATAAATTCGGTGCGGGAAAGTATTTCCGACATATCGGCGCTGTTTCGGTACTGCTTGTTCTTTTCATAGTAAAACCGCCGTTTATTGATGTTCTGATACTTATTATAATGCTCGTGGCATTCACTGTCAGCCATATTACCGCAGGACAGCTTATCAAATGCCGTGAACAGCTTGCGGACAGCAGAGAGGAAACTGTTCGCCTCAACCGCAGGATAGCAAGCCTTGAAGAATACGCTAAAACAGCAAAAAAATCTGCGGCTGTCGAAGAACGCAGACGGTTTTCCGCAAGGATACACGATAAGCTCGGACACAGTATTTCAGGAAGTATAATTCTGCTTGAGGCGGCAAAGCTTAACATCAGGACAAACCCCGACAGTGCGGAGCAATGTATTACCACTGTAACCGATAACCTCAGAAGCGGCGTTGACGATATAAGGCAGGCACTGCGTGAGGAACGTCCGGACAGCAAAACAATAGGAATAAGCGAGCTTAAAGAGATACTCGGAGAATATAAAGCAAAATATAACATAAGGACAACGTTTGAAATCAAGGGGGACTTAGACAAGATCACATTCCGCATATGGAACTGCATAAAGGAAAATCTCGTTGAAACGCTTACAAATACGCTCAAGCATTCAGGATCGGACGAATTTTCGCTGAAAATATCGGTTATGAACAAGGTAATCCGTGCCGAGTTCAAGGATAACGGCAAAGGAAGCGACAGCTTCAGAAAGGGTACGGGTCTTACGGCGATAGAGGAACGCACGGTGCTTACGGACGGAAAGTGCATATTTCCTGCACAGACGGACGGATTTTCGGTAGTAAACATATTCAGTCTGAAAGAGGAGAACGTATGAAGATAATTATCGCAGATGACGACAGCATAATCCGTGAGGGGCTTAAGATGATAATCTCGTCACAGCCTGATTTCGAGGTGACAGGCATTGCCTGTAACGGCGCAGAAGCGGTAGAGCTTTGCAGGAAATACAAGACCGATATAGCGCTGCTTGATATAAGAATGCCGGTTATGGACGGCATTGAAGCCGCAAAGATAATGCTTGAAGAAAATCTCTGCAAGCCGCTTTTACTGACAACGTTTGACGAGCAGGAGCTTATACAGCGTGCGCTTAAAGTCGGGGTCAGCGGCTATATTCTCAAAAACACGCAGACAGACGGAATTTTCAGTGCGCTGAGGACGGTATATAACGGCGGTACGGTATTCCAGCAGGATATTCTGTCGTATATCCGTGATGCCGCAGTAAAATGCTACGGCAAGAGCGCCGTTTTCGGTCTGCTTACCGAAAGAGAGCTTGATATAGTAAAGCTGATTGCAGACGGCTGTTCGAACGCAGAAATTGCCGAAAAGCTGTTTTTGTCAAACGGTACGGTGAGAAATTATATCAGCGTGATACTTGAAAAAACAGGTCTTGAACACAGGACGCAGATAGCGGTAAGGTATCTTAAGGGCGCTGAATAAACAGCTCCCGTGAGCCGACAAAACGGTTTACGGGAGTTTTCGTTTATGTGATTTTATAAAGATATTCGTTGCCTCTTTTGCCGATATAATCAATTACTCCGACATATTGCAGAATTTTTATTGCTATGCCTGCATCGCCTGAACGCATACACCTTCTGAATTCTTTAAGCGTAAATGTTTCGGGTAATCCTTCGGGGATAAAGCATCGGTAGCTGTCGCTGTCCTCAAGAAACGTAAGGCGAAGCAGGGAAGTGGGAACGGCTACCTTTCTGTCTGTCTTTCTGCGTTTCATATCCTTTGCGCAGTAGCGAAGATTTTCTACGGCTATATCCGCAATGCAGACGGTCAGATTCGGGTCGTTCAGGTACTGCCTGATTCGGTACAGCTCAAGGAAAAAGTCGGTCATATCGCTTGCGGTAACGTTCCGTCCGCTACTGAGTATCTCGCCTGTCGCCTTATCGACATAATTAAGGCGGCTCTTTTTATGAAAAGGGTAGACTATCGTAACGTGCGAGGCTTTGAGGAACGTATTCAACTTAGGTACAAGATAGCTGAAATTTGCCGTCTGTATCTCAAATATTCCGTTCTCGGTAACAAGGTCGGCAAAGTAACTGCCTATCTTTATTTCCTTATCAAAAAGAGTGGCGGCAAAATAGCTTTTCAGCGTAGCGTGTATCTGCTTTTCGTTCAGTATGCCCACACCGTCGCCGCTGTCGGCTGTAGCAGTACAGGCGCTGAACCGTGCGTTGTCGGGCAAAACGTAAAGAGGCTGTTTATCATACTGCCTCACCGTACAGCTGTCGCACTGTATGAACACAGGCACACCGCCTTGCTCGTTTGAGCGGATTATCCCCGTTGCAAGTTCTTTGAGCTTATCCGTAGCATTGGATACGGCATAGCATCTGTCGGCTACCGTAAACATTGATATATCGTTTGTGTTGTCGCCGAAAACTATAAGCTCATCAGCACCGACAAGCTCCTTCAGCTTCAGTGCCGCATTTGCCTTTGAATCG
>OLPH01003074.1_pt1 | contig 12252 bp, 2 predicted proteins | sample 1672951 | NCBI WGS metagenome assembly OLPH01 (sample SAMEA3136740, study PRJEB25190) | human gut metagenome
AGGCGGATGTGCCTTTTGTGGATGCGTTGACGTCGATTCTTGATCCGTCGTTGCCGTTGACGGTTACGGAGTGGGATGAGTGGGGCGATCCGCTGCATAATGCGGACGTGTACAGGTATATGAAGGAATATACGCCGTATGAGAATGCGCCGTCTGATGCAAATGATGCGCGGGTTGCGGTTTTTCCCAAGATTTTCATTACCACGTCGATGAATGACACTCGTGTGCTGTATGTGGAGCCGATGAAATGGTTGGCCCGACTGCAGCGTGCGGGCGTGGATGCCGTGGCGAAGATTGAGGTTGAGGCTGGTCATGGGGGTACGTCTGGAAGGTACAAGCAGTGGGAGGAGATCTCCTATGAGAATGCTTGGTGTCTTTCGATGATGGGTATCACGCATTGATCCGGTTTGTGGGACCTTTCATGTTCGGATGAGGTCGGTTTCGGAACGGTCTGTTGTTATGTGACGGGGTGCACCGTATGACGCACCCCGTTTTGCAAACGCTTCCATTTGCAGTTTGTTTCATGAAACATTGAAACAGCTCGGGTGATTGTTTTCGGCGTTTCTTGCATAATCCTCCGATTTAGGGGTGTTCCGTCAAACGTTTTTTCCAACTTTTGACGGCATGTTAAACCTTTTATAAGGTCATGCTTGCACCTGTTTTCAGAGTGTTTCATTGTCTGTGTGGGGTGGTCTAGTAGGGTCCAGAGAAATAGCAGGTTTACGGGTAAAACCGACTAGATTGCATTGCGACCAGGGGGAAGAATGGCAGGCATGCATAAAGCCGTAAGTGAGCGGCATGGAATGACAACGATTGCCGCGTTGGTGGCAATCGTTGCGATGATCTTCGCAAGTGTGATCGCAGCGCCGCAACGCGCGTATGCTGAGGGATACAATATCAGCGATCTCGGTTGGGTTGACAAGGACGACACCTCCTTCGAAATCAGTTCCGACGGAGGCAAGACGTGGAAGCCGTACATTTCCGGCATGCAGGTCAACTACGGTGATCAGATCCGCACCGAACTGCATTGGAAAGTGCCGAACGACGTCAAAATCAACGAGGGCGACACCTTCGTCTACGACCTTCCCAGCAATCTGGAATACAAATCGAACGAGAAATACCCGATCTACAACGGTGGCGACGTGGTCGGCTACTACACCATCGACGGCGACAAAATGGTGGCCACCTACACCCGCGGCGAATCGGCGGGGTCCAACATCGAAGCGTTCGTGACCACTGACGGAACCATCACCTCGAACAAAACCGGTGGTTCGGCTGGCGGCGATACCAGCTTTACCTTCCCCGGATATGGCACCATCACCGTGAACGTGGAGGGCAAACACAGGGTCAACGTGGTCAAACGCCCGGCAATCTCCACTTCCGACGCATCCACCTACGATTTCGTTTTGGAAGTGACCTCTACAGGCACGAACACCGGCGTGACCATAGACGACACCATGGGCGGCCTGCTGACCTTCGTGGACGGATCCGTGCACATCTACACCGACGCCGACTGCAAGAACGAATACACGGGCGCATGGCAATCCTCCAAAACCGACGACCATAATTTCAACGTCACCATCGGCTCCATGGGCGACGGTGAGAAACTATACGTGCGCTACTCGGTGAACGCCGACAAAGACAGCGTCATCAAGGCATGCCGCGAGGCCGGCAATTGCAGCAATGCCACCGAAAACAAAAACAAGGTGACCTATTCCAGCAACGAAGACGTCAACAAGAAGGAAACCAGCAACTCCATCTGGTTCAACTACAGCGACTGGTATGTGAACAAAAGCGCAACCGCAGCAAAAGACGAAAATGGCACGCAAGGCTTCACTTGGAACATCACCATCGGCGCTGGCGAAGGCCAATCCGTCGACGGAGCCACCGTCAAAGATCTGCTCGACAAGAACAACCTCAAGGAACCGACCGGAGATCTGGTGCTCAGCTGCTACAACAGCGGCGACTGGAAATCCGTGTGTCCGACCGGCTCGCCCGGCGCATATACGGACGACGACCCGTACAATCCGCAGCATTACATCAAACTTAGCTGGAGCGATCTCGTAGCAGGCACCGTGACCCTGCCCTCCGGCGGCTACGACCATTTCCAAATCCAGTATTGGACCGAAGCGAAAAACGTGCCGGTCGAAGGAAGCGGCGAACACCAGAAATACAAGAACGAAGTCACCGTAAAACCTCAGGATGGAACCGGCAAAACAGCCACGGCCGAACCTCAACTCGGCACGGACGCGGTCGAACTGAAGAAAACATGCACGTCGCCGGCATCCGAAGCGAAGAACCTGACGTGGGTGACCAGCATGAAAGCCTTGGAAGACCTCACCAACGCCGAACTGACCGACAAGCTGGATGTGGACGACAGCGGCAAGGATCTGGGATCCAAGCAAACCTTGGTGAAAGACAGCATTAAAGTGTACACCGACGCCGCCCTGACGCAGCAATACGCGGGCGGATACACGACAGAGGCCACCGATAGGGGATTCACCATCGTGTTCGCATCATTGCCCAAAGGCACTACGGTGTACGTGCAATACCAGTCCACCGTCAACGACGGTGTGACCGACGAAACCGTGTGGAACCGAGCTTCGGCATTGAACAAAACCTCCACGGCGAAACACCAGCATCGCGGCGACGTGCTCGGCAAGGACTCCGCCAACCAGTATTGGGACGAATACGGGTACGGCTACACCGCCAACTCCAAAGGAGTGATCCGCTGGCGCATCAAAGTGCATGACGTGGTGTCGAACGCCGAAAGCATCATCGTGACCGACGCATTGCCGGCACACACGCGGTATGTCGCGAAATCGTTGAAGATCTTCGACGCTTCCAGCACCACAAAAATGCTGTCCGGAGTGAGCGCCAAAGACAACGGCGACGACACGGTGACCTTCACCATAGCCAAGGGTACCCCGGCGTTCAGCCAGGCGAAGACCTTGGATGGTGTGCTCATCGTGTATGAGACGAGCATCGACCCGGTCACCGCGCCGGATTGGGGAAATTACGAGAACAAGGCGCACATCGACATTGATGGCAGCGCCGGAGGCGACGCTTCCGCCACAGTGGGCGCGAGCAAGCCGAAACTTCTTGACAAAAACGGCAAATACGATGCCACGACCGCGCCGAACGTGAACTACACGGTCAAAGTCAACCCGAATGCGGACACGCTTAACAAAGGCAACAACCTCACTCTGACCGACACCATGGGTCAGGCACTCGACCTCAACGCCAACAGTGTGTCGATCATGGACTCCGACAATGGAACCGCCATCAACGGTGCAACATGGTCATACAATCCGCGGACCCGCGAACTAGTGTTCTCCATTCCCGACGCCCGTGCATGCACCATCACCTACACGGCCGCGGTGCAGCTCAAACCAGGCGAAAGCTTCGGATCGCTGGGTGGCAACAAAATCGTGCTCGCCGGGTATGAGAACAACGGCGGAACATCGCAAAACACGATCACCGGCACCGTGCAGCAAAGCAAAGGCGGTATGAAATACAATCAAAGCACGCTGCAGATTTACAAATACACCGACGGCGATCTCGGCAAGCCGGCGGGCAGCGCCACCTTCAAAGTGGAAAGCGTCACCGGATGCAACTTCGTGTCGTCTACGGCCGATGCCGATGGCACCTGCAATGGTACGGTTGACAAAGAAATCACCAAGCGGCTGACCACAGGAGCATCCAACGGACTGTCCGACCGACTGCAGCTGGACTACGACACCGTATATAAGGTCACCGAGCTGACAGGTCCGGACGGCAAAGTGCCCGGCAGCACTGATTCGCAATACGAGAAATCCGCTCCGCTCTATGTGATATTCCCCGGACATGACGCGCAGACCGCTGCCGGTGCATACGATGGACGATACGACAACAAAACCGTTACCGTAGACGGGCAAAGCGGCAAATTGATCGTCGCCGTAGCCAAAGACAGCAACGGCAACACGATCACATTGGGCAACTACCGTTGGAACTGCAGCAACGACCACAAAGCGAAGTTCAAGGTGCAATTCACAAAGGTGGATGCGGCGAATGCCGGTGTACCCGTCGACGGTGCCACCATGCAGCTGACTCGTGTCGGATCGTCGCAGGTGGAATCCGATTGGACATGGACCACCTCCGGCAGCGAGACGAAAACGCTCGAACTCCTGCCCGGACGGTACAAGCTGACCGAAGCCAACGCACCGGACGGATACCAAGTCATGGATCCGATCATCATTCTGGTCGGCGAAGACGGCACCATCACCGTCGACGGCAAAAATGTGACCGATAGCGACGGCATCGGTCACGTGCAGGCGGAGGACGCACCGAAAACCACGTCGTTGACTGTTACGAAAACATGGAACGACAATAACAACCAGGACGGCAAACGCGCATCCGTCACCTTCGATTTGTACCGCAAGACCGACGGCGATGCCGATTATACGAAAGTCGACGGGCAAAGCCGCATACTCAATCCCGACAAGAGCGATAACGTGCAATGGATGGGACTGCCGGTGAAAGTCGACGGCAAAACCGCGGCCTACAAGGCCGTCGAAACCACGACGCACGGGTACAACTCGCGATGCGCTGACGTGCAATACAACACCGACGGTTCGGCTGCCACCGAACAATGCACCAACACGCACACGCCCGAAACCACGTCGATCGGCGTTGAAAAAGCATGGGACGACGCCGACAACCAGGACCAGAAGCGCCCTGACAGCGTAACCGTGCATCTGTTGAAAAACGGAGAGGAAACCGATCAAAGCGTGACGCTCAATGCGGTTGGAAACTGGCGGAACGACAGCGCGTTCACCAATCTGCCCGTCTACGAGGATGGCAAGAAGATCGTGTATACCATACGCGAAGATACGGTGAGCGGCTACACCACGCACATCACCGGCTCGCAAACCCAAGGTTTCGCCATCACCAACACGCACCACCCCGAAAACGAGGAGGTGTGGTTCTCCAAGCAGGACCTCAAGGGTACGGAGATCGCAGGTGCCACCATGCGCCTCACCGGTACGCTGAATGGTGGCGCCGAATTCGAAGCGCAGACCTGGGTAAGTGAGCGGGATAAGTCGGAGAGCATCAAGCTCAAGCCCGGCACCTACACCTTGACCGAAACCAAGGCGCCGGATGGTTATCTGGTAGCGGATCCGGTCGAATTCAAAGTCGTGAGCGACGCCGTCACCAGCAAGCTCAGCGTGCAGATCAAGCAAACCGATGGCACATATGCCGACGTGCAGGACAATACCATCGTGATGACCGACCAGTACCGGACGCATCAGGTGACCGTCAATAAAAACAGTCTCACCAGTGGCATCACCAATATCGACGGCGCGCAGATGAGCATCACCGGCACCACCTTGGACGGCAAGGCGATCGACGAGATCACCTGGACCAGCAAGGGCGGCGAACCCGGCGAACTCACCCTGCTACCCGGCACCTACACCCTGCGTGAAAAGGTGGCGCCGGACGGCTATGAAACCGCGGATGACATCGTATTCAGCGTCGGGCTCGACGGCAGCGTGACCGTCAACGGCGCCAAGCAGGATTCCAATACCGTCGTCATGAAGGACAAGCCGGGCAAAAGCGGCATCCTGTTCTCCAAAACCAAGGTCGGCGGCGGCAGCGAGCTGGCTGGAGCGGAATTCTCCATAACCGGCAAAACTTTCGAAGGCAAGACGATCGACGAAATCACCTGGACGAGTGGCGGCGGATTGCCGAAACAATTCCAGCTGCAGGACGGCGTCTACAAGCTCACCGAAACTAAAGCGCCGGTCGGGTATGAAAAGGCGAACGCGATCAACTTCACCATCTCCCTCGGTGAAGCATACGTGGACGGCAGACTGGTGGACGACAACACCATTCGTGTGGAAGACCGCGTGGACACCACCATGGTGCGCGTGCGCAAAATCTGGTCCGACCACAACTATTCGGAGCGTCCGACATCGGTGACATTCCACCTGCTGCGCAACTCCAAGCAGCTGCAAGATGCGAAGTACACGGTGACGTTGTACAACAAGAACACCAGCGACTGGACGTACACGTGGACCGATCTGCCCCGATATGATGCGGACGGCAACAGGTACAACTACACGGTTGACGAGGAACTGACCCAAGAGCTCACAGGTAAGGAATACCGCGTTTCCGTGATCAAACGTCCGTACATCGACGGCGCCGAATTCACGGTATTGAACATTCGGGAGCCGGAAACGGCAAGCATCACGGTGAACAAAACGTGGAACGATCAGGATGACAACGATGGCAAACGGCCGAAGACGCTGACCTTCCATATTTGGGGAACCAGCAAACAGCCGAAGAGCGGCAGCGCCGACGAAACGGAAGACGTGACCGAACAATTGGTGGTGCAAACCGTGCGAACCAACGGCAGCAACACGCAATCGTGGACGTTCGAAGGTCTTCCCAAGCAGAACCTGTACAACAATCCGTACACGTATACGGTAACCGAGGAATCCGTAGATGGCTATACGGCAAGCGACGTGACGCTCGCCGGCGGTACGGAAACACGCTGTGCGGTGACGAGCGCGGTCAAATCCTGCGCGTTCGATGTGACCAACACGCATACGCCCGAAACCACGACATTGAGCGTGGACAAGACGTGGGATGACACCGATGCGCCCAGCAAGGTGAAACGGCCGGGCGACAAGGCCACGATCTGGGTGCTTTCCAGCGTGTGGACCGATGCGAAGAACCAGACGCTGCCCGGATGGCCCTCACCGCAACACAACAGCGAGTGCAAGGACACCGGCGCGACGGATGGCACGAATCCATGGGGTGTGAGCTGCATGGTGCTGACCTCGAAGAAAGCCAAAGCGACGCAGGCCACCACGGCCAACGTCAACGGGGCTGACGGAACAAGCGAAGCGACCACTTCGCAAGAGGTGAGCGCGGACACGTGGACCTACACCTTCACGAACCTGCCCAAATACTACAAGGGCAAGGAAATCCAGTATTCGGTGACCGAAGAGGCCGTGAAGAACTACACGCCGACGCTCACCGGAGGCAAAGTCGTTGCGGCTGACGGCGCCGAGGGCAAGGCCAACGAGTCGGGCGAATCCGACAAGGCGGATGAAACAAGCGAAAGCGGTCAGAATGCGGAATCCTGGGCGTACACGCTGGCCAACACCTACACGCCGGGGCATACCAGCCACAGCGTGCATAAAGTGTGGAAGGACTACGGCGACAGCAGCAAACGTCCGAAAGCGGTATATGCGACGTTGTATGCGAACGGCCAACCTACCGGCAAGACGGTGGCGTTGAGCGACGACAACAACTGGCAATACACGTTCACCGACCTAGATGAAAACAAGGTGTACACGGTGAAGGAAACCAACGAAAAGGGCGAAGCGATCAGCGGAGTGGACGGCTACTGCCAGCCGGTCATCAACGATGACCGAAAAACCGGAATCTCCACCATCACCAACACCATCTCCATCGTGCTTCCCTCCACGGGCGGGCAACGATGGTGCTACGGCACACTTCTCGCGGTAGTGGCGCTCGGCATGATCGGCATGGGCTACGGCATCGCCAAACGTAACAAGACCAACAAGGAAGGAGACGCGCGATGAGGCGTCACGGAGCGAAACAGGGGAATCGGATGGATTACCGCATGGCCCGTCACGCGGCTGCACGACATACCGGCATGCGTTCGGTGCGCCGCATCGCGGCCGCGGCACTTGGCCTGGCGCTTTCCCTCGCGGGGCTCAGCGCGCAATCGGTGGCTTTTGGCAATGACGATCCGACCAATCCGGCAGCCACTGACGTGACCATGATCGCATTCCAGCAATCATGGAAGACGATTGGCGACGAATGCACGAAAACCTATGGTCCGGAAGGCGTGAAATACGTGCAGGTCTCCCCGCCGCAGGAATCCATCCAAGGCACGCAATGGTGGACCGTCTACCAGCCGGTCAGCTACAAACTCGACTCGCGTTTCGGTACGGAAGACGAGTTCAAAACCATGATCAGCCAATGCGACGCGGCTGGCGTGCAAATCGTGGCCGACATGGTGCTCAACCACACCACCGGACATGACGTGTCATGGGTTGACGACCAGTATGGCGTGGCCGGAACCGAATACAACGGATCATACGGACGATACCCGGGAATCGGCATCTACCAGTATGAGGAAAGCGGCAACAACCACCAATACGGCCTTCCCAGCGGCGACTTCCACACCTGCAAGTCGAACGTGTCAGACAACATCTCCGACTACACCAACGCCGACGAAGTGTGGAACTGCCGACTGTCGACCATGTGGGACATCAACACCGGCAGCGACCGCGTGCAAAACATCCAAGCCGAATACTTGGCGCACCTATGGGAAGACGGCGTACGCGGATTCCGCATCGACTCCGCAAAACATATGGATCCCAACGACATCGCATCCATCAAACGCAAGTTCATGACCAAAGCGGGCATTACGGACGAACAAAGCTTCCCATGGTCGCAGGAAGTCATCTACCATAATGGAGAATCCGAAAAATTCGCGCCGGAACGATACGAAAAGAACGGACAGGTCACCGAATTCTCGTACGCGTACTCATTGTTGAAGGATTTCAACGGATCCATCACCAATTTGAAGAACATCACCAGCGATCTGCTCGACGACGCCGATAATGCCACCGTATTCGTGTCCAACTGGGATACCGCACGCGGTTCGGAAACGCTCAAACCCGTTTCCGGCGCCCGATACGAGCTCGCCAACGCGTTCATGCTCGGGTACGACTACGGGCATCCGAAGATCCTTTCAGACTACGCATTCAATGAAAGCACCCAATATGATGACGGCGTCAAGGATTCGACTGACACCACCGTGCCGAAAATCAGCATGGACGACGTGTGCTCCACGCAAAAGGACCCAACGCAGATGGAGTATGGCGATTGGAACTGCCAACAGCGGTGGACGTCAATCCGAGGCATGATCAAATTCCATAATGCCGTGAACGGCACCAGCGTAAGCAACTGGCAGGAATCCGGATCCAACGACATCGCCTTCGAAAGGGTTGACGCCAACGGGAAAAGCAAGGGTCTGCTCGCATTGAACAACACCCTGCAGGAGCATGACGTCGACTATACGACATCGTTGCCGGACGGGGAATACTGCAACGTGTACGCTTCCCGCACCTGCTCGCAAACCGTGACCGTCAGCGGCGGTCACGCCAAAGCGACCATCGGCAAACGAAGCGCCATTGCCATCTATGCCGGTGCGGTCAAGGGCGCGTGGACGGAAACCACGGAACCTAGCGGCACCTACGCTCCGCAATACAAGGATTCGCCGAACAGTTCGCTGATAGGTGACAAAACCCTCACCATCTACTACAAGCCCGACGAATCGTGGGACGGGCAGGTGTATGTGCGTTACACGTCCGACAACGGCAGCGGTAGCATTGCGATGAGCGCGGTCGATGTAGCCGATTCCACGAATGCGGCAGGCTGGTATAAGGCCGATCTGCCGGAAGGGGCCAACCTAAGCGCGGTGAAATACCATTTCGCATCCACACAATCCGGGGAATCTGACTCCACGGACTGGAACGGGGGCAAGCGGGGAACGGAATATACGGCACAGGTCGGCGCCACTATGATCAACGTCAGCGGGCACCGGCAGCAGACGGGCGTGCCCTACACGCGCAACCATGCGGCGAAAACCAAAGTGACCGTCAACTTCCGTTCCGTCTCCGGCGTCGGTGAGAACGCATCCGGCGTGAAGGTGTGGAACGGCGACGACATGGAAAGCGCCACGTATATTCCATTCGAAAGCACGCCAACGCAATACGGCAGGAAAGCCAGCGGCGAACTGGACGGCGATCTGGCAACAGTGCATTTCAGAATCGTGGATGGTGCCGATGCGACTGGAGCGTCCGCGGGAACCGTCGAACAATATGAGGCGAGCGTGTGGAAACTCGCCAAATTCGGTGACGCGCATGTGAGCGGTGCCATCGAAGCGTGGGTGGACGGCGCGCAACCCGATACCGCTTCCGACCGATCCTCGGAAAAAGCGTCTCCCTCGGCGACACCGCAGCCGAATGACATCAAAAATCCGAAAAACCTGACCATCAAACTGCATTATTACCGTCCCGACGGCAATTATCAGGAATACAGCATGGAATCCGACGCGTGGAAAGGCTGGGATCTGTGGTCTTGGTATGCGGAAAGCACCAGCGGCGAATCCCAGGAATTCACCTCCCATGACGAATTCGGCGAGGTCGCGGAATACACGCTGAGCCAGACAGCCAAAGGCGTGCGCAACCCATGGTTCATCATTCGCAACGGTGGCTCATCATGGACCGGCAAGGACTGCGACGACAACGATCGCGAGATTCCGGAATCCGTGATCAGCATGACCGCGGGAAACGTGGAAAACGGCGTCGCGGAATTCTGGATCGTCAGCGGGGATCCGACCGTGTACACGCATCCGGTGAACGTGGCCGGAATAACCTTCGACACCCAAGGCGGCAGCAGCGTTCCCGCACAGGCGGTCGCCATCGGAGGCACTGCGAGCGTTCCCGAAACGCCTACTCGCGACGGCTACGTGTTCTCGAAGTGGACCACGGACGTGGCCGGTGAACATGAGTATGATTTCGCCACCACGGTGAGCGCGCCGATAACGTTGTATGCGCAGTGGACGGAAGCGAAAACCGTGACCTTCGACGTCCAAGGCGGCAGCGAGATCGCCGCACAACAGGTGCAAACAGGGAAATCGGCCGTACGACCGGAAAATCCTGAGCGCGTGGGATACGCGTTCGCGGGATGGTATACTAGCGCCGACACTTCGGGTAGCGAATACGATTTCACGGCTGCGGTGAACGATGATGTGACCTTGTATGCGAAGTGGACGCCGAACATGTACGCCGTGACCTTCGACTCGCAAGGCGGCAGCGCGGTCGATGCGCAACAGGTTGCGTACGGTGGTTACGCGACGCAACCTGCCACACCGACCCGTGACGGATACACGTTCGTCGGCTGGACCACGGATGCGGCCGGCACCACGCCGTACGGTTTCGGCATGCCCGTCACCGGCGGTATCACGCTGTATGCCAAGTGGGATGATGCGGGCGCGACGTACCATACCGTCACCATTCATTTGAATGACGGCGACGATTATTCGTCGGACCTGCCGCAGGATATGACGTTGTTCGTCAAGGAAGGGGAGAAGCTTACGATCCCCGATTCCGCTCCTTCCCGCGGTGGATATCGTTTCGCAGGATTGACCAGCGACGAACAGCGGAAGACGGACTATGATGCTGGCACCGCCGTAACCGCCGACATGACCTTGTATGCCAAGTGGGTCAAGACATGGACGGTCACCTTCGACACGGCCGGCGGCAGTGCCGTGAACAGCCAGACCGTGGACGATGGAGGAGTGGCCGTTGCGCCTGATCCGTCGCCGACACGCGACGACTGCCGGTTCACCGGCTGGCAGTATGACGGCAAAAGCTACGATTTCGGCTCGAAGGTGACCGGCGACATCACCCTGACCGCGCAGTGGGTGCGCACCGCGCACCAGTGGACCATAACCTTCGATCTGAACGGAGGGCATGCGCCCGCCGGCAAGGATGCGAAGACCCTGTACGCCGAGCGGAAAGTCTACGACGGTGATTCGCTGGTCTCGCCCACGGCGGACATCGCCAACGAGCCTCAGCTTGACGGCTACACCTTCGAAGGGTGGAGCACGGTGAAAGACGACGCGCTCGCAGTCAGCGTGGTCTCCTTTGATTCGTCCGGGAAATCGTTGATGCCCATCGATCGCGACGGCACGCTGTATGCGTTGTGGTCGCGGGAGAACAGGGTAGTGAAGCCGGAATCGTCCGGTTCGACGGGATCTTCGACGAGCTATTCCGGCGCGTATTCCGATTCCTACACGGGATTGAACGGGTTGGCAGCGTTCGATGCCATAGTGAGACAATCGGGCAAATTCTCGGGCACGAATTTCGGTTCCGTCGCCGAGGATTATGTGAAACCCAAGAGCGTTCGCTGAGTGTTGGAATCCAAGGGTGGGGTCGGCCTTCAGGTCGGCCCCCTTTTTCATGTACGGTGTATGGATTGTTGCGTCCGGATCATTGGATCGTTCGTTGTTCGTGGCGTTTGAAGCCGGGTGAAACCGTATTCGCACATGAACGCGGCAAGGAATGTCCACTAGTTGAGCGTTTTAAGTCCACGTGCTGATTCGTTGACTAGAGTCGCGTGCTATGAGTGATTCTGCAAAGAAGTACACCATCGCCGTCA
>OLPH01003076.1_pt1 | contig 12230 bp, 10 predicted proteins | sample 1672951 | NCBI WGS metagenome assembly OLPH01 (sample SAMEA3136740, study PRJEB25190) | human gut metagenome
GCCCTTAGTCTTTAAGGAGTTATCTATGACACGTTATGATTTTACAACACAACCAAATCGCTTGAATCAAAACACCATGAAATGGCACGAAGCCGAAAGTAATCCAGAACTCCTTGAGCTTTGGGTTGCTGATATGGACTTCCTACCTGTTCCTGAGATTAGGGATGCAGTCATCAACTATGCTGAGACACATATTTTTGGTTATCCTTATCCAAGTGATGAGCTTTATCAGTCCATTATTAATTGGGAAAAAAATCAACATGGTTACGTCGTTGATAAAGAGAGTATTGTGCTCATTGAAGGTGTTGTCCCAGCCATTTCAACAGCTATTCAAGCCTTTACGAAAGAAGGCGATGCTGTTCTCATCAACACACCAGTTTATCCGCCTTTTGCTCGTTCTGTCCGTTTGAATAATCGTCAGTTGATTGAAAATAGTCTTGTTAAGGTTAATGGGCATTTCGAAATTGATTTTGAACAATTGGAACGTGATATCGTCGAGAATGATGTTAAACTTTATGTTTTCTGTAGCCCACATAACCCAGGTGGGCGTGTCTGGACCAAAGAAGAATTGACTAAGGTGGCAGATTTGTGCCAGAAACATGGTGTCCTCTTGGTATCTGATGAAATCCACCAAGACTTAGCTCTATATGGGAATAAGCACATCTCTATGAATACCATTTCAGATGCTTACAAGGACTTTACCTTGGTGCTTAGTTCGGCTACTAAAACCTTTAATATTGCTGGTACCAAAAACAGTTTTACTATCATTGAAAATGAAGACTTACGTAAAGCCTTTAAACAAAAGCAATTGGCAAATAATCAACATGAAATTCCAACCATTGGTTTGATTACAACCCAGGCAGCTCTGACCTATGGGAAACCTTGGTTAGAGGAATTGAAAACTGTCTTTGAAACTAATATTGACCTTTTAACCAAGGAACTTAGTGAAAAGACTAATATCAAGGTCATGAAACCTGAGGGAACTTACTTGGTATGGCTTGATTTTTCAGCCTATGATCAAGACCATAATGAGCTTGGACGTTTGCTTAAAGAAGAAGCCAAGGTAGTGCTAAATGACGGTATTACTTTTGGTTCTGAAGGAGAAAAACATTTCCGCTTTAACGTAGCTACGCCAACCACAGTTGTTGCAGAAGGAGTTAAACGTCTCGTTTCTGTCTTTGGAAAATAATAAAAGTGATGCGAACAGCATCACTTTTATTATTGTTATGAGTGTACATCGTAGATTTTCAAGTTTAATAGAAGATCTTTCTGAGTGGAGAAGACCTTGACATCCTGCCTGCCAGAGGTATTAAATCTGGCTAGAGTGTAGGTTTGGCCATTGGGGAAGAAAATTTCCAAGCTACGATTGTCTGTAATAAGCGTTATAGTGATATTATCAGTTTCCTTATAGTGACTGTCAGCTTTATAACCTTGACCGTTACCTAAGAGACCATCGTAATAGTAAGAAGAGGCAGTTTGACTACCATCCATGCTGTTATTCAGTTCGGCAGCATAGGCAGAGACCTGATAGGTACCACTTGTTATTTGGTAGGCGATTTTAACGTAATCAGAGCCTTGCCAGATATCAATGTAGATATAGCCTCCTTCTTTCTTAATATTTGAAAAATGCAGTTGGTAATACCCTGAACTATTTTTTCCAGCAAGGTCAAGAAGGCCATTAGCATTCTGATTGTGACTTTTATCAATCCAAGGTTTTCTATTGTCACTGGTGAGTGGCCTTTGACTCGAAATGTTGCCGTTTTGATTTTTGAGGGTTAATTGTTCATTTTTATAGAGGGGAGCAGACTGAATAATATTGTTCTTATCTAGCTGTAGCTGTCTGGGTGTAGTGTAAAAACCGATAGTTTTTAGAAAATCACTCTTGGCCTCTTGGTCACTGTGAATGCCTGACGTGAAGTAGTTCCAATTACCAACCCAGCCAAGACTGATAAGGTTATGGTTGCTTTCTTCAATTCGATCGCTTCCAGTGAAGTTAGCGCCATAATAGTCTGAGCCTTGATCTAAGCGTTTCGTTTCTGTGTCTGCAATAAATAAGCCTTTATCATCTAAATGCCCTACAGTATAGTAGGTTCCAGTTGTTTCACCTGAGGCTGTATCCTTAGCTCCAAAAAAGAGAACTTGCTTGTCCCGATCATCAGTTGTTGTCATTGTTTTTAGAACGGGACACTCGATAGGAGCGTTGTCCTGCCAGTTACGACCCTTAAAAAATGTTTCGGGTAGGATTTTGGAGTCTCCCTTGCTATCTGCTTTGGTCCAGTTGATACCATCTTGAGATTGATAAACACCTAAGGCGTCACCTTCAGCGACATACATGAGTAATTTGTCTTTGAAGTGGAAGACATAAGGATCGCGGAAGTCCTTACCATTATAGGATTGTTCCTTTGTCAATAAAGGTTTACCATCTTTTAAGGCTTTAGTAAAGCTAGCTCCCTTGTCGTTTGACTCACTAGCATAGATTGCCTGGCTTCCATCATCCATGAGCCCTGTAAAATAGGCGACAGGTTCTTCGTTTTGGATACCAGAAATCCCCTGACTATCTGTGACTACACTCCCTGTCCAAGCAGAATGCCATCCTTCTTTAGAGTCACCACCCTTTGCTGGTATAGCAGTCTCTTGTTTACTATAGGTGATAAAATCTTTAGTCGTTGTATGCGTCCAATCTTGACCGTTAGGTCCAAAAGGATCAGTAGCCTCATCTACAGAATGTAGAAAATAGATATCATAGTAATTTTTTTCTTGATTCCAGACGATAGTCTGTAGGTCGTTAGACCATCCTTTATGAGATGCTAGATGAAAGATTTGACTCACAGAAGCCTTATTTGTTTTTGGAGAAGGATTGTTAACGTTCTCATTTTTCATTATAAAAACAAAAAATAAAATTAAAAAAATGAGAATAAAGATTAGAGTCGGATATTTTGATTCCATATAGTGATAATTCCTGATTAAATTGCTTTTTATATAGTTATTATTTTAACAAAAAAATAGTTTTTTACAAAAAATATCAATTTGTCATTAAAAAAGATTGGAATTTAGATTAAAAAATGATAGAATAAAACATGTGAAAACCTAAAAGGAGAGTTTATATGGATAGTACAGTTAATTCACAGTCAAATACAGTAGCACCTAAGCAAGCAGAGTGCAAAAAGATGCGTTATAGCATCCGTAAGGTAGCCACAGTAGGGGCAACATCAGCACTCGTTGGTACCTTGGCATTTTTGGGTGCCACTCAGGTAAAAGCTGATCAAGTTACAGAAACAGCACCAGCTGTAGCTACTGCGACAGCAACACCAGAAACAAGCACAGCATCTCTAACGGTAGCCAGTGAAGCAGCAACAAGTGTGGCAACTTCAGAAGCAGTTGAATCTTCAGTTGCACATTCAGAGGTTGCAACTACACCAGTTACAGAGACACAACCAAGCAACACAACTCCATCAGTAGTCGAAGAAAAGGTGTCTAGCACAGTAGTGACATCTTCATCAGATGCAACAACACCTTCAGCAACTGTTGCTGCGGTTTCTGCTCCAGCTCATACATCAGAGGCTGCAGTAGAGGCACCAACTTCAACAGCAAGCTCAGAAACAGCTGATACACACACTGAAGTAGCCCTTAAACCTACTGAAAACAGCGCTGCTAATGCAAACCTTAGCAAACTTAACGGTCGTATCAAGTCTATTGTTGAAGATAATATGACCTCAGATCAAATCGTTGCCTTGACTGAGGAAGAAATTAAAGCACTTAATAAAGTTGACTTTAGCGATGATGCTATCAAGGGTACAGGTACTAGCTTGACTTACCGTAACTTGAAAGATATCGTTGCTAGCTTCTTGAAGCAAGACAGCAAATTGGCAGTTCCTTACTTTAAAGCAGATACAATCATCAATATGCCTGCTTTCAACACTGTTGATGCCCAAACGATGAAAAAAGAAGAAATCGACGTTTGGGATTCTTGGCCAGTCCAAGATGCTGAGTCAGGTGTAGTAAGCAACTGGAACGGTTATCAGTTGGTTATCTCAATGGCCGGTGCACCAAATAAAAACTCAAACCACATTTACTTGCTCTATAGTAAATACGGAGATAATGACTTTACACATTGGAAAAATGCGGGTCCAATCTTTGGTTATAATGCCCTTGAAGATGACCAACAATGGTCAGGTTCAGCGACAGTAAACTCTGATGGTAGTATCCAACTTTACTACACTAAGAATGATACTAGTGGTGGTAAATTGAACTGGCAACAATTGGCTAGTGCTACACTTAACCTAGCTGTTGAAAACGACGAAGTTGTTATTAAGTCAGTTGAAAATGACCACATTCTCTTTGGTGGGGATAACTATCATTATCAAAGTTATCCAAAATTCATGAGTACTTTCAACGATGACCACAACCACGATGGAAATCCAGACCGTACAGATAACTACTGTCTTCGTGACCCACACATCATTGAAGATAACGGTAGTCGCTACCTTATTTTCGAATCAAATACAGGTGACGAAAACTATCAAGGCGAAAAACAAATCTACAACTGGTCAAACTATGGAGGAGATGACGCCTTTAACCTTAAGTCATTCCTCAATATTGTCAATAATAAACACCTTTATAACCTTGCTTCATGGGCAAATGGTTCTATTGGTATCTTGAAACTTGATGACAATGAGAAAAATCCATCTGTAGCTGAACTTTACACACCACTTGTTACTAGCCACATGGTTACTGATGAAGTAGAACGTCCAAGTGTTGTTAAGATGGGTAACAAGTATTACCTCTTCACTGCTTCACGTATCAATAAATCTACGGATGCTGAAGGTACTGTAGCAGCGCGTGAAGCTGTCGGTGATGACGTTGTCATGCTCGGATTCGTATCAGATAGCCTCCGTGGAGAATATCGTCCACTTAATGGCTCAGGTGTGGTTTTGACAGCCTCTGTACCAGCCGACTGGCGTACATCTACCTATTCTTACTATGCGGTTCCTGTTGAAGGCTCATCAGATACTCTCTTGGTAACTTCTTACATGACTAACCGCGGTGGTATTGCTGGTGCTGAGAATAAATCAACATGGGCTCCAAGCTTCCTCATCAAGATGAATGCAGATGATACTACAGAAGTTCTTCCTAAGATGACGAATCAAGGTGACTGGATTTGGGATAAATCTAGTGAAAGCTTGGTACACGTAGCCGATCAAAACAGTGCTAAATTGCCAAACGAGGACTTTAATGTAGATTATTATGCGGTATCGGATTATGGTCTTAAACCACATACTTATCCTACAGTTGATGGATCAACAGGCGTTTCTGAAGCTCACGGTGTCTTGACTGTAACTGTTAAAGATGGTGAAGATAAGAAGGCAGATAAGCCAGAAACACCAGTAAGTCCAACAGAAGGTAATCATTCTGTTGATGATAAGACTAATAAACCAGACACTTCTAAACCAGCGGACAATAATAAACCATCAGCTGATAAAGAAGATAAACCAACAAATCCTACGAATTCAGATTCTCCAGTTCCTACACCGTTCCCTTATTTTGCAGACCGCTCTGGTAATGATAATAATTCATCAGATGATCATCATGTAGAGGTTCCTACGAAACCTTCAACAGAGGGTTCTGTGGGTGACCGTCGTCCAGTAGCTCAAGCTACAGAGATTGCGTCACCAGTACCAGAGGCTATTGTAGCAACTGGACCAACTGTTTCAACGACTCCTGTTAAAGAAGAGTCTGTCACTGAAACAGAAGCTCCAAAACCAGCTAAGTCTGAAGAGGAAGTTCAGTCTCACGGAGTCGCTAAAGCTGATGAAGTAACTAAGTCTGATGAGTCAAGTAAAGACAACAATACTAAAGTTGCTGCCAAACTTGCTACGACTCCTAAGACACCAAGTGATTCAGAAGGTTCAAACAGCAACATTCTTTCAATCTTGGCGACTATCTTTGCAGCCATTGCAAGTCTAGCTCTTCTTGGCTATGGTTTGGTCACAGGAAAGATTCATTTGCCTAAAAAATAATCCTTTTCAAAAACGTTTGCAGTAAAGCAAGCGTTTTTTTTACCTTTTTGATATAATGGAGTGAATATAAAGCAAAGGAAGAAACTATTATGGGTAAATTTCAAGTTATCTCACATCCACTGATTCAACATAAACTTTCAATTCTACGTCGTGAGGATACCTCTACTAAGGACTTCCGTGAGCTAGTTAATGAGATTGCTATGCTCATGGGTTACGAAGTATCTCGTGACCTTCCCCTCGAAGAGGTTGAAATTCAAACACCAATTACCAAAACTGTACAAAAACAACTTTCTGGTAAGAAATTAGCGATTGTTCCAATCCTTCGTGCTGGTATTGGTATGGTCGATGGCTTCCTTAGCCTTGTGCCAGCAGCTAAAGTTGGTCATATTGGTATGTATCGTGACGAGGAAACTCTTGAGCCGGTTGAGTACTTGGTTAAACTACCAGAAGACATTGATCAACGTCAGATTTTTGTAGTTGATCCAATGCTTGCGACTGGTGGTTCAGCTATCTTGGCGGTAGATTCACTTAAAAAGCGTGGCGCTGCTAATATCAAGTTTGTTTGTTTGGTTGCAGCACCAGAAGGTGTTAAAAAATTGCAAGAGGCTCATCCAGATATTGATATCTACACAGCATCACTAGATGAGAAACTTAATGAACATGGCTATATTGTTCCAGGCCTCGGAGATGCAGGCGACCGTTTATTTGGTACCAAATAGGTTCAAAAAGGGAGTTTTCCCTTTTTGTTTTGCTTATATTATGCAGAAAATAATCGCTTAGAAAATTTAAAGTAGTGGAAATCTCTTTTGAATTAGCACTCTATGAAAAAGAGTGCCAATAAAAATGTTTTTTATTTGACCTAATTTGACTAAAATCATATAATAACATCAAGACATTATAAAAGGAGGATTCGTATGATTCCTGTAGTTATTGAACAAACATCACGTGGTGAGCGTTCTTATGACATTTACTCACGTTTGCTCAAGGATCGTATCATCATGTTAACAGGTCCTGTTGAAGATAATATGGCAAACTCAATTATCGCCCAACTCTTGTTCTTGGATGCTCAAGACAATACGAAAGATATTTATCTTTATGTTAATACGCCTGGTGGATCAGTTTCAGCAGGTCTTGCCATTGTTGACACCATGAATTTCATCAAGTCCGATGTTCAAACCATCGTTATGGGAATGGCAGCATCAATGGGTACTATTATCGCTTCAAGTGGTACTAAAGGGAAACGTTTTATGTTGCCAAATGCAGAATACATGATTCACCAACCAATGGGTGGTACTGGTGGCGGTACGCAACAAACAGATATGGCCATCGCAGCAGAACACTTGCTCAAGACGCGTAATAACTTGGAGCAAATCTTGGCTGATAATTCCGGTCAATCCATTGAAAAGGTTCATATTGATGCCGAACGTGATAATTGGATGAGTGCTCAAGAAACGCTCGAATATGGTTTTATCGACGAAATTATGGCTAACAACCAATTAAAATAAGCTTAGCTTATCTTAGATAAGAGTCGGATGTTAATCGGTCTAATAGGGGCCGATTCATCTGACTTTTTGTGTTATAATAGGAAACATGTTAATAATCAATGAGGAGCTGCTTGCTATTGATCAAGCCATAGATAGTCTTGTTTTGCACTTTTTAGGATTGCCAGAGGTAGAAGTTTATCGCTTAAAACGTCAGAAATTCGAAGGAGATAGAACACTCCAGCAACAACTTCTGGAATTTCAGGAATTAAGGGAAAGCTATGAAGAAGCCAAAAAATATGAAGCCTATAGATCAGACGTTCGTGACTTAAAGCGACAAGTCCTGAGGATGAAGCGTCAAATTGATTTAAATGAAGTAGTTATAGCTTATCGACAGGCTGAGCTGGATTTGCAGGCGATTATGGCTTCACTTGGTCAGGACATTGCGCAAGCTGTATCAGACCAAATTTTCATTGATACAGGGCTACCTCTTGCCCCCCACAAGCCCCATCATAAAAAAGGTGCCACTAACATAAAGGAGAAAATGAGTAATGATTAAACGTCAGGGCATTATTGTCTATTTATACTATAATAGAGACTTACGTAAGATTGCCAAGTTTGGGGATGTTGTCTACCATTCTTATAAGATGCGTTATGTACACCTTTATGTAGATGAGGATAAGGTTGAGGATGTATTGGCAGAACTAGAAGGAATGAAGGCGGTAAAAAAAGTTCTTCCTTCTTACTATTCAGACATTGATATGGACTTTGTAGGTAGTCTGGAGCGCTATGACACCTCTGTTCCTGAACCATTTAAGAACTTTTCTCTTTAAGGAGAAAAGTTCTTTTCTCTTGGTAAGAGCTATCCCTAAAGCAATGGAAACGATTGCTAGAAAGAGATTTTAAGTGTGTGGTTATTGACAATTGTCTGATAATTCTGTAAGCTATAAGGTGGACTTTTTTAAGAAAATATTAAGGAGAAATCTTATGTCTAAAAAGATCACACTTATTGTGTTAGCCTTTTTTGCATCCATTTTCTTGGTTGCTTGTGGTAAGTCACCCGACGTGACTGCTAAAGCCACTGGTACCAAGATTGGGGATACGATTAAGATCGGTGTCAACATGGAGTTGACAGGTCCTGTTGCGGCCTATGGTAAAGCCGAGCAAAATGGTATTAAGTTGGCTGTTGAAGAAATCAATAAAGCTGGCGGTGTTGATGGTAAAAAGCTAGAACTCGTCACTAAAGATAATAAATCTGAAAATGCTGAAGCTTCAACATCTTCAACTAACTTGGCTATCCAGAATAATGTAAATGCTATCGTTGGTCCGGCAACATCTGGTGCAGTTGCTGCTGCCAGCCTTGTATCTCAAAAAACAGGGGTTCCTTTGATGACTCCATCTGGTACACAGGATGACCTTACGGTAGATGCTAAAGGAACGAAGAAATTCGTTTTCCGTACAACCTTTAAAGATAGTTACCAAGGTAAAGTTTTGGCAGCTTATTCCTTTAATAACTTGCATGCTAAGAAGGTCGTTCTTTACTACGATAATGCTTCTGATTATGCTAAGGGGATTGCGGATGAATTCAAGCGTGAATACAAAGGCCAAATCGTTACTGAAGCAACTTTCGCTTCAGGGGATAAGGACTATCAATCAGCTTTGACTAAATTCAAAGACCTTGATTATGATGCTATTGTAATGCCTGGTTATTATACTGAGACTGGTATTATCACTAAACAAGCACGTGACCTTGGAATTGATAAACCAATCCTTGGACCTGATGGATTCAGTGATGCGAAATTTACTGAGCTTGCAGGTAAAAAGAATGCTTCAAACGTCTACTATGTATCAGGATATTCAACAAATGTTGCTCTTTCTGACAAGGCATCAGGTTTCATTGAAGCATATAAGAAAGCTTACAACACTGAACCAAATATGTTTGCTGCTCTAGCTTACGATTCTGTTTATATGATTGCAGAAGCATCAAAAGATGCGAAAACTTCAGTTGATATTGCCGATAACTTAGCACATTTGAAAAACTTTGTCGGGGTTACTGGTAAAATGACGATTGATAAGGATCATAACCCTATTAAAGCAGCTCTTATGGTTAAAAGAGATAATGGTGAAGAAGTTTCAGCGGAAGCCGTTGAAATTGAAAAATAAGCTCTTATCTTTACTGAAAATGAACTAGAAAGTTTGGTTATATATGTTTTTTGAACAACTTCCCCAACAACTAGTCAATGGTATCATCTTGGGTAGTATCTATGCCCTACTTGCCCTTGGGTATACCATGGTTTATGGGATTATCAAATTGATTAACTTTGCCCATGGAGACATCTATATGATGGGTGCCTTCGTTGGTTACTATGCGATTAACAGCTTGAAGATGAATTTCTGGATTGCCCTTGTGTTCTCCATGATTGTATGTGCCATTTTAGGGGTTGTTATCGAGTTTTTGGCTTATCGCCCACTCCGTAATTCGACACGTATTTCTGCCTTGATTACGGCCATTGGTGTGTCATTCTTTCTTGAGTACATCATGGTTTACTTCGTCGGAGCAGACACACGTTCATTCCCACAATCAATTAAAATGCATACCTATCATCTTGGATCAATCTCTGTGACAAATGTGCAATTGCTGATTTTGGCGGTTGCCCTTGTTCTCATGGTTGCTCTGCAATTGATTGTTAAGAAAACTAAAATGGGTAAAGCCATGCGTGCGGTATCTGTAGATAGCGATGCAGCTGAATTGATGGGTATTAATGTTAACAATACTATCAGCTTTACATTTGCTCTTGGCTCTTCACTTGCGGGTGCTGCCGGTGTCCTTATTGGACTTTACTACAACTCAATTGAACCTCTTATGGGTATGACACCAGGTATTAAAGCCTTTGTTGCCGCTGTTCTTGGTGGTATCGGTATTATCCCAGGCGCAGCCCTTGGTGGATTTGTTATCGGTATTTTGGAGACTCTATCAACTGCAATTGGTTTGTCAAGTTACCGTGATGCCATTGTTTATGGTGTCTTGATTGTTATCCTCTTGGTTCGTCCAGCGGGTATCCTCGGTAAAAATGTGAAAGAGAAGGTGTAAGACATGAAGAAAAATCTAAAAGTAAACCTTATTTGGTTTGGTCTTATCATTGGGCTCTTCCTTATCTTGAAAGGCCTTGAACTTTCAGGTATCATGAACCTTTACTACATCCAAATCTTAATGGGAATTGGTATTTCAATTCTTATGGGACTTGGTACTAACTTGGTCCTTGGTTTCTCAGGACAATTTACACTTGGACAAGCCGGTTTCATGGCAATTGGTGCTTACTCATCTGCCATTATTACTGGCATGATGCCAACTTATGATGGTTTCTACCTCTCTATGGTTGTTGGTGTTATCATTGCAGCTGTCGTTGCCCTTATCTTTGGTCTACCTACTCTTCGTTTGAAGGGAGATTACCTTGCCATTGCCACTCTTGGTATGGCGGAAATTATCCGTATCATTATTGTTAATGGTGGTGAATTGACCAATGGTGCCGCTGGTTTGACAGGAATTCTTCCTTATACAAGCTGGCCTGTCATTTATTTCTTTGTAGTCATCATCACAATTTTAGTGCTAAACTTCTTGCGTTCAGCGACTGGTCGTCAAGCCATTACACTTCGTGAAGATGAAATTGCTGCAGAGTCAATGGGTGTTAACGTCACAAAAATGAAGGTACTTATCTTTGTTATCGGTGCCATGATTTCAGCGATTGCCGGTTCACTTTATGTTAGCTACATCGGTACTGTCGTGCCAAAAGATTTCACCATTATGAAATCAATTGATTACCTTATCATTGCCGTTCTTGGTGGTCTCGGATCAATTACAGGTACTGTCATTGCCGCTATTGTTCTTGGTATTATCAATATGTTCCTTCAAAACGTTTCAAACCTCCGTATGATTATTTACGCATTGGCTTTGATTCTTGTCATGCTTTTCCGCCCAAGTGGACTTCTTGGAACGAAAGAACTCTATCTCTCAAAATTCTTCAATAAATCTAAGGAGGGCAAATAAAAATGGCACTTCTTGAAGTTAAAAATTTGACTAAAAACTTTGGTGGTCTGACTGCCGTCGGTGATGTTTCAATGGAACTCAACGAAGGTGAATTGGTCGGACTTATCGGACCAAACGGTGCTGGTAAGACAACCTTGTTCAACTTGTTGACAGGTGTTTATGAACCAAGTGAAGGAACCGTTACCCTCGATGGTACAGTTCTAAATGGTAAGGCACCTTATAAGATTGCTTCTCTTGGTTTGTCACGTACCTTCCAAAATATCCGCCTTTTCAAAGATATGACTGTACTTGAAAATGTTCTTGTTGGTTTGTCAAATAAACAACCTTCAAACTTCTTTGCATCACTCTTGCGTTTGCCTAAGTACTATTCAGGTGAAGAAGAGTTGAAAGAAAAAGCTATGAAATTATTGGCTATCTTCAACTTGGATGATGAAGCAGAAACACTTGCGAAGAACTTGGCATATGGACAACAACGTCACTTGGAAATTGTACGTGCATTAGCAACGGAACCTAAAATTCTTTTCCTTGATGAACCAGCTGCAGGTATGAACCCACAAGAAACAGCTGAGTTGACGGCTCATATTCGTCAAATTCAAAAAGACTTTGGTATCACAATTATCTTGATTGAGCACGATATGAGTTTGGTTATGGATGTCACTGAGCGTATCTATGTTTTAGAATATGGAC